>Ga0116106_1001521_pt1 | contig 11344 bp, 8 predicted proteins | sample June2015DPH_6_50_FD_89717 | JGI IMG/M metagenome (GOLD analysis project Ga0116106, IMG submission 89717) | Peatland microbial communities from SPRUCE experiment site at the Marcell Experimental Forest, Minnesota, USA - June2015DPH_6_40 | ecosystem: Environmental > Terrestrial > Soil > Wetlands >...
ACAAACTTGTAGCGCATCAGCTCGGAATAAGGGAAGGTACGGTGAAAGGTCACCTGCACAACATCTATCGAAAGCTGCGCGTCTCAAATCGAACCGGGCTCATAGCAAATCGCCGAAGATAGTGCGGGAGAGAGTTTTGGTCCTGAGGGGCCGACCAATCGCTGCCCGTCCTTGTCAATAATCCGAAAACCGAGCGACAACCCGGTGAGTTTTTCTTTCTTCTGCATTCCTCTTCCGCAGGCATCACAGATTGGGCAGCTCACGGTGCGTCGGCTGGGTTGGCTGAGATGGGACAAGTTGTGATGGCGGCTCCGGTAATGTACGCCCCCTCGAATCTGTATATGTGACGTCGCGCCGCCAGCAAATAGTCGAGTAAAATCTTCACGTTGAGCCGCGGAGGGGTGGGAGCCAGAACCCTGGCAGGAGCGCAGTCCCAATATCATTGTAATCAAGGCCCGAATCATCATCAACTTTGCGACGCAATTTGAGCCTAATTGGTGCCGCACATCTCCGCCCTTGAACGGCGAGGCCTAATGTCCGTAACAGCCCGGTTAACGCCCGTGGTCGCCATGTTGCTGGCGGCGCTCGTGGACGGAAGCCTAAATACCCGGCACGTGCTCGCAGAAGACAATTGTCTATCCGCACCAAACGCGCGGGCGCCGCAGGGCAGCCATTGGTACTATCGCACGGACCCAGTCAAACAGAGCAAGTGCTGGTATTTGCGAACAGAAGGTCCGGCTGCTCAAAAACCCGCCGCCCAAGAAACGACCGAGACGAAATTTAGCGTAGAAGGTTTAGCAGCAACGCCGTCAAAATCCGTTTCTGATCAGCTGGGACCGTCATCCCTCGAACTTCGGCCAGCTCAAGCAGCGCAGGCGGCTGACAAGCCGACAAAAATGAACATCCCTAATAATACTCAACCGAATCGCCAGGCGGCCAACGCGAGGGCTTGGCCCAACCCCACAGTACCGGCGGCTGCCAAAGTGGCGTGGCCTGATCCTCCGGCACCGACGGCAGCCAACAACGTGGCGTGGCCAGAGCCTCCATCACCTGGCGCTCTATCGCCGGTAAGGGGCGGCGCGCAGGAGGTCACCGCCGAAAACGCTCCAGCCACTACCGGGACGCCGGAGGAGGATATAAAGCAACCGCAGGAAGTGCCTACTCATTCTATCAAAAGGACGGGTGATGATGCTGAGTCGAACGGATATATCGCAGAGCCAAAGACGCCGTTAGTTACCCAAAAAGAGATGCCTATGAGCATGCTATTGGCTTTCGGAATCGGATTAGTAATTGCCGGATTAGTCATGCGCCTAGTCGTGAGAGCAGTATTTGGGCGCCGGCCGACAGTCAAACTTAAGCGGCGGGAGGCAGTTTTGAGTACCAGCATCGCAAGCCAGCGCACGCTGCCAACTTTTGGCGACCTCGCACCCGAGTCCGATGCTGCCGTTCATCTGGATAATAACGTCAAGGAATCGCTGCGGAAACTTTTGAAGGTCCTAGAACAGCAAACAGCTTAGGGGGCTTACAGAAAGGTGACCTTATTTGTGGCAGTCTTGAAGTAGTTAAACCTTATTAATAACCCCATCTCAAAGTCATTTCTCGCTTTTCCTTTCAAGAACTTTTGGCTAGAAACACATGCCCCTTTGGAATCGGAGAATTCTAGATGTATCAAAACGTCGCTCCTGGACGCCCGCGTTTCGACTGCCCATAGACCGGACGGCATTTCAGTGGAGCAGTGCGTTCAACGGCTGCTGATGAACAGGCTTTCTATTCCGTCCAATATTCCTGAAGCCAGACTAAAATTGCCCTCAGGTAGGTCGTCTCTGTTTGACGCCGTGGCATTTTTTGCCTTTCCCAATTTCGTGGCCCCGCGTCCGTTATGCGCCATAGCCGCTGAAAATGAGGAAAGAAGCAGAGCAAAGAAATAGTGAATTGGCTGATGGTTTAGCGAATGTTGTTGTGACCAAATCTTTTATCAACAAGCTATGAGCCGCATTATTTTGGGCTTTTCTTTGTGGGAACTTCCAGCCACGAAGCCGTCATTCCTTAACACCGGGAGTTGTTTGATGCCTAAGAAAGTATCTACACGCCACGCCTGGACGACAGAACATGTTCGCACCTTGAAGACGCTCGCAAAAAAGAAGACCCACGCTGCACGCATTGCCAAAACCCTGAAGCGGACCGAGGGCGCAACGCGGCAAAAGGCGTTCAGTCTCGGACTGTCACTCGACTCGCGAGCCTAAAATTGGGCAGCAAAGTTTGTTCGGCGACGCGCTGCCCAGGCGGCGTGGCCGCCATGCAACCCTCAGCAGTCCCGACGCTCGATTATCGACACGTTAGCCGATGCGGCAATGGCCGTTGGTTAGAAAAACGGCGCCCGAGCGACGCGCGAAAAGACCCTATTGTGTGATGTGGGCCGTGCTCACGGCCTGTTCGAACATCGTAAGCAGTGCATTTTGGATGTCGGTCGGTGTGTTCGCGGTGTAGAAGAAGTTAGGCGAAGCGCAAGTCTGAAGAGCTGGAGGAATATTCGGGATGTTATTGTTGGCATAGCCGTCTTCGTTGTTGGCAAAGCCGGAGTTCGCATTCTGAATTGTTTCATAAGGAATGTAAAGAATTGCAATGATTATGCCGCGGCTTTTCATCGTCGTGCAATAGTCGGTCAAAGTTACACTGTTCGGTGGTATCACCGTTGCGGAATTTTGATATGGGACCGCCGATGTTGCGGACCAGTTTTCTGACGACCAATTTCCGCCCGATTGCGTTTGGTAATCCTGAGAGCCGTCGGTGATAATGAATACATAAGGTAAGGCATTGGACGAGCTCGTTCCAGTGCCGATCGACGTAATGAGCGCGTTCATGCTGTTTAGAGCATTCTCGAAATGCGTTCCACCGGATCCCAGAGTTGCATTTTGGCCGGTGTCCAACAGGGTTGCGAGTTGCGTGGCCGCGGTGTTGATCGCGCTGCCCGTCGTGATGTTGTTGGTCATAGGAGAGTAGGAGGTATCGAGGTTTACAATAAACGGATACAGTCCTACGCTGAACTGATCGGACAGCCCGGTATTGCTCTCGGTGCTGGCTGCTTGCGCCAGCAATGCGCTCACGGCATAGCCAACAGCGTCGGCGCGCAATTGGATGCAAGAAGTCGTTCCGGCCGTGGCGCAAGAGCTAACCTGCGTATTGCTCCAATTTACGCTGTTTCCGTTGGTTGTATTGTTGGTACCGTTAGCAAAAGACACCGGCGACGTCCCCAGGCGCGAAATGATAAATCCTTGGCAATATCCGCCCGGGGATGGGTTGGTACCGGGATTTCTACGCGTGCCCACGGCAGGGATCGGCCCTTGCTCTGTTTGCGTGCAAGCCCCCTGCGCGGTGAAATGACAAGCAAACGTGCAACCGCTAGGATACTCTCCGAGATTGTCAGGGTTGACGGCCTGCAGTCTTGTTTGCTCGGCGGCCGTCGACGGGAAGCTCATGGACCCGGAGACGTCAAGCATCAGGTAGAAATCGATGTAAGTTGGCAGGGTGAAGCTCGCTGTAGATGAGTTCGCTATCGTCGTCTTTGGGTAACCGACGACTCCCATGAAGTAGGTTGAAACCGAAGTCGAAAACGACACGGCTGCAGTGACTGTTGTGCCGGTCCTGGTAACAGCGACAGTTGGCGTCACGGTGGAATAGCTTGCCGGCAAATTTGTAGTGAAAAAACTGGTGGCGTAGGCTGAGCCGCCGGGAACGTCACCGTCGCCGGTCATATTCTTGGCCGTTGTAATGACGGGCGAGTTGAAGGAAACGGTTGCCAGGGCCGCCGCGTCGGCGACCGCCTGCAGCTTGGTCAGGATCATCACCGCGTTCGAATAATCGATGGCGCAGCCTACAGCGCCTATCATCGGAATCACGGTAAGTGCAGTCATTACCAAAACATTTCCGCGGCTATTCGATCGGAAATTGGAGATCAGCGTCCGCAGCAGCGCGAATTGATCGCTAAGCCGCACTTCCCGCACTCTTTTGATCATCGCACGCCTGTTCCAACAGCGTACTTATTTTGAAATTGCTAGGAAATTGTTACTTGGACCGCGGAAACAGCGGCCTAAACAGCAACAACTGCGCGAGGTTGACCGTCATGCGGCGGGGCCTCGTCGCGCGAGAAAAGCCATGGCTTAAAGCTCTGCAGCAGAGACTTATAACGACAGCAAACGCGATTTCGCTAAACCGGGCGCGTCGATTGTTGATCAGTGGTGCTGGCCATGTCCTGACACAGCCCGTTAACGCGAATTCGCCGATGCAGAGGACGAACCATCATGAGGCGCAACGTCGGTTTTTGGCAGAGCTCAGAGCGAATGTGGCGCGTGCGGCGGTCAAGGGCCAGCGAAACGGTCATAGCGCTTGCGACTAACCAGCAACCGCACCCGGCTCAAATTGCTGCCTGGAGGCCACGGGCCAGGCGAGAAGCTGGCCCAGGTGTACGATGAGAAGGGCAGGAGGCGTGCACAGAACCGCGACGCCGAGCTGACGAAGCTTCAGGCCAGGAGCGGTCAACTGATGGTAAACGCGATTGTTTGGCGAAAGCCTTCTATCGATGCGCCACTCCGTGCGGTCGCGCAAATTGGCGCGGGCATGGTTGCAGGCATGGTCGCAATTCCCGCGCCGGCCGCTTTTTCGTAAAGGTTATCTATTCGTTTTGATCTAACGATACACGCCTCGTAAATAATACAACTTCAAGCGATCTTCAGCATGGCGGAAGAACCCGCCATGCTTTCACCATTTCAATACCAACGGCGCCCCAATACTCTAGCGACATACGAACTCCTACGGACACGTCATCAGGGGACACACGTGCGAACGAGCACCGTCGTGATGGGCGCCTTTGCAGTCCTGTTCGGGCTGCTCGCGGTATTCCTGGCGCAGATCTGGCTCAACAACCAGGCCCAACAGCGCATGCGGAGCCTCGAGGCACAGAAGACCCCAGCGCCGCCGGCGCGCACGATCGTTGTAGCGAGTCGACCGCTGCGGTTTGGCGACGAAGTTAACGGGATCTCATTGCGCGAAGTGCCGTGGCCGGCAGACGCGCTTCCGGAAGGCGTCTTCGCGAAGATTGCGGAGCTTACGTCAGGCAAGCGCGTCGTGCTCATGCCGATCGATGCCAACGAAGCGATACTTGCTTCTAAGATCACTGGCCCAGGTCAGCGCGCGACGCTCTCGGCGATGCTGCATGATGGCATGAAGGCGGTCAGCATCCGCGTCAACGACGTCGAGGGCGTCGCCGGGTTTGTGCTCCCCGGCGATCACGTCGACGTCGTGCTGACACGGCAGCACGACAAGGATGCAGCGACGAACGACGTCGTGATTCAGAACGCGCGCGTCCTCGCTATCGACCAGTTGGCCGACGCGCGCGCCGAAAAGCCGTCCGTCGTCAAGGCGGTGACGCTCGAAATGGACGTGACCGATGCACAGAAAGTGGCGCTCGCGGCGGCGGTCGGTACGCTCTCCCTGCTGCTGCGCAAGGCGGGCGAGGCCGCAGCAGGGAACCCGCGGCAGGTCACCCTGACGGATTTGGGAAGGGCGATGTCGCCATCGGGCGACGCGCGCTTCATCACCATCGGAGTGACGCGCGTATTGAAGAGGCAAGAATACAACGTGCCGGTCGAGGCGGCCAACGCCGTTTCAGCCGCTCTGTCGGAGCGGCAGCCGGCGCACGACTGAGGAAGACGCGACCTATTGTCGAGTTTTGGACGTGGAACAGGTTAGGGACAACAACAGGGGGTCGAAGTGAAGAGCCAATACGGGGACACAAGCAACATCGCTGGCGCATGCCGGCCTGGCGCGGACAGTGGCGTAACAACCAAAGCGCTCTGGCGAGCCGCGTCAGCGCTGGCGATGCTGATCGCCACGGTGCTGGCGCTAGCGACAAACGAAGCGCAGGCGCAGCAGAGAATCGCTTTGGCGAACTCCACGCACACGGTGACGGTGACAGTGAACGTCGGAAAATCGGAAGACGTGCATACCGATCAAAGCCTAGTCGATATCGCGGTCGGTAACCCCGATGTCGCTGACGCCAATCCGCTCACCGACCATGCGCTGTCGATCCTCGGCAAAAAGATCGGCACGACCCGGGTCACGGTTTACGGCGAGGGCAGAAAGACCGTGGGAATTTTTGACGTCGAGGTGTCCTATGATGTTTCGCGACTCAATGTGGAGATCGCGCGCCTCACGGGCGGCGGTGTCAGAGTATCCTCGGTCAATGGCCACATCTTGCTGAGCGGCACGTCTCAAGACGCCGTCACACTCGACAAAGTGGTGACCATTGCCCGCCAGTTCGTGCCGGATGTCATCAACACCGTCCAGGTCATGCAGCCGCAGCAGATCATGCTGGAGGTGCGGTTCATCGAAGCCTCGCGGCAGGCGAGCCGCGAGCTCGGCTTTCAATGGAACTTGTTTGGGGGCGGGACGGTGGCCAATATTGGCAACCAGGTGAGCGCCTCGCAATTGCCGTTGACGAACTCGGCGGTGGGGTCGGCGGTGGCAGCGGGTGTGCTTTCGGGCGCGCCGCCATTCGGTTTTCTGGTCAGCCAACTGGTAGGCGGCAAAAACCCTCTGAACGTGGCGGTCAACGCGCTCGAGCAAAAGGGCCTCGCCCGTAGCCTGGCGGAACCCAATCTGGTGGCCCTGTCAGGCGACACCGCCAGCTTCCTCGCCGGCGGACAATTTTACGTCCCGGTGCCCGGCGCGCTCGGCGTCGTCACGTTCGCCCCCCAGTCATACGGCGTCGGCCTTTCCTTCACCCCGACCGTGCTCAAGGACGGCCTGATCAACCTCGTGATCAAGCCAGAGGTCAGCCAAATCGACCCCAATAATAGCGTGACAGTCTCTGGCACCACAGTACCGGCACTCATCGTGCGCAAAGCGTCAACGACGCTCGAATTGCGTGACGGCCAGAGCTTCATGCTCGGCGGCCTGTTGGAGAACACCAGCAACACCACCCAGGACCAGTTGCCCTGGGTTGGCGACGCGCCAGTGCTGGGTGCTCTGTTCCGCAGCAGCCAGTACCAGAAGAACGAGACCGATCTGGTGATCCTGGTGACGCCGCATATCGTCCGGCCATTGTCGCCGAACGTTGCGGTCCATACGCCGCTCGACAACACCTTACCGGCAAACGACATCGACTTTTTCCTGATGGGCCAGGCCGAGGTCAGCCCGGCACTGGCGCGCCTCGCAATCGGCGCGCTGAACCGACCCTATGTCGGCCACATCCTCGACCTGCCGAAGAAAGAGGCGATCTATGTGTCGGCCAATTGAACGCGTCGCGCGCACGATAGCAGCCGCCGTAACGCTCGGCACGGTGCTCGCAGGCTGCTCGGACCTCTACTACGACCGGCGCGATACGATCGCTCTCTCCAGCGGCGACGCGGTCGCCGCCAACGAGATCGCGCAGACGATCGATCCGTGGCCGCCGCAAAGCGGCAATACCCACATCGCGACCAACGGTCAAAGGATGCAGTCCGCCATCGAGCGCTACCGCACCAACAAGGTCACCCCGCCAGTGAACCCCACCACTCTAGATATCATGAACCCGCAGCAAGCGACGCAAGCGGCACAGACCACCCCGCAGCCTGCGGCTGTGCCGCCGACAACGACTACGTCGACGCAAATCAGTAGCCAATGATGGGACTACATTCCAATGCGAACTTAAACTCATGCGCGTCGGTCGATCGATAACGGCTGGGGTCCAGGCCAAGGTGGTCGTTTTGACCGCCGACAAGGCATTTGAGGAAGCTGTTCGTGCCGCATTCGGCGCCAGCGGCCAACTCGGCCTCGACATGGTTGAAGGCACGCTATCGAGCCGCGATCAAATCGACGTCGACGGCAGCACCCTCGTCATCGTTGATGTCGATGCCGGCGATGAAGCCGAGTTGCAGGCGCTGGAAAACCTCATGACGCGCCTCGGCAATTGGCCGCCGGTCGTCGCCGTGACCGGCAGCTTTGAGGCAACCACTGCGCGCCGTCTCGTGCAGATGCGGGTGGCGGATTTCCTCGTCAAGCCGGTGCCGCCAGTCGAGCTGGCGCGGACCTGCGCACGGGCCGCAAAGGTTGCGGCCCATGCGGAGAAGATGGAAGCGCAGATTTTCACCTTCCTGCCCGCCGTCGGCGGCGCCGGCGCCACCACGCTCGCGGTGCAGACCGCCATGCTGCTTCTCAACAGCGGCGCGCGCGGCAAAACCACGACCTGTCTCGTCGATCTCGACTTCCAACATGGCGCCTGCGCCGATTATCTCGATATCGAACCGCGCCTCAACCTCAGCGAGATCGAGCCAAGCCCGGAACGCCTCGATCGGCAATTGCTCGAAGTCATGCTCTCGCATCACAACTCCGGCTTGGCAGTGATTGCGGCGCCAAACCGACCAGCGGAGATGCGCTCGTTCGATCCCAACGTGGTGACCCGGCTCCTAGATCTCGTCTCTTCGCACTTCGATTTCGTTATTTTTGATATGCCGCGCACCTGGTTCTCCTGGACTGACGACGTGCTGCTCGGCTCCGACAGCCTGTTCATCGTCAGCGAGACCACGGTGCCGGGTTTGCGCCACGCCAAGCAGTTAGTGGAGGCCGTCCGTGAACGGCTCGGCGGCGGCCCACAGCCGCAGGTCATCATAAATCGCTACGTGCAAAAGCTCTTTTCCTCCGGCTTACGCCTCACCGACATTAAGCAGGCGATTGGCGACGCATTTGTCGCCTGCGTGCCGAACGACTACAGCCTTGTGCGCGAGGCCATCGACCGCGGCGTCCCGCTGGAAGAGGTCAAGCCGGGAAACAAGATCACGGCCCAGCTCAGGAAGCTCATCCTTCCGCAAGCCAGCGGCAAGGCAGCCGAAGAGGCCGTCGGTGATGGTAAGAAGCTCAAGCTCTCGTGGGCGCGATCCTAGGTTCGATCATGGCGGACAATTTCGGACATTGCTCACTAATTCCCGCGAAAACAGGAATCCACTTCCAGGCGAAAACAAAGAACTATCACCGCTTGCGCGGCAGCGAGTGGGAGCTCATTCGAGCACCCACCTCGGCGCCTTAGGAAATCAGTATGGCAGGTCGTTTCTCAACGCGCCGCAGCGCGGCTCCGAATTTTCCGGTGGCTGACAATACCGTGCTCGAGGACGTGCCGCGGACCTTATTCCCCGAGGCCGCCCCTGAGCCCGTCGCAGCCCCCGCCACTAATCCCCTGCTGACCGACAAGCTCCTTGACGCCAAGATTCGCCTGCATCGCCGTTTGATCGAGGAGATCAATTTGTCGGCGCTGGAAAAACTGCCGGAAGACGAAATCCGCAGCCACGTTCAGCGACTCGTATCGCAATACGTCCTGGCCGAGCGGCTGGCGCTTAACACACAGGAGCTCAATAATTTCGTCTCGGAAATTCTCGATGAAATGACCGGGTTAGGCCCGCTCGAACCGCTGCTCAAGGATCAGACGGTCAACGACATCCTCATCAACGGCCACGAATGTGTCTATGTCGAGCGGCAAGGGATGCTCGAACCAAGTGGCGTGCGCTTCAAGGACGAGGCGCACCTTCTGCGCATTGTCAATAAGATCGTGTCGGCGGTGGGCCGCCGCGTCGACGAAGCGCATCCGATGTGCGACGCGCGACTCCTCGATGGCTCCCGCGTCAACGTGGCGGTGCGGCCGGTCGCCGTTGATGGACCGCTGATGTCGATCCGCAAATTCTCCAAGCGGCCGTTCGACCTCCACAGACTGGTCGAAATCGACGCATTGCGGCCGCAGATGGCGGAGTTGCTCGCGGCTGCGGTGAAGGCGCGTGTGACCTTGATCATTTCCGGCGGCACCGGCTCGGGTAAGACGACCATGCTCAATGCACTCTCGGCTTTCATCTCGGAGAAGGAACGTCTGCTCACTATCGAAGACGCCGCCGAACTACAATTGCAGCAGCCCCATGTCGGCCGCCTGGAGACGCGCCCACCAAATATCGAAGGGAAAGGCGAGATCCGCCAACGCGATTTGGTCAAGAACGCGCTGCGTATGCGTCCGGACCGGGTGATTCTCGGTGAGTGCCGCGGCGAAGAGGCCTTCGACATGCTCCAAGCGATGAATACCGGGCACGAAGGCTCGATGGCGACCATCCACGCCAACACGCCGCGCGACGCCATCTCGCGGCTTGAACAGATGATCGGCATGGCCGGTCTGCCGATGACGGTTGCCAGCATCCGCGGCCAGATTGCCGCCGCCATCCGGGTGATCGTGCAGCTTTCGCGACTTTCCGACGGCAAGCGCCGCGTGATGAGCATCGCCGAGATTACCGGGCTGGAAGGCGACATCGTTCAAATGCAGGAAATCTTCAAGTTCGTGCGCACCGGCACGGCGGCGGATGGCGCCGTGCAGGGCCATTTCCAGGCGACCGGAGTGCGCCCGCGCTTTCTCTCCGATCTCATCGCCAAGGGGGTCAAGATTCCCGGCTCATATTTTGACCCCTCGCAACCTCTGTGAAGTGATCATGTCGTTCGATTTCGACCCGATTTATCTGATCTGGTTGTCCGTCGCCATTTCGGCTGGGCTGGTCGTCGAGGCCATCTATCTTCTGTGCTTTTCTACGGTGTCGTATCGCAGCCAGATCAATAGGCGGCTGATGCTGTCGAAGGAAGGCGCGGATGGCGAAAACGTCCTCATGGCGTTGCGGCGCGAACGCGGGCTTACCAGCGGCGGCAATTTTCGACTCAACCTTGTCGGGCTCAACCGGCTGATCTTGCAATCGGGGATCACTATCGGATTCGCGCGTCTCGTTGTCATTATCGCGACTACCAGTGTTGTCGCCTTCGTGGCCCCAGTATTATTCCGCGGCAGCCTCCTCGAGGGAGCGCTGGCTGCGCTGCTTAGCGCGACCGCACTGCCCTATCTCGTCCTGCGCATGCTGCGCCGTAGGCGGCAGAAGAAGTTTTCAGCCCAGTTTCCCGATGCGCTCGACACTATCGTGCGCAGCTTGCGCGCCGGACATCCGGTGCCCGTCGCCATCAGCATGGTCGGCCGCGAAATGCCCGATCCAATCGGCAGCGAATTTGGCATGGTTGCCGACGAAATCACCTACGGGGCAGATCTTGAGACAGCAATGCGCAACCTCTACAGCCGCATCGGCTCGGACGATCTGCCGCTTTTCGTCACCGCCGTCGGGATCCAACAGTCGACCGGTGGCAACCTCGGGGAAATTTTGGAGAACCTTTCCGGCGTCATCCGCCAGCGTTTTAAGATGCGGCGGAAAATTCGGGCACTGGCGGCCGAGGGCCGCGCCTCAGCGATGATCCTCTCGGCACTACCGATCGGCTTATTCATCGTCGTTCAGGTGGTGACCCCGGA
>Ga0116106_1001531_pt1 | contig 11292 bp, 9 predicted proteins | sample June2015DPH_6_50_FD_89717 | JGI IMG/M metagenome (GOLD analysis project Ga0116106, IMG submission 89717) | Peatland microbial communities from SPRUCE experiment site at the Marcell Experimental Forest, Minnesota, USA - June2015DPH_6_40 | ecosystem: Environmental > Terrestrial > Soil > Wetlands >...
CGTGCAGGGCGGCCACGGGCAAATACCTTAGAGCTCCGTCGAGTGACCACATAAGGGTTGTGGCTCTGAGTTCCTTTAGGTCTTGAGCGGCCGGACCGACAATGATCGAGTACATTTCCCGGGCCGGAGATAGCGGGTCGTGTTGGGGGCCTCTGAGAGCCTTTCGGAATTCGTTTACCTTCCGGTTCAGATCTTTTTCGGTGATCTGATATTCATAAGCCTTCCTGAACTCAGGCGTAATAAGCAACAGGCGAAAACTGTTTTCACCAACAATGGTGTAAAGCGCAACCACCCCTTCACCAAGCTCCCGTAAGTCTTCCTGGAGCCCCTGTGCTTCCTTTATCTGCTCCATTTTATCTTGCCGCTTCTCGGAGAGCTCGTTTCCAATATCCGCGATCACTTTCTCAAATGCGCGGCTGGCCATTTCCAAATCCTGGTCCAGCTCTATAAGCCTTGTCTCTTCATTCGCCGTGAGCTTTTGACTCTGTGCTTTCCGGTCCAGCGCCGCTCTCTCAACGCCCAAAGCGGCCGACTCATCGACAGCCCTGCGATAACGCACGTCCAAGGGGCCTTCCAGGCCGGTAAATGTCGCGCTGCCCGACACCGAGTCCTCCTTCTTTGTATCTTGACGCACGTATTCGAAATACTCCTCCTGCTTCAGAAGTTCCATAACCTGCTGAGCCTCGGGTAACCTCCCCACATCAATGAGAAGGTTTGCCAACTGCTTGTAGACATATCCAACTGTTTCCTGAAAGCTCTCCAAGGTCTCTTTGTCTATCTTGGAGACACTTTGCCTCTGTTCCTGTGCGGTATTTACCGCCCGTTTTCCAAAAAAGATAGCGGCATCCCGATTACCAAGACCAACGAGAATCCGCGAATAATTTGACTGCAGAAGCCTTAGAAGAGCGGGCATCGAGTTAACATCCGGAATTATTAATGCCCTCGTGAAAAGCGTGGCAGCTTCCGAAAACCGCCCCATCCTGTCGTAGAGGCACCCAAGGTTGTTCAGGCTCCAAGCCTTATCGGGGTGATTCCTGCTAAGCTTTGCATCCTGGATTTCAATCGCCCGCAGAAAGAACTGCTCTGCCTCCGCGTACCGGCCCATCTTTGTCTGGTTCGTCCCAAGTCTGTTCAAGATCATGGCCACTGAGGGGTGATCCTTGCCAAGGTTTGCCTCTTTGATTTGGAGCGCCTGACGATAGAGAGGCTCAGCCATCGCGTACCTGCGGGTCGATCTGTAGATGTGCGCAAGATTATCCAAACTGGATGCCAGGGCCAGGTGATTATCCCCGAGCTTCGTCTTCTGAATTTCAATGGCCTGCCTGATGAGCTGCTCGGCCTCAGCATACCGGCCCATCGAGTCATAGTACACTCCAAGGCGGTTCATGCTCTGGGCCGATTTCGGATGGTCCTTTCCGAGCTTAAGTTGGTATATCTGGATCGCCCGCTTGTACAAAGATTCAGCCTCATCGTATCGGCCCGTCCTCATACAAATGTCGGCGATATGGCCGCAGGTGTTGGCTGCTTCAGGGTGGTCCCTGCCAAGGGTGCTTTCAAATATCGCCAACGACTGTCTGAAGAGCTTTTCTGCCTCAGCATTCCGGCCTAAGTTCATGTAAACCACGGCAAGGTTGTTCAAGTCGATCGCCACCTCGGGGCAATTCTTGCCAAGCCTTGACATATTTATATCTAGGGCCTGCTTGTACAGGGATTCAGCCTCCTCATTTCGCCCCATCAATGCAAGTATGTTAGCAATGCTGGCCAGGCAGCGTGCGATTTTGGGGTGGCCTTCGCCGAACTTGACTTTCCACATCTCCAACGCCCGCTTATATAAAGACTCCGCCTCTGAGTAACGGCCTGTCAGCCAGTACAAATCGGCGAGATTGTTCATGCCGGCGGCGGTGTCGAAGCAGTCGCCGATAGCTTTTTCACTCATATCCAGTGCTTTTTTCAGTAACGGTTCAGCATCGGCATATCGAGCGATCTTCTGATAGTACAAACCTTGGCTTTCAACAGTCGCGGCATCGTAGCAAACCGAGAGTTCCCTGAACCCGGCGTCCTTTTCAATCTTTTTGAGCCTTAGTGTTGCATGATAATTGCATCCTTGGTCGGTTGGTCCAAGCTGTCTATCCTGAAGTTCACCGGTAAGTTCCTCGCCCTTTATAGAGATGCTCAACGAGTGCCCTTCGGAATTGCGGCTCTTAAAATAGGGATATCTCACAGAGAGTTTCTTGAGTTGATTTCCGTTGAACCGGCGCACTGTGAGGTTCTCGCCGCCGAGATATCCGGTTATATTCCCGACCTCCTCAGAAAAAGCCAGCTCTACCTGCCGCACCGGTTTTTCGTTTGCCCCGCAAGATGCGCCCGAGGTCTCCAGGATTTTCAGCTCTCCCCTGTAGTGGGAGACCTCCCCGTATGCCATTGTGGAGAATGGGACCCAGATTACAGCTACTGCGATCGCCAAGGTGGCCCTGCTCATGACATTTCCTCAGAAGAATTCTTCAGGTCGGTGCGCAGGCGCCTGATATATGCAGGCGCTGTTCTCACGGTTGATGTACGCCGGAAGAAAACAGCGAATGAATCCCTCCATGCAAGTCTCCCCGGAAGACTTGCTTAATGAGCCCCATTGAGAGGCTGTATCCTCGTCGGCCATTCGGTTGCGCGCCCATATCTTGACTTCATCGGGTACGTATTCTAAGCTGCCACACCCTGTCAAACGGTTTAAGGTAGAGATTTGATTATCAGTTGTTCTTTGGTTTTGTCTTCATCATGCATGTCCAACTCTTTGGAACATCGATGCACAGGTTCTCATGCATACTCGGCATGCCCATGCTCTTTCACGATCCCACAATGGGAATGCGAGCACAGGGTGGGATCTGGAGGCAATTTGGATTCGCTGAATGAACAGGGACCCGAACTTTACATTATGACATGGCCTTGGGCCTAGACAAGCGATTTTTCATAACGATGCAAACACCGCAGTCCGTGCAGCTTGCCAACATGTGAAATTGGGGATTTTTCAACATATAATGTGGATATCACGCTTTCAGCGTCATGATCGGCGGAATACCGGATGAATTGCTTGCAGTACGATTTTTTTCGTTTCCTGAGGTGACTCTTTTATTTGATCAGAATCTTGACGTGCAGGCTGTCCACCGCTTTTTCAGTTCCTTCCCACGGCCGGTACAGAAGTATCTTGAGATCGGCTTGTCCCACCTTTACAGCTTTGATTTTCCATGTCTTCAATAATGGGCCGCCGAGAATCCGTGTGTCCTTGAGTGGAACTTCAGTGGATTCGAGCACCCTCAGATGCGTTTCGTCCGGCTCGACTATTTCCCACAGATATCCCGTCCCGCCCGAGTGTTCCAGACGAACTTCGAAGATTGCGCCTTCGGGCACGACGATTTCTTTTCCGTTATCCTCTTTGGTGATCACCACAGTATTGGGTCCGGGACCCTGTGCTGAAGCGAAACCCGCAAAGAGCAAAGGTACAAACACAATAAGAAGAAAGATTCTGGGGAGTTCCATAATTCTCCTTCCCGTTACCGGGATATTGTTTCCGGTGTGATTTTACCGTTTTCTTCAAGCCGGAATACCCGGCCTCTCCACTCCACTCGCCTGCCGAAAAGGGCTGCCGACCAGATGAAAAGGCTGAAAAAATCTCTCAGTGGAACGAGCAGCAGGTTGTGTCTAAGGATTTTGTCCCCGAGCCGCCGCACCCCGACCATCCAGGCCATGAAGAGCCTTAAGGCGCTCACTGATGCGAAAATGAACAGTCCAAATCTCGAAAATCCCGAAAAGACGAAATAGAAAAAGGAAAGGGCCGTCCCATTAGTTATCAGCGAGCCGGCGTGCCCCCACGGAGCACAAGCGCGTATACCTCTGGCCCACCTTAACTGATGCCGCACAAAATCGGTTAGGCTCATGTTCGAGAGAACCGTCTCGACCACATACCTGGAGAGTTTTACCGGCAGACCAGCCTTTCGAACCAGGTTACCCATCATGTAATCATCGGCCAGGTAGGGGGCAATTGCCGCAAATCCGCCTATGGTCTCGAGTGTTTTCTTACTAATGGCAATGGCTGCTCCGAAGGCAAAAGAGATCCCACCGGCCATCTGGGCCACGAGTACCCCTGGAGCAAATTCCGATGAGATTCCCGAGGCCTCGAGTTTTGAGGGCGTTCCAGGCGCCTCCCCGGCGCGATAGAGACATGTGAGCAAGCCATCGGGCGGAAATTCCCAGCAGATCGTCTTGATAAAATCCGGTCCAACCCGGATGTCGCTGTCCAGCATCAGGAGAATCTCATGGCCGGCTTTCGGAAGCATGCTGCTTAAAGTGCATACCTTCGGATTAGGGCCGATTTCGTCGGCGCTTATCACCAGTTGGATGGGGACTTGGGGGAAGTCTGCCTGCAGCCGGGCGATAACGGGAAGAGACGAATCCTGCGAATCGCCAACCCCAAAGACGATTTCGAATTCGGGATAGTCCTGGCGGCAAAGGGATGCATAGTTTTGATAGGCCCGAGAGTCCGCTCCGCAAAGAGGAATCATAATGGAAACAGGGGGAAAGCAAAATTCCTCCTGTCCCCCTTTAGAAAAGGGGTGTGAGTCGTAGATTCCCTCCCGGCCCGCGGCGAGTTTGCAAGCGGGCAAACCGGCTGCTGCTGCTCGCCGCTGCGGAGCGGCAAAAAACTTTTCAGCAGCAATTATGCTTACAAGGTAATAGCAGGCGGAAGCCGCAGTCAGGATGCCAAGGATGATCCTGACGGGCTCGATGAGACTCGAGAGGGATAAGGTCTGGTCTTCGGGCAGGCAGATAAGCGCCACGCCAAAGCAGACCAGAAGAGTCCCCGCCCAGCGCATCCGGTCGATTTGTTCCTTCAGGAAGAATTTTGCCCCCAGGACCGTTACCACATACACGAGTGCAGTCGCCGGGACCACAAAACTCAGGTTGGCCCAGGAGAGTACGGTCAGGAAAGAAAAGAAACTCACGGCCAGGCATGTGACGCCAACAACGAAGTTCAGGTTGCCTGCTATTCGCTTTATTGTTCGCAGGATCTCAAGCCGGCTGACCGCCGAGACGTCGCCGACCTGCTTCATGCCCTTGGTGAGAAAAACGTCCCCGGCGGCACTTGAAAGGACAACCATAAGGACCATCAGGGCAGTCAGCATGCAACTCCCCCCGGTCCAGTTTCGCCGCTTTCGGCAAGCGAGCCGCCTGTTTTATCTTTTCTTGCGCCTGAGAGTGAAACCAGAGAGACCCCGAGAACGATAAGCACTGAGCCGAACCAATGAGCCGGTGAGACCGGTTCATCCAAAAAGTAGCTGCCGGAGAACACGTTCAGAATGTATCCGAGTGCAGTTATCGGAAGCACGAGGCTCAGGTCGGCCCACGAAACAGCGGAAAGAAAGCAGGCGAAAAAAACGATCAGCAGAACGATTCCTGCCCAGATAAAAGGGCTCTTCAGCGCGTATGCGAGCATCATGAGAGAGAAGCCATCGCTGAATGAGGGCATCGAAGCGATCACTTTCATCCCTTTGCTGAGAAGTGTATTTGCGACTGCCTGGGTAATAACAGCCAGGCTAATTACAAACGTAGTTTTCATAAATCCTTTTCCAGATCGAAGTAGGTGGAAGGGATTATTCCAAGCCGTTCGATTTTAGAACGTACCGATGGATCGATCAAGATGGATAGTTCCCGAAATCGTTGTAATTCGCCTGCCTCGCAGGTTGATTGCGAACAAGGAAGGGCGGGATGAAAATATATTTCGTTGGTCCCCTGCGGCAGGTTGTCGAGCAACGATAAGACATACTCGATGCTCATATTGCCGGTCAGCAGGTTTCCATATACCCTCTGCGGGAAAATAAATCCTCGCCTTCGGAGTTTTCGCTTCATCCTGTCCGTGAGGAGTTTGAAAACAAGAGCATATCCGGCTGATAATAGGGGTGAACCTAAAAAGGGGAGGGCTGAAAAAAAACTATCGGCCGGGACTCGCACTCTTTTTATACGGTACCTTTCGGAGAGTTCAACTACTGCATCAAGGACGACGGGATGCACGTGCAAGTGGCAGTGGCCGTCCACGTGAGAAAAAACTAAGCCGGATTGGCTGAATTTTTCGAATTGAGCAGCGATTTCATTGAAAAGGTCCTTTCTCGCGCTCGGGCAAAAAAAATACTGCAAGCCGGCCCTGGCCGGGTCGGATGGGAAAGTTCCGTTTTTGCCGGCGACATGCGGTATTTCCGATGGACTCAGAACAGGGCGGCCATCGGCGCAGGTGACGTGAAGTCCTACGGCAAGCCGGGGATTTTCTTTTGCGAGCATTACCGCATGTTCGAACGCCTGGCCCGAGACCATAAGGCTGGCACTTGTCAAGATTCCACGGCGGTGAGCAAGGATTACGGCTTCATTAACTTCCCTGGAAGCGCCGAAATCATCCCCATTTATAATCAGACGGCGGGGTTTCATCTCTTGTACCCGTTCACCACAGAGGCACAGAGAGCACAGAGTGCAGAAGATGTCATAGAATCCGCCGACGTATGCCGTCCTTTAATCTCGGCACATTGAAGTTGATGAGCAGACCGAGCTTCCACCCTCCCAGTTTTAGGTAGGTCAGAAGCTGCGCCTCATGAATCCGTTCGATGGATGACAACGACTTGATTTCGACTACGACAGATTGTGCGACGAGAAGGTCAACGCGGTAATTGCAATCCAACCGGACCCCCTTGTATTCAACCGGCAATTGCAACTGCCTCTCGACACCAATGCCGCAAAGCGCCAACTCTCGACATAAACACTCCTCGTAGGCCGATTCCATCAGTCCAGGCCCCAATACCTTATGCACTTCAATCGCAGCCCCAATGATCCGCTCTGTTATAGTATTCAAATCCAAATCTGCCTCCTGGAAAACAATCTATTGAAACTATAACCCGTCAAAGGCAGGCAGGCAAAAAGCCTGCTGATTAGTTGCTTTTTTCTTTAGGTACTATGGATATCTGTAACGATTCTGCCAATTCGAAATCTTGTTCCTCTATATCTTCTATATGCCAGTCAACTGCTCCTGATGCAGGTATGTCTTTTATTTTTCCATCATGCTTGGATCTGAAAATAAATCCCAAATCGTAATATCTCTCGTCATAGGTTAACAAAGTTTCGAAGGTAGAGGAAGGGATTATTACGTCGATGTCGAAGCATTCTGGAACAACTTCGCTCAGATGGGGTTTTTGATAGGATGGCACATAAGTTATTCTACCTATTTCTTCTCCAGGATTTCCTTCACGAATCGCCAGTACTCCTTTGTTAAGATAGCCTAATCCTATTATATTAAGTTCCATTGAATCACTTGTTTTCGCATCAAAGTACAATGTTCGCATGCTATTCTTGTTTCGTGTTTCATAAATAAAACGTCGTTTTTGCATTCTAAATCTGATTATGGGCATAAGGTTCCCCTTATGGTGCTAAATGTATAATTATGCTACGATCTCTGTGTCCTCTGTGCCTCTGTGGTGAACACTTTCTTTCACCGGGTCTTCTCGAAAACGTTGCCGGTAAATCTTTTGCGCCGCGCCCGCAGTGTCAGATAATCTCGGGCTTCGTGATAAAGACGGCGGCGGTCGTTGCTGTCGAAGATTGCCCGCCGGATTATCCTGTAGATCACTTTTGGCCTGAAATAGTAGCGGCCATAAAAGTACTCGACCGCATCCACGATCTCCTGCCGGCTTAGCCAGGGATACTCATAGTTGGGGAGTTGATGTCCCAGTTCATCCGACATGTCGTCTTCCGTAAGGTAGCCATTGGTTTGAAGATATTCGTAAAACTCGGTGCCCGGATAAGGGTGTGCCAGAGATACCTGGATGGTTTCCGGATCGAGCTGTTCGGCGAATTCGATGGTGCGCATTATGGTCTCTTTTGTTTCGCCGGGCAGGCCTATCATGAAATCTCCGTGGACGGTCAGACCAAGTTCGCGGCAGTTATTCATGAATGTGATGGACTGTTCGACAGTGATTCCCTTCTTCATGTTATTAAGAACTTCCTGGACGCCGGATTCAAAGCCCACTACCAGAAGACGGCAGCCCGCTTCTTTCATTGCCTTGAGCATATCGAAGTCCGCATGCACGCGGCTGTTGCAGGACCAGGTGAAATTGAGCTCCTTGAGGTGCTTGCAAAGCTCGATTACACGCGTCTTGCCCCATGCCCAGGTGTCATCGTCGAAGAAGATTTCTTTTACTTCCGGGAAAAGTTCAATCGCGCGTTTTACTTCGGCAACGACGCTTTGGTTGCTGCGAACGCGCCAGGGATGCCCTGTGAATGTCTGAGGCCAGAGGCAATAGATACATCTGGCCGGGCATCCGCGCGAGGTGTAAAAGGCGAGATAGGGATGCTTTAGAAAAGGAATATTGTATTTGGCCGGGTCAAGGTCGCGCCTGTATATTTCCACGATGAACGGAAGGGAATCCAGGTCTTCGATGGGCCGCCGGTCAGCATTGTGAACTATTTTCCCATCTTGCCTGTAACTGACCCCTTCGATCTCCTTGAGGTCTTTTCCCGAGGCAAATTCGGCAACGGTGTAGTCGAACTCCTTTCGTGCAACGAAATCGATCGCCGATGACGCATTCAATGCCTGCTCGGGCTGCACGGAAACCGGAGGGCCGACAAAGGCGATCTTAATGGCAGGATTGACTTCCTTTATCTTTTCAGCAAGGCGGACATCGTGCTGAAAACCGGGCTTGCTGGTGAATAAAACCAGGAATTCAAAATCCTTTGCGATGCTAATAGTTTCTTCGGGGCTGATTCCGTGCGGCGAGGCGTCAACAAGCCTGCTTTCCTTTATCAATCCAGCGGCATAGGCGAGCCAGACAGGGTACCAGTAGGATGCGATTTCGCGGCGCGCTGGCCACCGGGCGCCGGCACCCCCGTCAAATTTCTCGAATGACGGAGGATTTAGAAGCATAGTTTTCATTTTCCGTGGTCTCCCTGAATTCAAAAAAAGGCACTATACGGGGGCAAGGGGTCCGATGTCAAGAAGCCGGGATTTGACGGGCGATTCCAGGCGGCCTCTGGAAGATGCCCGAAAGCGGCTTTGCGTATAGTCATATAAAACGAATGATGCCTTCTGCCGACGCTCGTTTAGTTAGTTTCCATCCGGAAAGGGTCCTTTTCCGTCCTGGGGCGGTGGGACCGCCGGTCGAGTTGGCCACTGCCTCCGGCGGTGGCGCAGGCAGGATCTCGACGCTCCGCGAGGCGGTACCCAAGTACGCCTCCGCGCAACCCCTCTATTTCCTTGCCAGTACGAAAAATGCCTCCTTTTCGAACAGAAACCTCGCGGGGCGTGGAATTCGCTCCGGAGTTTCCGGATGGACGCTAGTTATTATCCACAGTCAATTGCTTCGTTGAGTCCCTTGCCTGCCAAAACCATGGGCAAGACATTCTCCTCGGAGGGGACAATGCAGTTGATAATTGCCGGCCCGGGTTTTCGTAGCGCCTCGGGCAGCCCTTTGACTACGTCCTCTTCGGTCCTGAATGTGTATCCCGCGATGCCGTATGCCTTCGCAAGGATTTCGAAATCCGGATGGAATGAGAAATTTACCGCCATGTAGCGCCCCTGGCAGTAGTATTCCTGGAGCTGGCGCACCATGCCCAGAGCGGAATTGTTCATGATGATGATTTTAACGCTGAGGCCCTGCTCCATCATCGTGCCGAGTTCCTGTATGGTCATCTGGATACTGCCGTCCCCGGTCACCAGAATGACGTTACTGCCGGGAGCCCCGAAGCATGCGCCAATAGCTGCCGGCAGGCCGAATCCCATGCAGCCCAGCCCGCCGGAGGAAACCAGCGTGCGTGGTTTCTTGAAATGGTAGTACTGAGCTACCCACATCTGGTGCTGGCCTACGTCGGTTACGATAATGGCCTCGCCCCTGGTGCAGTTCCAAAGCTGCTCGATAATGAACTGGGGTTTCAGACAGGAATCACGATTGTAGCTCAAAGGGTATACAGCTTTGAGAGAATTGATGCGTGCGAGCCATTCGGAACGGTCGATTTTTTCAATAAGCGGGAGAAGCGCCTTCAAAATGAGTTTTACGTCGCCGACCAGCGGCACATTTGTAGCGATCACCTTTCCGATTTCTGCCGGATCGATGTCGATGTGGACTACAGTGGCGTGCGGGGCGAAGCTGTTGATGTTCATTACGACCCGGTCATCGAATCGCGCGCCCAGGCCGATCAGGAGGTCACATTCCGTAATTGCCATATTGGCGTAGCGGGTCCCGTGCAGACCAAGCATGCCGAGGAAGAGCGGATGGTCGCCGGGGAAGCCGGCAAGGCCCATGAAGGTATTGGTTACCGGCGCCGTTATGGCCTCGGCAAACTTCAAGAGTTCTTCTGATGCGTTTGAGGCGATTATCCCTCCTCCCGCATAGATAACGGGCCTTCTGGCTTTTGCTATGAGCCTGGCGATCTCGTTTATTTGGGCCGGATGCCCTTTATAGGTCGGTTTGTAGCCTCTGAGCCGCACAGTCGACGGGTATTTGAAACTTATCTTAGCCTGTGCTACGTCCTTTGGAATATCTATGAGTACCGGTCCCGGCCGGCCGGTCGATGCGATATGGAATGCGTTCTTTACTACGACCGGCAGTTTGTTCGGGTCCTTGAGAAGGTAATTATGCTTGGTAATCGGCATCGTAATACCGGTGATATCCACTTCCTGGAAGGAGTCCGTTCCGATCTGTATCCGAGGGACCTGTCCGGTGAACAAAACGATCGGGACCGAATCCATGTAGGCGTTTGCGATGCCGGTTACCAGGTTGGTAGCCCCCGGTCCGGAAGTAGCAATACACACACCTACGCCGCCGGTAACCCGGGCGTATCCATCGGCAGCGTGCACAGCCCCCTGTTCGTGCCGAACGAGCACGTGCTTAATTTTGGTCGAATGATACAGGGCGTCGTAGACGGGAAGGATTGCCCCGCCCGGATAGCCAAACACAATTTCCACGTTTTCTCTTTCGAGGCACTCTACCAGGGCCTCGGCAACCGTCATTTCCACGAAATCACCTCCGGAAGGTTCTGCAACCGGCCGCACCTGCTACGCGCCGTTCTAATCGTCTTCCAATTGAGTCGTCTGAGCGTCGCCCACGGCTACGAATTTGCTTCCCCGAAGCATGGCTATCTTTCCTGTGCGAACGAGTTCCTTGATGCCGTATGGACGAAGGGATTCTCCGAATGCATTTATTTTTCCCTCATTCCCGGTGCATTCGAAGGTCATGGTCCTCCTGCCCAGGTCAACGACACGAGCCCGGAATA
>Ga0116106_1001534_pt1 | contig 11280 bp, 8 predicted proteins | sample June2015DPH_6_50_FD_89717 | JGI IMG/M metagenome (GOLD analysis project Ga0116106, IMG submission 89717) | Peatland microbial communities from SPRUCE experiment site at the Marcell Experimental Forest, Minnesota, USA - June2015DPH_6_40 | ecosystem: Environmental > Terrestrial > Soil > Wetlands >...
AATCTGTGTACCGAACCGGTCACTCTCAACAGCTCGAACAGCTTTGGTGTTGATTGTGTCCGGACATTAGATCCGTATTATCCGAACGGCAATCCCTTCGGTTCGGTCGATATCAAGCGCGACATTGGCGCCAGCACGTATCACGCCCTCGGTTTGTCTCTCGAACGGCGCATGACGAACGGCTTTTCCTTCCAATCGCGCTACACCTGGTCGCATTCCATCAATGATGGGTCCGTCGGCGGAGGCGAATCGACTGGACCGGAGAATGTGAATTGCCTGGAATGCGACAAAGGGCCCAGCGTTTACGACGTTCGGCACAACATAACCGTCAACACTGAGTATGAACTTCCTTTCGGGCCGGGTAAGCAACTCCTTAACCAGGGCGGTGCGATGGGAAAGGTAATCGGCGGCTGGAGTCTGAGCAGCATCGGCCTTTGGCACACCGGGCATCCGTTGACAGTCCAGATGGATCTCAGTGGCACGATTGATCCGACCGTGTTTCCGAATTCTCCATTCGCGCAAAACATGCTTACCTACAACTTTTTGCTTCCAGACGGCAACGACCAGACCAACCAGCGGCCCGACCTCGTTCCGGGTGTACCGGTAATGCTGTCTCACCCAGGTCTTAATTCGCCGCTGGTCAACCCGGCGGCATTCCAGTCGCCACCGGTGGTGAATGGTAATTTCACGCGCTTCGGGAACGAGCCGAACGGCGCCATTCGCGCTCCTCATATCTGGCAGATCGACCTGGCGCTTACGAAAGCGACGAAACTCACAGAACGATTGTCGATGGAGTTCGCGGTGCAGGCATTCGATATCTTCAATCACGTGCAGCTAGCCGACCCCCTGGATCTGACCTTGGCGTATGCTCCTACCCAATCGAATCTGCAGAACTTAACAGCTAAAGGGGATTTCGGTCTGATTAATTCGTCGGTAAACTTCAACAGCAACAACGACAACGCCGCCGCCGGGAACACGGGAACCGGCACGCCGCGACAATTGCAGTTCATGGTTCGCTTCACGTTCTAGTTGCAGCGGGCGGACTCTCGCGTCCTGCCGGCTCGCAGTTCTTGTACTTGGTTGAATCAGTACAATTGAAATCACGCATTCTCAGGAGGAGCCCGTTGAAAGCTCTGCTTGTCTTTGTGCTGTCTTTGAGCTTCATTGCCGCACACGCCCAGACTGGCGGCTATCACGTAATCAAGAAGATCCCGGTAGCCGGCCAAGGCAGTTGGGACTATCTATCCGTCGACGAGGGCGCCCGCCGGCTATATGTCTCGCACGGAACCCAGGTCGAAGTGCTCGATGTCGATACGGGTGCAGTTGTCGGCAGGATCGAGAACACTCCCGGCGTGCATGGAATTGCAATTGCTCCGGAACTGGGACGGGGATTCGTGAGCAACGGGCAATCGTCAACCGTCACGATTTTCGATCTGAAGACGCTGAAGACGATTTCGGAAGTCCCGGTTGGCAAAAAGCCGGACGCGATCATTTACGATCCCGCCACGTCGCGCGTGTTCGCATTTAATGGCGACAGCAACAGCGCCACCGCGATTCAGGCGGCGGACGGAAAAGTGGTGGGAACGGTTGATCTTGGCGGTGGTCCCGAGTTTGCGGTCGCCGACGGTTTGGGGTATGTCTACAATAATATTGAGGACGCGAGCCTGGTCCTGAAAATCAACGCGCGCACCCTGAAAGTTGAGCAGCGCTGGCCGACGGCGCCTTGTGCGTCGCCTTCCAGCATAGCTATGGACCGGCCAAATCGGCGGTTGTTCATCGGCTGCCGCAGCAAAGTTATGGCGGTCATGAATGCGGAGACAGGACAAGTGATTACGACGCTTCCGATTGGCGACCACGTGGATGCTACCGCCTTCGATCCTGCCTCGCGGCTTGTTTTCAATTCCAATGGGGAAGGTACCATCACGGTGATTCACCAGGACAGTCCGGACAAGTACTCCGTTGTCGAAACCGTGAAAACTTTGCCGCGGGCGAAGACCATGGCGCTCGATCCCAAAACGCATCGCCTCTTCCTATCCACAGCTGAAGCGGGACAGTTTGAAGTGCTGGTTGTGGGCCACTAGATGAAACTTTTCCACAAATTGCCGATTGTTATTCTTCTCGCCTGCGTTGCGTGCGCACGTTCGCACGCGCAGGCGACACCGCCAACCGAACCGGTGGAACTGCAACTGCAAGTGACCACGCCCTTTCACTTCGTCGCCTACGGAGATTCGCGCTTTCACGATCCCAAGGACACCGAAGCGGCGAATCCGCCCGTGCGTCGCGAACTGGTGCAGGCGATCGCCCAAACCAATCCTGCGTTCGTCGCTCTCACTGGCGACATCGTCTACAACGGCTACGATAAGGACGACTGGAGGGTCTGGGACAGCGAAACCGCGGTGTGGCGCGAGAAGAAGATGACGGTTTACCCCGCGCTCGGCAACCACGATCTTCACGGCGACGAAAGGGTTGCCCTGGCTAACTATTTCGAGCGCTTTCCTGAGCTGAAGAACAGCCTCTACTATTCGGTCCGCGCCGCCAACACCCTGATGCTGGTGCTGGACAGCTCGCTCGACGAGACCTCCGGCCCGCAAGGGCAATGGCTCACCCGGAAGCTGGACCATCTTCCCGGCGATGTGGACTTCGTGTTCATTGTTTTTCACCATCCTCCCTACACCAGTTCGTCGGATATGAAGATGTTCGGCGGAGGACACTCCGCCCGCGCCAAGGAGAAAGAACTGGCCAGGACGCTGGAAGCGCGGCAGCAGAACCTCCGCGCCCGGATTGTCATTTTCTCTGGACACGTGCACAATTACGAACGCCATGAGCACGGTGGCGTCACCTATTTCGTGACCGGTGGTGCGGGAGCGCACGCTTAACCGATTGAACGCGCTAAGGACGATCCTTTCCAGAGTAAGGAAGTGAATTACCACTACCTCCTGGTGGAAGTTGATCGCGGCAGCCTCAAGATCTCGATGCACCGTCTAGACTTGACGAGCGGCACAGCGGTCTGGACGCAACCTGACTCGGTCGCGATTTCGGCGCCAGCAGCAAAGGCTGCAGCACAAGGCAAATAAACGCACAGGGAATTAGCGTAGCCCGTCCACCACATGCAGGTCTGAGAGCCGGCGCAAGTTTTCAGGGATGAAGCACGTAGTTCGAAGCAACGTCACGAAATGCAGCCAACTGTTTCGGCCGGGTGACCTCGTCCCAACCCAGTTCTGAAGCCATCAATTCCGCGACCATGGGCGCCATTTCGAGGGCTGCGCGCGCATTCAAGAACAGTGCGCGCGTGCGCCTGGCGAGCGTGTCTTCCACGGTGCGGGCCATCTCGTGTCGCGCCGCCCAGATCACCTCCGCTTTCACGTAAGGCAGAGCGGCATGCAGCGGTTCGCCGAGCCGAGCGTCAGTCTCGATGAGCTTGCGAATCTCGTACGCATCCGAACCATAGACAGCCAGCGATCCGAACTGTTTCGCATCATCGTGGAAGCCGTGAATGTGCAGGTGGTGCGTCAGGCATGGTTTTTCCGGCAACTGCGCGAGCGTTGCCGCCTGATCGACGCAATCCTCGGCCATATGGCGGTACGTCGTCCATTTTCCGCCGCAGATGGTGACCAGGCCGGAGCGATCGATGTGGATGACGTGATCGCGTGACAGCGCCGCGGTGCTAGCCACGCCGGTAGCGCGTACCAACGGACGGATGCCGGCAAATACGCTCAACACATCGTCGCGCGTAGGCGCTTTCGTCAGGTATTGCCCGGCGGTCGCGAGGATGAATTCGATTTCCTGCTCCATGGCGACGGGCTCGAGCGTGGCGGATGCAATGGGCGTGTCGGTGGTTCCGACCAGTGTGTGACCGTGCCAAGGAATTGCGAACAACACGCGGCCATCTCCGGTGTGCGGGACCATGACTGCGCTTTCACCCTGCAGGAAGCTCGCGTCGAAGACCAGGTGAATGCCCTGGCTGGGAACGATCATTGGAGTAGCGGAAGGCTCCGCCTGGAGCCGCAGCAGGTCGCTGAAAGCGCCAGTGGCGTTGACCACAACCTTCGCGGTTGCGCGAAATTCGTTGCCGGTTTCGACATCTCGTGCGCTGACACCATCCACGAATCCCTGAGCGTCCTTCTTCAGTCCCGTGACTTCGACATAGTTCAGCAACGTAGCGCCCTGCTCGAAAGCGGTGGCCACCATATGGATGAGCAGCCGGGCGTCGTCGAATTGTCCATCGTAGTAAACGGCGCCGCCGCGCAGGCCTTCGGTCTTCAGTGTGGGCAGATGTTCGAGCGTCTCTTCTCTGGAGAGCATGCGCGATGTGCCAAACCCGTATTTGCCAGCCAGGAGTTGATACAGCTTCAGGCCGAGACCGTAGAATGGAGCCTCCCACCAATCGTAGTTCGGCACGACGAACCGAAGATCGTGCACCAGGTGGGGCGCGTTTTGCAGGAGCAGTCCGCGCTCCTTGAGCGCTTCCATGACAAGGCCGATATTTCCCTGCTCCAGGTAGCGCACGCCGCCGTGTGCCAGCTTGGTGCTGCGACTGGAGGTGCCCTTGCCGAAGTCGCTCTGCTCGAGCAGCAGCACATCGTAGCCGCGCGCCGCCGCATCGATGGCAACGCCTACGCCGGTTGCACCGCCGCCCACGACAAGTATATCCCATGCTTTGGGATGCGCTTCGCTGCGTCGCCACATTTCGGTTCGATTCATAGTTGCGCTCTTTGCTGATCGGCAGGATAGCGTGGGCCACGCGCGGACCAAAGTCACGAGCCGGGTTCATCGCGTATCCGGTCGGTCCGACGACCTATGGCGATTCCACCCAGTCGAACGAGCGCGTCACCGCCTTTTTCCAGAAGTGATAAAGCCGCTCGCGAGATTCTTCATCCATCTTCGGCTCCCATTGCTGATCGACAGACCAGTTGGCGACGAGTTCGTCGGTATCCTGGAAGAAACCAACTGCCAGTCCGGCAGCGTAGGCAGCGCCGAGAGCAGTGGTCTCCTTCACCATCGGACGAACTACCGGCTTCGCCAGAATGTCGGACTGGAATTGCATCAGCAGATCGTTCACCACCATGCCACCGTCAGCACGCAGCACGTCGAGCGTAATGCCGGACTCTTTGGAACTGGCCATTGCATCGACCACCTCACGTACCTGGAACGCTGTCGCCTCCAGCACGGCGCGAGCGATGTGGCCTTTATTCACGGAGCGGGTCAAGCCGGCAATCACGCCGCGCGCGTCGTCCTTCCAATACGGCGCGTACAAGCCGCAGAAAGCGGGAACGAAGTAGACGCCGCCGTTGTCCTTTACAGTTCGAGCGAGCGCCTCAATGTCGGAACTCTTTTCAATTAGTCCGAGATTATCGCGGAGCCATTGCACCAGGGCGCCGGTAATTGCGATGCTCCCTTCCAGGGCATAACATGCCGGCTTCGTGCCGAACTTATACGCCAGCGTAGTCAGCAGACCGAAGTTCGAGAACACTGCCTTTTCCCCAGTGTTCATCAGCATGAAGCAGCCGGTGCCGTAGGTGTTCTTCGCTTCTCCTGGCTTGAAGCAGGTCTGACCGACCAGAGCGGCTTGCTGATCTCCGAGATCGCCGGCGATCGCCACTCCCGCAACGGCCAGCAGTTGCGCAGTGCCGTATACTTCGCTGCTCGAAACAATCTTCGGCAGCATCTGGATCGGAATGCCGAAATCTCTCAGGATGTTCTGATCCCACTGGAGCGTGTTGAGGTTCATCAGTTGTGTGCGGCTGGCATTGGTCACGTCGGTCACGTAAACGCCGCCATGCGGGCCACCGGTGAGATGCCAGATCAGAAAAGCATCGATATTGCCAAACAGCAGATCGCCGGCTTCAGCTTGTGCGCGTGCGCCCGCAACACTTTCGAGAATCCAGCGAATCTTGAGGCCGCTGAAATAGGTAGCAAGCGGAAGCCCGGTTTGGGCGCGATAGCGGTCCTGTCCGCCATGCGCAGCGAACTCGGCGATCGCGGGAGCAACGCGCGTGTCCTGCCAGACAATCGCGTTGTAAACGGGCTTTCCACTTTTCTTGTGCCAGACCACAGTGGTTTCGCGCTGGTTGGTGATCCCGATCGCAGCCAGATCTTCCGGCCGCAGCCCGCGAGCTTCCATTGCTTCCTGGATGACACCCTCCGTGCGCCGCCAAATTTCTTCTGGATCGTGCTCGACCCATCCCGGTTGGGGATAGATCTGCTCGTGCTCTCTTTGAGCTGTGCTCACGATGCGTCCGGAACGATCGAACACGATGAAGCGCGAGCTTGTCGTTCCCTGATCAATGGCGCCAATGTAGCTTGCCATCGTTAGGTGTCCTCCTTCATAGGCAGCGGTTTGCCCCTCGGCGGTTCTCATCATGTGCGAACTCTGGATTTTAGCCCCTCGCGCTTGGTTTGCCGGCATCGGGCAACGCAGGACGAGCCCCGACGAGCTCTGGAAACCCGGCGCTGTCGCCGCGTGGTCACAGACGGCAAGTTAGCAGGATTACAGGAGTTAGTCACCATGGCGGATCGGTAAGCCACACTCCGGTAAATACCAGGCGGATTCTCCTGTACCGCAGATAGCACGAAGGTGGCCTGTAGCTCGAAACGGGTTTGTGTCATCTTACCCATATTGATGTTGGGTTTGCAGCTCCCGGCAAACCTGGAACGTGGGGTTCCGATGAAGAGTCTGGGAAAAGTTATCCGGTCTATGCAAGCCTTCGGCCGCGAACTGTCCCGCAGGTCGAATGCGGCTGAAGCGCAGCGCATACCCGCAATCGGTGTCGCCTTGGGCGGAGGCTTTGCCCGCGGCATCGCGCACATTGGGGTTCTCAAGGTCCTCGAACAAGAAGGCATCCCGGTTCGCATGGTTGCGGGTACCAGTGTGGGCGCGCTGATCGGTGCCTTGTATTGCAGCGGACTCACGATCGCGGAGCTGGAAGAAGTCGCCTGCAAAGTTCGCTTCACTACCTTCGCGCGCTGGACGCTCTCGCGCTACGGCTTCGCCACGAACGACCGCATGGTTTCGTTTCTGACGCGAACTTTGAAGGTGCAGACATTTGAAGAGTTGAGTATCCCTCTCGGTGTGACGGCAACTGACTTCAACACCGGGGAAGGAGCGGTCTTTTGCTCCGGTTCGATCATCGACCCGGTGCGAGCGAGTTGCGCTTATCCGGGCATGTTCCTGCCGGTAGAAATTCGTGGGCGCTGGCTGGTGGATGGCATGCTCTCCCATCCCGTGCCGACGCATCCTCTGCGCGAAATGGGCGCGGAGCGCGTGCTGGCCGTGCAATTGAAAGGGCAGTGGTCGAAGACGACTGCGCCACGGCATCTCTTCGATGTGATCGGACAGTCGTTCGCCATCGCGCAGGACATGATGAGTGCGGTATGGAGAAGCGCGGCCGACGTCGTGATCGAGCCCGATGTCGCGGGTTTTGACTATGACGACTTCAAACGTGCTGGCGAATTGATCCGCGTAGGCGAACTGGCGATGCGCCGCGCGCTGCCGGAAGTGCGCAAATGGTTGGAGGCTCCTGCGGAAGCGGCCGCCCCTCTGAAAGCGCCTGCGCTGGTCGCAGGACCAACGCCCATGCCAGCGGACTGAAACCGCGAGCCGACACCACCTCGCGCGAAGCGTCCGCCGCGCGGGCGGCTTCGTTCTCGCGGGCCACACGGAAGTGATTGTTGCCGTTAATCTCCTTTACCCCAACTATCCCGAATGGCCATTTATGCGATAGCTTCTATTCATGATCCCGTCATGAGGGGAGTCGAGAGTTGAGCATTCAGGATGAGCAGGAACTGCTTTCCTTAAAAGCGGCTGGCCGCGTCGTCCGCATGGTGCTGGATGCGATGAAGGCCGAAGTGCGGCCGGGCGTCACCACCCGATATCTGGATGAAATCGGCGCGCGTGTTATGCAAGAGAATGGATCCCGTTCCGCTCCGTCCATGGTATATCAGTTCCCGGGCGCCAGTTGCATTAGCTTGAACGATGAGGCGGTCCACGGAATTCCAGGAGAGCGCAAACTTCAGGAAGGCGACCTGGTGAAACTTGACGTGACGGTGGAAAAGGACGGCTACATGGCCGACGCCGCCATCACCGTGCCGGTGGGCCGCGTGAGTTTGCAGGCCGAGCAGTTGATGGCCTGCGCGGAGCGGGCCTTCCACCAGGCCATGCTGGTTGCCCGGGCGGGATTCCGCGTGTTTGAAATCGGAAAGATGGTGGAACGCGAGGTGCGCAAGTCCGGGTTCGCAGTCGTCCGCGAATTAGGGGGACACGGCATCGGGCGCACCATCCACGAGTTGCCGCACGTCCCAAACTACCCTGATCCGCAGGCCCGCCAGATCATGAACGAGGGCCTGGTCATCACCGTGGAACCGATCATATCCAGTGGCTCCGGGCGGGTGTTTACGGACAAAGATGGCTGGACGGTGCGGACGGGCGACCACGCGCTTTCCGCCCATTTTGAGCATACTCTGGTGGTTACTTCCGGGGTGCCCATTTTGCTGACCGCGGGTTAGCACATCCGTATGGTGTAGCGCATCCGTGTGGTTGACCGGCGACCGGCTTCGCGATAAAGTTCATGATCAGGGTTCAGTTTATTCCCTCCCCCTGTTCTTCGTTCGATGGTTTGCATGCGCTCCGCTTATTCGAAACTCGTGGTCCTGCTGTTTGCGCTGGCCAGCGTGGCTTGGGCGGCGTCGCCGCAATTTTCCGGGCAGAAGCGAGTCGGTCTGACCAGCGGCGACCAGTGGGAACCATCCGTGGCGGCCGATGGTTCGGGACGGATCTACGTTCTTTATCCGCACTACGGGCAAGTGGCTGATTGCAAGGGCTGCCGCGTGCCCACCATGTTGCTGGTGGCGAGCAACGACAACGGCAAGACCTGGCAGACTCCGCACGTGATGCTCGAATCGGGTTCGGGCCAGTTTGACCCCCAGATTGCCGTGGACCCGGCCGACCGGCGCACCGTGTATGCGGCGTGGCTGCAGAACGGGAAACGCGCGGTCATGCTCGCCAAGTCGGTGGACTCCGGCGCCACGTGGGCTTTTACGATTGCGGTTCGCAGCGACGTGGAACTTGATAAACCGGCGCTGGCGGTGCGTGGCCAGAGTGTTTACGTGGCTTTCAATCATGAAGAAGAAGTGTGGGTGGCGGCCTCGCAGGATGGAGGGCGCAGCTTCACACCGACGCGCGTGAATACTCAAAGCCGCCCGGGATGGTCTCTGCTGGGTGCGGCCACGGTCGATCCCGCAGGCAACGCGTATCTGGCGTGGGCTTCGTACTCAAAGGCGGGAGGAGCGCGCGGCTCGGTGAACCTGTATGTGGCGAAGTCGCCGGATGCGGGCAAGACTTGGAGCCCGACTCTGCTTAACGTTTCCGCGGCAGCGCCGGGCTGCAAGGACGAGGACTGTGGCGAGGGCTATCTGGGCGCGCAGGTCGCGCTGACGTCGGACGCCGACGGAACTCTTTACGCGCTCTGGAGCGCGGGCAGCGCGCCCATGGGGCCGCAGCGCATTTATTTCTCGTCGTCGACCAACGGCGGCGAAAGCTGGCTGCCGCGCGTCAGCGTTTCCTCCGCCGATCCGGGAGTGGAACATGCTTTCCCCGCGATCGTGGCCGGAAACAGCGGCGACGTCCGCATCGCGTGGATGGATAAACGCAACTCTCCGTATTGGAACACTTACTATCGGAGTTCAAGCAACGGCGGCGCGACTTGGGGCGAGGAGATCCGGATCTCGGGCTACGTGCCGGGCTATCGTTATATCGGTAAGGAAGGTTTCCGTTTTCCTTTCGGGGACTATTTCGGACTCGCGATCGACAACCACGGAGATACGCACGTGGTGTGGGGCGAAGGGCTGAACTATCAGTCGCCGGGATCGATCTGGCACGCCAGTGGACGATAGAAGTGAACGATAGAAGCTGAGCCAGAGCGCAGCGTCAGTCGGTCAGCAGACCACCGATGAGGTCGCTGAGGCGCTCGATGCGATGTTCGCGGCAGTAGGCGGTCAGTTCCTCTACCAGCGTTTCGGTCGCCACCGGATCGAAGTAACTCGCGGTTCCCACCTGCACGGCGCTTGCTCCTGCCAGCATGAATTCCACTACGTCCGCCGGGGTGCTGATTCCGCCCATGCCGATCACCGGAATTTTCACGGCGTGAGCTGCGTCGTAGACCATGCGCAGCGCGATCGGCTTGATGGCCGGGCCGGAGAGGCCGGCGGTTACATTGGCAATTCTTGGGCGGCGCGTTTCCGGGTCAATTGCCATGGCTAGGAACGTATTCACCAGGGAGATGGCGTCGGCGCCCGCTTCCTCGGCCACATGCGCCATCTGCGCGATCGAGGTGACGTTGGGCGAGAGTTTGACGATGATCGGCCGCGACGCCACGCGCTTCGCAGTCCGCACCACTTCGTCGAGCAGGAGCGGATCGCTGCCGAACTGAATGCCACCGTGCGCCGTGTTGGGGCAAGATACGTTAATCTCGTACGCCGCAATTCCCTCGCCCTGATTGAGGATCTGAATCGTCTGCTCGTAATCCGCGCGGGTGTAGCCGAAGACGTTGGCGAACACGACGACATTCTTTTTCTCCCGCAACGCCGGGAGTTTTTCCGTGAGGAACGCGGGTGCGCCGATGTTCTGCAGCCCGATGGCATTCAGCATTCCGGCAGCGGTCTCAAACAGGCGCGGCGGCGGATTTCCGGTCATCGGTTCTTTGGAGAGACCTTTGACGACTAATCCGCCGAGCCGGTCGAGATGCACGATGTCTTCGAATTCGATGCCATAGGCGAATGTGCCGGAAGCGGCGATGATCGGATTCTTCAGCTCGATGCCGGCGAAGCTGACGCTCAAGTCCGGATTGGCGATAGGCGTCATTGGGTTCCCCCGGCCGGCGGTGCGGCGGATGCTGCGGTGGAATGATGCGGCGGCGGCAGCGCCTCGGTCAGCACTCTTCCGGTGGCTTGCGCGGGTGCATTGATTCCGAGCAAAGAGGCGAGCGTCACCGCGAGATCGACCGGCTCGGCGTGCGTCCGGTAGGTTCCCGGCTGAAATGCGAGGCCATAGAACGCGAGCGGCACATGGGTATCGTACGAGAAAGGCGAGGCGTGATCGGTACCCTTCGTGATTCCGACGAGAAATGGACTGGGTATTCCGACCACATACCATCCGCCTTCGGGCGAGTAGCTGTGGGCGTAGCGGCGCCCCACTTCCGTCGCCGGAGTTTCTCCACGCGCCAGTTGCGACTTGGTAAAGTATCCGGCCAATCCCGCTTGCTTCATGGCTTCGCCCGCGTCGGCTTC
>Ga0116106_1001542_pt1 | contig 11240 bp, 10 predicted proteins | sample June2015DPH_6_50_FD_89717 | JGI IMG/M metagenome (GOLD analysis project Ga0116106, IMG submission 89717) | Peatland microbial communities from SPRUCE experiment site at the Marcell Experimental Forest, Minnesota, USA - June2015DPH_6_40 | ecosystem: Environmental > Terrestrial > Soil > Wetlands >...
GTGTCCTGGCGCTGTTCACAACCAACGGCCTGCGGAAACGCTTGGAGGACGCAACTCGCGACGCCGGCCCGTCACTGCCAAACGGCGTGCGAATCACGGTCAACGCGCCCGGTGAAGACGCGATGAGCGATTCTGCGGTCGCGACGGCGTCGCTTGGCCCCGCGCTGCCCGGCTGGCGGCTTTCTCTTTCCGTGAATAACCAGGCGCTGTTCGACACCGAAGCCGAGCATCGCGCTGCTCAGTACCTGGTTATTGGAAGCATCGTGATTGCCGCGATGCTGGTGCTGGCGATTTTCGTCGCTCGCGGATTTGGACGCCAACTTCAACTGGCGCGCTTGAAAAACGACCTGGTTGCGACGGTGTCGCATGAACTTAAGACGCCGCTGACGGCGATGCGGGCGCTGGTGGACACCCTGCTCGAGAATGACCGATTGGATCAGAAGACGACGCGCGAATACCTGAGCCTGCTCGCTACGGAAAACACGCGGCTGAGCCGGTTGATCGACAATTTCCTGACCTTCTCGCGCCTGGAGCGGAACAAATTCAAATTCGCTTTCGCGCGGGTCCGTCCCCGGCAAATCGTCGAGCAGGCGGTGGCGGCGATGGGCGAGCGAGCGCACGCGGCTGGTTGCACGGTGGAATCGCAGGTCATGGCCGGCATCCCCGAGATCAACGGCGATGCCGACGCGCTGACAACGGCACTGCTGAATCTGCTCGACAACGCCTGGAAATACACGGGCGATCAGAAGCGCATCGTCGTCCGCGCCGATGCGCGCAACGGTCATGTCGATTTCGCGGTTGAGGATAATGGCATTGGACTGTCGGCTCGGGACCGGCAGCGCGTTTTCGACTGGTTCTATCAGGCCGATCAACGGCTGGCGCGGACCGCTGGCGGCTGCGGCCTCGGACTCAGCATCGTCCAGGCAATTGTCGAGGCTCACCACGGACGGGTTCGTGTGGACAGCGAGCCCGGTCGCGGCAGCACGTTTACCATCGAGATTCCGGCTGTCAGGGGGAGCACTTCATGACCCCGGCCAACATTCTCATTATCGAAGATGATCCGACCATCCTCCGGGTGGTAAAGGACAATTTCGTTGCCCAGGGATACTGTGTGCAAACCGCGCGCAATGGCGAAGAGGGACTCGACGCGGCGCTCAACCACGGGCCGGACTTGATCGTCCTGGATATTATGTTGCCCAAAGTAAACGGATTTGAAGTTTGCCGGGCCGTGCGGGCCGAAAAACTAACCATGCCGATCCTGATGTTGACCGCGAAGGGACAGGAAGAAGACATCGTGCGTGGCTTGGAACTTGGCGCCGACGATTACATCACAAAACCCTTCAGCATCCGCGAGTTGCTGGCACGGGCGCACGCGTTTCTGCGTCGAAGCCAGGCGGGCGCCGCACCCGGTTACACATTCGGCAATTGCCAACTCGACACGATCTCGCACCGCTTGCTGAAGGATGGGGTGGAAGTACCACTGACGAACAAGGAATTTCGACTGCTCGAATATTTTTTGCAGCACCCTGGGCGCGCATTCACCCGGGACACCATCATGAACGCCGTCTGGGGTAATAGCGTCATGGTCACTGCGCGGAGCGTGGACCGTTGTGTGACCACGCTTCGCAGCAAAATCGAGCCCGACCCGCACCACCCGACGTTGATCCACACCATCCGCGAAATCGGCTACCGGTTTGAAACGGACGCTCCCAAAGAGCGCCGGGCATAAGTGAAGTGTTGCCACAACAAAGCCCGCTCACCTTGACATGCCATGATTGCATGGGGCGAATTCAGCTCCAAAACCGGATCTCGATTTGCTTGCTTGACTTGAAGACGGGCGCGGTATTGGATCAACCGCATGAGGCCTGCCAAAGCCGTTTGGTTGGGCGCGACGGGATGGATGTTCCTGCTGACGATCTCTTCGTTCGCGCAATTCTACGCTCCAGAAACCGAGTTTCATGATCGGGTACAGCGATTTTTCCCGGTTGAGGCTGCACGGGTGCTGGCGTGGCGAGCCAATCAATCGGGTGCAAAGATCGCCGAGATTTCCTATGCGGTCACGACCGACACGAATGGCGCGACATCCTGGCAATTATCCTGGCTCGACAGCAATAGCAGGGTACTCAAGACGGCGAAGGTGGACTACGCATCGAGCGCGCTGCTCGCGGGCCCGGGGTACTATCGCGACGTGGTGCGTCAATTGTGGTCCACAGGTTGGGAGACGCCCGTGCCGACTACAATGGAGGCGGCAACCATCGCGTTCTGGAAGGGCGCGGACATGGCCGGGGTCTCGCGTGAGGAAAGCCTGGGACGCGCTCTGGATCTGGTCTCTGCCGGTCTCCTTCAGAAGGATGGCGGTGCGCCGCAACTCGCCGGGTTGCTGATCCACAGCGCGTTGGAGCAATATGGCGGAAAGGTCACGCTGGATTCGCTCATGGAGGCGCGCGGGGCGGCCTGGCTTGCCCTGACGGAGTTATCATGCTCGAACGATTTGACGCAACTGTGGGCACCGGTGCTTTTTCTGGCTGGCCGGGAGCACGCCGCCGGTGCAGCCTGGGGCAGGGGGGGTGGCAGCCGCGGCGCCTCTCCCGAAAATAACGAACCCGTTGCCGCATGGGACCTCTGGCTGAAAGATCCGACGACAAAGAAAGCCTTCCTGTTCGCCCTCGATTCAACGAACCGCGCATTTGCCATGCCGATCCTGGCGTTCGACGTCGGCGTGAACGGCAGCGGCAGCTTGCTGGCCGAAATGGTTGAGCGGTGGACGAGTTCATCGTTCCCGCTGACCGCGCTGCATAATTATGCGCCGCTGTTTGCCTCAAGCACGAGCGTTGGCGGTGCACGCATTCTGGAGGGGGCGTGGGCGGCGTATCAGCGACGCGCTTGGGTTGATTTGTTGGTTCACCACCAGGAACTCGAAAGGGATGGCTTGGATTCTTCTTCCGTTTCGAAGTTTGTCTTGGCGTTATCCACCGCCACCAACGGGCTGCACCGGCTGGATGAATCGGACAGCGGAACACTGGATGGCTCCTTGGCGGGGTTCACTGATGTGGCCCCATTGCTGGAGTTGGGGCACAAGGAGGGTGTGGGCAATCTCATCCCGGTGCCGGTCGTAACCGCTCGCGATCTGCTCAACTACGGTTGGGAAATGACCGGGCTGGAAATGGGTGCGCGATATTGCTTTGTGGAGCATTGTTGGGGTGTTCCTGAGCGCGCCAAACCGATTCTGGAAACTGTGACCGGGCAGGTGGGTGGGTTACAGCCATTCTTCCGGAATGCCAAGGACGCTGGCCTCTACAATTATCAGGAATGCCTGTACAGGCTGCAGCATACCGTCGGCTTCTCCACTCGGGTGGGGTGGAGCCCCGGTCCGTATTGTCAGGACGGCAGCGTAAGTAACGCGTGCGCGGAACTGTTCATGAAACGCTGTTGGCTGCGTCCCGATTTGTTCGACTGGCAGGCGCGCTGCTTGTGGGATGAAGGACGCTTCGATGGAATCGCAAAACTGGTCGATGCAGCGCAGAACGAGGAAGGTGTCGCCGGCGCCGCCGCCGCTCTGGCGTATCTGAGTTCCATCAGCCCGAACTATCTTTCGCCGCTGCCCAAGGCCGGCGACTGGATGGCGAAACTGGCTGAGCAACTCCCTCAGCCCAGCAAGTTGTACGTGAACGCAATTTGGCAGAAGGAGTTTGAGCACAAGCCGTTCCTGGAACGAGCCAAACAATTGGAAAGATTGTACTGGCGCAACCCGGATTCGCAAATGGAAGAGTGGGTTTTCCTGCAGTATGCAAAGGCCGGAGCCTTCGGTGCCGCCAGGCGGTTCTATATCGAATCGCGCGAGAACCTGCTCGATAGGGTTTTGACGTCCAATGGGCTCGGCCTGGACGCGTATATCGTCGGTTACCTGAAGGGCGATGCCGAGCTTCGCCAGATGGCACTGCAAGACAGCCGCTCGGGCAGTTATTCGGACATGGTTCTCCACATGTGGGATGCGGCCATTCAGGACGACCGGAAGCAGTTGCGGTCTGAGGTGGACAACCTGATCGAGCGCTACGAGAAAGAAAGTGGACCCAACGCGATGGGCGCAAGGCTGAAAAGTTTCATTCCCTTGCTGCCCGCGCTCGCGGAGCCGAAAAATCCGAAGCACAAGGAGGCCATCGGCTACTTTGGACCTGACAAAAATGCCGTACTTATCCGGTGGATTTGGATCGAGAAGTTCAAGCTCTCGAAGGAGGACGCCATCGCCTTTCTGGGTGGACGGGAAACCGACGCGGCACGACGCGTCATGGTCGGTTACCTCGAAGGCGACGTAGGGCAGACCCAGATGGTTGCCGATGCACTGATGCGCCGACATGACGCCCAGGATTCGCATTGCATCCTGGCGAAGTTCCTGAGCATGAAACTCGATGCCGGGGCCAGGGAACCGGAAGTCCCCGACCTGAAACCCGGGGGTGTCTCCTCGGCGCGGGCGCTTGTGCTGGGGCGCTTGGGACAAAACTCCAGCGTATTCCCCTTGTGGCATCTCTGGTAGCGATGACCGCGCCGCCGATTGACCTTGTCCAATCCCGCGAATTCGCCTTTTGGCCGGCCGGCTTACGAACAAAAATACAATTGCAATGGGGCGGGAAAAGCCGTAAAAGTATCGAGAAATGGTGAGTTCAATGAGTCAACAGAGCTGACCCCCAAAGGGCAACAGGAGGTCGTCACAATTCAACAATTTGTTCGTGTCAATCAGAAGATTCGCGCCCGCGAAGTGCGGGTCATAGACGGAGACGGGAAACAACTCGGGGTCATCTCGATCAGCCAGGCACTGGCGACGGCCCAGCAGCAAGGAATGGACCTTGTAGAAGTGGCGCCCAACGCCACACCGCCGGTGTGCCGGGTGGTCGATTTCGGCAAATACAAGTACGAACAGGAAAAACGCGATCGCGAGGCGCGAAAACACCAGCACGCCACCAAGTTGAAGGAACTCAAGATCCGCTTGAACATCGATCCTCACGATTACGAAACGAAAATGAATCATATGCGGACGTTCCTCGGCGACGGGATGAAGGTCAAGGTGACGATGATGCTCCGCGGCCGTGAAAATGCTCATCCCGAGTACGGCGACCAGATGATGCACAAGATCATTCAGGACATGGAGGGTCATGGTCGTCCCGAGGTTATGCCGAAGTTGATGGGCCGCAGCATCACGATGATGATTTCGCCGGGCCGCGGAGTGACCAAAAAAACCGGTGCCCAGCTGCGCGATAACGAACAAGACGAATCTTAGCATTTTGATATTCAGGAAGGACTAAGGACATGCCACGTTGGAAATCAGCAAAAACCAAAAAGGCCGCGCGGAAACGATTCAAGATCACCGCCACCGGCAAAGTGATGCGCTACGGCGCCGGCAAACGTCACTTGCTCGGACACAAATCCTCCAAACACAAGCGCCGACTCGGCTTGACCAAGGCTGTCAGCGACACCCATACGCACCACATCACCGATGTGTTGCCGTTCAGCCATCGCGGCTAACCCTTTAACGATTTTAACGTTCTAACGACTTTAACGTTTCGGAGTTACGACAATGCCAAGAGCCACCAATGCACCCGCCAGTCAGCGCCGACGCAAACGGATGATCCTCGCTGCCAAAGGCTACCGCGGCTGGCGCAGCAAGAAGTTTCGTTACGCCAAGAACGCCGTCTGGCACGGCCTGACCTACAGCTTCGCCCATCGCAAGGACAAGAAGGGCGACTACCGCATGTTGTGGAACCAGCGCATCAATGCCGCCTGTCGCGCCCAGGGCATCACCTATAGCCGCTTCATCGCCGCCCTCAAGAAGGCCAACATCGCCCTGGATCGCAAGAGCCTCGCTGACCTCGCCGTCAGCGACGCGAAAGCGTTCAACGCTGTTCTGGCTGCAGTGAAGTAGGGTCGTTGGTAGGGACGAGTCGTTGGTAGGGACGCGCTGCGCCGCGTCCATCCGGATCGCGCCGCGCGGTATCGCGGCCCTACCCGGCTTGTCTGATCACGTCAACAGCTTGAAGGCGTGGGTCCAGTCGTTGCGCAGGAAGCCGGGTATGCACCAGAGCATGCACAGCGGCTCGATCGCGCGGGCCGCCTCCGCTTTGCCCATGTCGGCTGTATCCCACCCGAATTGATCGAGAATCCCGCTCACTGTCTTCTTCGCGCCATCGTCATTGCCGCAAATGAACATCGTCGGCTTCCCGCCTTTGAATTGTGGATTCACCATGCACGTGTTGCCGACGGAGTTGAACGCCTTGACGAACCGTGCGCTGCCAAACTCCTGCTGGAGCTGCTCCATCAAGGATTGATCGAGGTTTGTAAAGAATCTCAGCACACCGTTTGTTGGCGGCGCGTCAGCAATGGGATTCGTCGCGTCGATCACAGGCTTGTCCGCGAGATTCGCCGCGCCGGCTGCCCGCAACACCGCCACTGCCGCAGTTCCCTTCACAGCCAAAACGATCAGCTCGCCAAACCTGGCCGCTTCGTCGAAAGTGCCGACACGGCCGTTGGAGTTTTTTGCCGCCCAGTCCTTCAGTTTGCCGGGAGAGCGCGTACCCATCAGGACACCGTGGCCGTGTTTCAGAAAACCGCTGCCGAGTGACTTCGCCACGTCACCAGACCCGAGTATGCCAACCTTCATGCTGTTTTCCTTTCCTTGGGTTCGAGTTTCGTGCTTTTCTTGTTGTACGGTAGCATCGGACATGGCTCACGCAAAGGCCGACCCTGATGGCCTCGCGTGGATGGCGCTGCGCGCTATAACTTCACCAATTCTCGCTTCCGCAACGTGAACCGGCAGATCTTGTTGTAGCCGCAGGCTTTGGCCAGTGTGACGGCCTTGCCAAAGTCCACCCCCACATCCTGCGGCACGTGGGCGTCGCTGCCAAGCGAGATGGGAACCCCAAGGCGGTTGGCGATGCGCAGGAATTGTTCACTCGGGTAAATCTCTTTGCACGGTTTGCGCAAGCCGGCGGTGCTCACTTCAATCGCAACGCCCGACTCTGCGACGGCGCGGAGCGCGTCCTCATACACTTTCGCGAAATCGGTTTTCGGGCGAAAGTTGAATTTCTTCGGCAAATCGGGATGAGCCAGGGAGTCGAACAGACGCGACCGCGCCGCTCGCGTCCACAATTCAAAGTACTCCCGCCAGCGCGCGTCCACGTCTTCCGTCTCCCAGTCCTCGGCGCTGCGGTCAACATTGAATTCGCCGACGTAATGAACGCTGCCGAGAAAGAAGTCCCATGGATACATCGCCGACAGGTCGCGCACCCAATCTTCGCAACCAGGAATGAAATCCACTTCCAGCCCGAGTTTGATCGACAGTTGGGGGATTTTCGCTTGGGCTTCGCGCACCCAATCGACATAAACTTCCATGTCGGACTTCTTCATGTGCCAGTCGGTCACGCGGTCGGACAACGGCGCGTGATCCGAGCATCCAATTTCATCCAAGCCGCGCTCGACGGCCACCCTGGCATAGTCGACGGGCTGTCCGGCGCCGTCGGTCAGCTCCGTGTGCATGTGGGTATCGATCAACATTATTGCCGGCGCAGTGTACTGGTTTCACTGCCCGACGCAAGGTCGGAACGGAGCCGACGGCAGGTTGGCCACGCCGAAGACTGCCTGGACTTGTCCTCCGGGCGGATTTTCAGTAGATTGAACCCCGATGAGGAAATTGCTGTTCCCGATCGGGCTGTTTCTCGCCGGCATCTTGGTGCTGGCGGCGGTGGCGTACTGGTATGTCCAGAAATTCGGTTCCAGTGGCGCAGCTCCGGTGGCGGGCTATCGGTGGTAAAGGAGACCATGGCACGGATCAGGAGATTATTGCATACGCGCTATCGTGTGAACGACCTGGAACAATCCGTGGCGTTTTATCGCGACGTGCTCGGCCTGCGGGAAACCGGCCGGCACAAGTCGCCACGAGGCTCGGAGTTGGTGTTCCTGAAAGCCCCCGAAAGCGAGGAGGAAATCGAACTCTGCTGCTATCCCGCCGCCGGCCCCGTTCACGTGCAGGCTGACCTGACCCATTTGGCGTTTGAGGTGGACGATTTGGAGGAGTTTGTCAGGCGATTGGAAGACAAGGGCGTCAAGCTGTCCGACGGCCCGACGAAATCGACCTCTGGCATGGTCTTCGCCTTCGTCGACGCGCCCGAAGGCTACGAAATCGAACTGATCCAACGATCAAAACCGTGAGCGCCAAACTGGACTTTGTCATCGCCCCGTCGATTCTGGCGGGCGACTTCGGGAATTTCGCGCGGGACGCAAAACGGGCGGAGGAGGGTGGGGGAGACTGGCTGCATTGCGACGTGATGGATGGACATTTCGTCCCGAACATCTCGTTCGGACCGGACACGATCGCCGCGTTTCGCCAAGCCACGAAACTGCCGCTGGACGTGCACTTGATGATCGAACGGCCCGATTTGTACGCCGAGCGCTTCATCGACGCGGGCGCCGACCACGTGATCGTGCACTTCGAGGCGCAGCATGATGTCGGCAAGACGCTGGCGTTGATCCGCCGACGCGGAAAGCGCGCGGGCCTGGCGATCAATCCGGCGACGACAGCGGACAAAGTGATCCCCTATCTGGGTCAGATCGACGAATTGCTCGTGATGACGGTGAATCCGGGATTCGGCGGGCAGTCGTTTATGCCGGACATGCTGCCGAAGGCCCGCGCGTTGCGGGCGGCCGCGCCGAATCATTTGCCGATCATTGTGGATGGCGGCATCAACGCCGAGACCGGGCGGCAATGCGTGGAAGCAGGAGCCAATGTGTTGGTGGCCGGCAATTGGTTGTTTCGGAATAAAACGCTGGGCTTGCGCGAGGCAATTACGGAACTGAGGAGACAATGCAACTGAGCAAAATCAAATTCGGGACGGACGGATGGCGGGGCGTTATTGCCGAGGATTTCACCTTTGAAAACGTGCGGCGTGTGGCCCAGGCCACCGCCGATTACTGGAATTCGCTGGTGGGCGCCAACCGCGCGGCGATTGTCGGGTACGACAATCGGTTCCTATCGGAGACGTTTGCCAGGCTCGTCTGCGAAGTGCTCGCCGCCAATGGCATCAAGGCGCTTTATTCGCCGTCCGCTGCCCCAACCCCGGCGGTCACGTACGCCGTCCGCGACCGCAGGCTGTGCGGTGCCGTCATGATTACCGCCAGCCACACCCCGCCCCAATTCAATGGCTACAAGCTCAAGGCCCATTACGCCGGGCCCGCCGATCCCGACATCTGCGCGCAGGTCGAAGCGCGGGTGGACCGGTCGCTGCTTCGCACAATCAATTTCGACGACGGATTGAAGAACGGCACGATTGAGATCTACGATCCAACGCCGGCGCACATCGGCGCCGTGAAAAAGCTTGTCGATCTCCAGAAGATTCGCGCTGCCAAAATTCGCGTGGTCGCCGATTCGATGTACGGATGCGGTGGACATCTGATTGAATCGCTGCTGGAAAAGTCGGCCTGCCGGGCCCAGACCATCCGCGGCGAACGCGACGTGTTGTTTGGCGGAGTCAATCCCGAACCGACCGGCAAGAACCTCGGCGCGTTGTGCGACGCCGTGAAGAAGGCGCGCGCGCAAATCGGATTGGCGACCGACGGCGATGCGGACCGGCTTGGGATCGTGGACGACACGGGCCGGTACGTGTCCATCCAGTTGGTGTTCTCGATGCTGCTGTTGCACCTGCTGCGCCATCGCGGGCAGAAGACCGGCTTGGTGGTCAAATCGACCAACAGCACGGTGCTGATCGACCGGATCTGTCGCGCCTACGGGCTGAAATTTGTCGAGGTGCCGGTCGGGTTCAAGTACATCTGCGAAAAAATGCGCGAGACGGACGTATTGATCGGCGGCGAGGAAAGCGGCGGAATCGGGTTCCAAGGTCACATTCCCGAGCGGGATGGCATCCTGGCGAACCTGATGTTGCTGGAGATGTTGACGGTGACGCGTAAACGCCCGAGTGCGATCGCCCGTGAATTGCAGAAGGAATTCGGCGCGAGCTTCTACGACCGTATCGATATGCATTTCCCGCTGGCAAAACGCGAGAAGTTCATCGAGACGTTGCGGACGCAACCCCCGAAGGAGTTGCAGGGCGTCCCGATGGTCCTGATGAAGGATTTCGACGGCGTCAAATACATCTGCAAGGACGATTCCTGGCTGATGTTCCGCACGTCGGGCACCGAACCGATCATCCGCATTTACAGCGAGGCCGCCACCGCCGACCGCGTGAAGAAACTGCTCGACCACGGCCGGGCCCTCGCCGTGAAAATCGCCAAGTCGTAGGGAGTGGGGGGATTGGGCCACTTTGACTGGGAGCCCAAAGGACAACACAACATCTGGTCTGCCAGCTTCGCAAGAAGGAGCCAGCGGTGAACAAGCATCAGCGGGACGTGGCGGCGGCGATAGCCATGGTGGAGCGAAACTACGCCGGTTACACCGACAAACGAAACAGATTTGGCGCTGGGAAGATTGACGCTGAAGCCAGACGTGCCCGCCGCGCCGCGATCTCCGCCAGGACTACAAAGGATTGCGTTCGGATTCTGAACAGGTGGATGCGTGTTTTCCGAGACAAGCACATAGGCGCACTCATCTTGGACAAGCCGGGGCAGCCAACGAAATGCGGCGTTACGAAGAAGGCACACGCTTCGCGTCGGTTTGCCGCCAACAGATCCCTGGAACCGACCGTACGGGCTTTGTCCGAGAAAACGTTTGCCATCACCGTTCCAAGTTTTGGGCTGGAGTACAAAACAACGCTTGAGGCGTTGACAAAGCGGTACGATGCGGACATCAAACGCTGCCCGAATCTGATTATTGATTTGCGTGGCAACAGTGGCGGAAGTGATTCGACGTTCAGCCCACTCTTACCATACCTGTACACACAACCTTCGGTGGAAGTGGGAGCGGACGTCTTGGCGACGAAGGCCAATGCGGATGCCTGGCAGGCGCTCATTACTCCGATAACCAAACAGGGCAAAGCGACCCCAGTGAGCCGGTTCCGCGCCAAGTGGTTGATTCCAAAACGGGAAAAGCGGGCTCGAGCATGGGTTATGAAGATTGTGAAGAAAATGCGTGCGGCACGGGAGGGCACGTTTGTTTCCTGTGGCGCCGACTCCCGCCACCGCTTGTCAAGGGTGCTCGCTCGGCCGTCACGGATCGGGATCCTCACCGATGGTGGGTGCGGCAGCACAACCGAGCAGTTCTTGTTGCTGGCTCGCAAGAGTAGGAAAGTGATCTTGTTTGGGCA
>Ga0116106_1001545_pt1 | contig 11233 bp, 8 predicted proteins | sample June2015DPH_6_50_FD_89717 | JGI IMG/M metagenome (GOLD analysis project Ga0116106, IMG submission 89717) | Peatland microbial communities from SPRUCE experiment site at the Marcell Experimental Forest, Minnesota, USA - June2015DPH_6_40 | ecosystem: Environmental > Terrestrial > Soil > Wetlands >...
AGAGGGTGGCCGGCAGGCTGGGTGAGGGACAGCCGTCGCACGATGTTCAACACGTCGAGTGTCCAGCCGCGTTCTTTGGCTTTGATTTGGCCGAGCGGTTTGACGCGACGGAACTGCGCGCGGACTTCTTCCGGCGGGGTGATCAATGTGGCACAGGCCTCCGGCCTGTGTTCTCCGCGTGCGGCATCGGTTTCGGAAACAGAAACAGGCAGGATGCCTGTTCCACACTTTGCCACTGTCGTGACGATGGGGATGCGGGCTTCGGGCGCGATGCGGTGCAATGGGCTACCTGCCCCGTGTTCTTTACGGGGTATTGCAGCCCACCCAGCCGGCCCGTCCTCCGTAGCAAGTACTGCGGAGGGTGGACGCGGCGCGCGGTCGCCGCCAGCGGCTTCCGCTTGATGACGGCTGACTCTGAAAACATGAACGAAGGAATCAGGAGCAGGTCGCGAACTTCCCAGGTAGCCAGGGCGTAGCGCATCAGGAGCAGATTTGGTGTCCGGTCTTCGCGGATGGCGTTGAGCACGTCTAACCGGGGAGAAGGCTGAAAAATGTCAAAAGTGAGGACTGACCCCTTTATGAGAAATGTCTTTTGGTGGTATTTGCTGCCGTTTGCGGCGGCGGTGGGAATTTTCATCGGCCATTCGGCCTTGCACGCGCGGAATCCAGGTTTTGCGGCAATGATTGCCGGGGTGGTGGCACTGTTTGTGACCCTGCTTTACTGGGGAATTTACCGGTTGAATCAGTTTGCCGTGCGGAAAAGTCTGGAACCGCGCCGGCAGGAACTCGAAACGTTGCTGACCGGCCTCGAGGAGAATCCACAATGAACTCACCAGAACTGGTTCAACCTCACGGCAGCCGCCAGACGCCGCGCCCGATGTGCAAAAGTAAATTCCGGTCGCGAAGTTCCTGAAGCTGCTGGCGTATCTTCGGTCTGATGTTCCGTTTGCCATCAGCCAAATTTGTCGAATGTCGAGATGTGACCCCAATTTACTTACTTTCAGGCGTTCTCAACAAGTTTGGACAACGTCACATTCAGTGCTTGCGCCAATTGGGCGAGTTTATCGAGTGAAATGTTCTCACGCCCGCGCTCGATTTCAGAAAGGTAAGGCCAACTCAATTCCGCCTTTTCAGCCAATTTTTCCAGCGTCAGACCCGCTTCGGTTCGGTAGGCGCGGATGTTCCTCCCCACGATCTCCCGATGGTTGCCGGCATGAGCCATTAAACTAGCAAACCCGATTTTGGACGCGGCGAACATTCGACATATCGAATGTTTGTGCTTGATCCTGTTTTGCCGATCTGGATCGATCCAGTCGAATGTCGGGCAAATCTCGGCGGACACGTCCTGAAACGAGGGCCGCCAAAGCAGCGCGCTCAGATCAGAGATCCGATCCAAAGGCACGCTACAAAATCCGCCGTAAGATCCCCGATCCAATTTGGTCCCTTTCCGAAATCGTTCACCCGCTTAAGTCCACGTCACCGCGACGCAAGCGCTTAGGCGACGACCAGGTCAATTTCGCCATCGCCGGAATTCCGCCGGTGGGTCGGGTTGAACCGCAGCCGTTTCTCAAATGGGTAGGCGGCAAGTCGCAACTTCTCGCACAATTTGACGAATTTCTGCCCGACCGCGTAGAGCGTTATTTTGAGCCGTTCATTGGCGGCGGCGCGGTGTTCTTTCACCTCAAACACCGTTTCCCACAGATGCGCGCCTTCCTGCGCGACAACAACGACGAACTCATCAACACTTACATCGCCGTTCGTGACCATCCTAAACCATTGATGCGCCGGCTCGATGAACACCTCGCGGAATTCCGGGCCGACCGCGAGCGTTACTACTATCTCGTCCGCAGTTGGCATCATTTGCCCAAAGCCGAAGTGGTTGAACGTGCCGCCCGCATGATTTTCCTTAACAAGACCTGCTTCAACGGTCTCTGGCGCGTCAACGGCCGTGGCGAATTCAACGTCCCCATTGGCTCGCAAACGAATCCAGGCCTCTACGACCGGGAAAACATTTTGGCGGCAAGTTGGATATTGGAAGGCGTTCACCTAGCAACGCAGGATTTCCGTGACACGCTGAATGAACCGCGGCGTGGCGACTTCGTTTATGTTGACCCGCCTTACCATCCGATTTCGCTAACCGCGAGCTTCACTTCCTACACGAAAGAAGATTTTGGAATGGGTGAGCAGCAGGAACTCGCAGCCCTTTTTGCTGACGCCAGCAGGCGTGGCGTTCGGCTCATGCTTTCCAACTCTGACGCAGAATTCATCCGCAAGCTGTATCGTGGCTTTAAGGTTTACACAGTTAAAGCGCGCCGCGCAATTAACTGTGACGGCTCAAAGCGCGGAGCAATCAACGAGGTCGTTGTTCTCGCTGGAGGAGATTGAAACTATGCCGATGATCATGCCATTTGAAGCTGCTTGGGAAAAACTCGTGCAAGAACGAGTGGATATTTCTTCTGATTTGGTGGTGTTAACCAAAACAGACATTGAATCAGTCACTGGCAACGAACTTCGTTTGATGGCAAAGATGGATTCGTCGAAAGACGTTCCTGCCGCTTTGCGGCGGCATGGGTATTTCATTCTGCCAATCAAAAATGGTGAATACGTTCTCGTGCGCGGAAATGGATTCCACAAACTTGAGCGTCTGCCCGAGCCTCCGACGGTGTTCCGACCACAGCTTGATTTCGAATTTGTGACTCTCAACGTCGGAGACAGTGAGATGCAACATCTCGACTATTGCTACAATATCGGCCTCTTCGAGAAATTCGCTCGTGTTACAGGTTTGCGGCAAACGATTCGAGGCAGGAAGAGACTGCCGACCATTGATTTCTCTGTTGGGAAAGTTGGACCAATTCATGTCAAAGCTGGCGTACAAGTAGAAGTCGATTCCGGTTGCGAGGGACGGGACGACATCGTGTTGATCGAAGCAAAGGTTGGCCAGCCGCCAGACTTCATCATTCGGCAGCTGTTCTACCCTTATCGGAAGTGGCGTATTGAAATTCCAGCCAAGCAGATTCGTCCGTGGTTTTTCTGCTCGGAGGAAATTTCCGGGCGACGGCTCTACAAGTTTTGGGAATACGAGTTTGCAGACGACGCCCAATACCAGTCATTGCGGCTCACGCGAAGCGAAAATTTCCTCGTCGAGCCAGTCCGGCAGCGTTTGACTGTGGAGGAATTGCTGCGTGCGCATGTCCGACGCCGGGCGGATGCACGGTTGTGGGACGTGCCACAGGCAGATTCATTCTGGCGCGTTGCGGAAATTCCGTTGCTGGTTGAGCAAGGCATCAACACATCGAGCAAGTTGGCGGTGCATTACCGGTTTGACCCGCGCCAGAGCAGCTACTACCGGCAGGCGGCAGAATTTCTTGGCTTGGTGTCACAGGACAAACGCAGCCACGTCTATCAGCTTACCGACTTGGGCCGTGAATATGTGAATCGTCCGGCAGATGAGCGCCGCCAATTGCTCGCGGGTTTGCTGGCGCAGTTTCCACCGGTTCGGACGGCGCTGGAACTGTCAGCCAAGGCGGGTGATCGCGGCATCGGTAGGACGGAAATCGCAAAGTTCATCGCGCGAAATTCAACTATTGCCAATTCCACGCCGGGTCGCCGGGCGGCGACAGTGCTGGCATGGCTACGCTGGCTGCAAACTGCCACTGGCGCAGTTCAGGAAAGGCAACAACGGTTCTCCCTCCGTTAGCTTGTTTTCCCTTTGCGCACTCTGCGCCTCTGCGCCTCTGCGTTAAATCAGTTTTGCCAAATGGTGCCGTTGGGCTTGAGCACGCGCTGACAGCGTCGCAGCCATTCCACGTTGAATTCGTGGTTCAGTTCCGGTCCGCGCGAGACGTCCCAGTCGCCTTTATCCACCTTCACCATTTTGCCCGCGTGGCAGGTGATACCGCCATTGGACCGGCCTTCGCTCAGAAGCTACGGCCCGGCAGGCAGGAAATAAGGCGGGTCGGCAAAGATGGCGTCGAACCGGCCGTCGGGATATTTGGCCGCGATGGCGTCGAGCAGTTCGAGGCAGTTGCCGCAATAAAGCCAGATGCCGCGCGCGGAGTCGGAAAAGGCAAGGCGCGGCAACGTGCTGCCATGCGTCTCGCTGGCAGGTCTGACTGATTTGGAAGATGGATCTTCCGGCAAGATGCCGGAAGCACGTTCGGATGCAGTGGAACGCGCCGTGCCGGAGGCCGGCGTTCCGATACTGCCATCCTCGCGCAACGTGAAATGCGACGGGGCAAGCAAGTGCGGATGAGAAAAGTCCGAAGTCGCCCGTCCAGAGTCCACAGTCGGGGGACGCAGAACTTTCTTTGGGCTTTGGGCTTTGGACTCGGAACTGTGGACCGGGGACTGAGGCCAAGCCGGTTTTGGCGGCGGAGATTTATAGAATGCTCGGCGTTTGGCTGGTTTGGCTTTCTTCGGCACGCCGGGATCAATTGATCAGATCAGCGATCCAGATCAAGCCATTTTAAGGTGACAGGTGACAGGTGACAGGTGACATGAGCAAAAGGGGAAACATCCAACGTCACTGTGATCATCCTCCTCGTCCTCGTTCTCGTCCTCGTCCTCGAAATAACTGAACAGAAGGGCACGCCGGGATCAACTCCGAAAGCTTTCGCGAGCGGGTTGATCAGAAAGGCGGATCGGATCAAGTGTTTTTTAACCACGGATGGACACGGCGTAAAGCCGCGTGGCGGCGATGCCGCTATACGCGGATGAACATGGATTTTTCACTCAACCCCGTAAAGGGGCGTGGCCGCGTGGCGCAGCTTCACGCGGCTTTACGCCCTCAGGTTCTTTGTCCGCTCACCAAATCCTGAAGATTTTTTATTCCCAGGTCTATATCCTTTTCAAATGAAACCATTTGTTGGTCGCGCCTTGACGCCGTCGCCGCATTCTCCTGCTCCGCGGGCGCCAAAATCTTGGTTTTGCCCATGTTGACCACATCGTCGTTCGGGCCGAGTCCGCCGAAGTCCACAAATTTGTCATAATCGGCCTTGGCTGCTCTGGTCCGTTCCTGCATTTGCAGGGCGGCGGTTTCCCAGGTGTCGTTGACGCGCGTGAGCGTGGCCAGAACGCCCAAAATCGCCCGCCTGACTTGGGACTCGGGAAGCGCGTCAACCAGTTTTATCACTGCCGTTTGCGTTGCCAGATAATTTTGATGGTAGCCATCGAGTTTCGCCGTTTTGTCGTCCAAGGTGCTCCGCAGCGCTTTGAATTCCTTGATCGCCGAGGCCGCCTTGTCCTGGTATAGCTTCAAGGCCTGCTCGGCTTTTTCCCTGGCCTGTTGAGCATTGGAGAGGTCACTCATCAATTGATCAATTTTCGCCTTTTGGGTTTCGACCTGGCTGCTTACAGACTTCAATTCATCTGCGGCCGCCTCGGCCTTTTTTTGCGCTTCATCCAATTGGCTTTTAAAGTCCTGGGGGGAAGCCTGTTCCGACCCTTGTGCCCCTTGCGACGCAATTGGGCTTTTGGACGCTTGAAGTTGCGATTCAAGCTTTTGCAGGCGCGCTTTGAGGTCTGCATTCTCCGATGCCAGATTCGTATTGGTTTTTCCGCAACCGGACAATAGAACCGTGATGGTTATGAACAACGCAAAGCCAAGGAGATTTTTAGTTTTCATGATTTTGAATTTGCTCCGCACCGGGTTACATGTCCAGAGGAAAACGACAAGCGTGGAGACATTGGAAGGCACGCTGACTGCCGGGCCCGGCAGATGGAGAATGGAGGATGGAGGATGGCGTTTTTGTTCCATCTTCTACTTTCCATCTTCCATCCTCGCCGCAACGACCCTCAACCCTCAACTCTCAGCCCTCAACCTCTGCCGCAAACGGCACGAGCGAGATCAATTGATCAGATCACACTCTGAGATCAAGGCATTTTGAGAGTGGCAAGTGGCAAGTGACGGGTGACAAGAATTTGAAGAGCACCTCACCCCGGCCCTCTCCCCAGCGCGGAGAGGGAGAATTATCGTCCGCTGGCCGTGAAATCTTTGTGTTCTTTGCGCTCTTTGCGGTTGAGGCGTCTGGGATTTTGAGGTTTATTTAAACTCGACCAGGGTTCCGCTTCGTGCTACTAATGAATTCATGAAGTTGGCTTAATCAACCAGAAATTCCGCGTTCAACGCTGGATGTGAAAGGAACCTGCTCATGAACATGACCACAAAACAACTGTGCCTGATGACGGCGGTGCTGGCGCTGGCGGCCGGGGCCGGGGCGCAAACCTTCACCGTCCTCAAGACTTTTAATCCCAATATCAATGCGACCGGATTTCATGCCTGGGGGACGCTGGTGCAGGGACCCGATGGCACGTTATACGGCGTCACCACGGATGGCGGGGCCGGTGGAGCGGGTGTTGTGTTCAGCGTCCAGACCAACGGCACGGCTTTCACCATCATCAAGAGTTTTTCCATGGTCGATGTGTCAACGGGCACGAATACGGACGGCGCGACACCCCACGCCGGGCTTGTCCTGTCCGGCAGCACGCTCTTTGGCACGACGATGAATGGAGGCGGCGGGGGCAACGGGACGGTGTTCAGCCTGAGCACCAACGGCACCAGCTTTGCCGTGCTGAAAAGTTTCACGGCCTTGGATATCAATACCAGCACCAACAGTGACGGCGCCAATCCGGCGGCGGCGTTGATCGTGTCGAACGGTGTTTTGTACGGGACGACGCAGAATGGCGGCACCGGAGCCAACGGGACGATATTCCGGGTGAACACGAACGGCATGGGTTTTGTGAATATTTACAATTTCACGAATGGCAGCGACGGAGCCAACCCGGCGGCGCGATTGCTGCTATCGGGCAGCACGCTTTATGGAACGGCCGTGAATGGCGGCGATTTCGGCGCCGGGACGGTGTTCAGCGTCAGCACGAACGGCACCGGTTTCAACCCGCTACACCCTTTTAGCGGCAGTGGCACGGACGGGGCCTATCCCGCCGCCGGATTGGTGTTGTCCGGCGGCCAGCTTTTCGGAACGACGCCGAACGGCGACAGCGGGGATGGCTCGGATGACGGGACAGTGTTCCGAATCGACATCAGCGGGAACAACTTCACCAATCTTTACAGTTTTACCGACACTAACGGGTTCGATTCCATTGGGGAACTGGTGCTTTCGGGCAGCACGCTTTATGGAACGACCGCGAATGGCGGGTACCAGGGTGGACCGCTGCCTTTTGGGACGGTGTTCAAGATCAACACGGATGGCAGCGGTTTCGCGACGGTTGTCAGCTTGAACGCTGCTGATGGTTGGGGGCCGACCGGCGGCGTGGTGTTGTCAGGCGGTGTGCTTTACGGGGTGACGGGACTTGGCGGAATGCCGGGTCTCGGCAATGGCGTGGTTTATAGTGTCCACACCGACGGCTCCAGCCCGACTGCGCTTTGCGTTTTTGCCGGGACCAGCGGCGCGGCGGATCCGCAGACGGGCCTGGCCTTGTCCGGCAATACGCTTTACGGAACGACCGTGTATGGGGGCACGAACGGCAACGGCACGTTGTTCGAGATTGGCACCAACGGCAGCGGCTATGCTGAGATCAAGGATTTCTCAATTGAGGATTCAGGCGGCATCAATCCGGACGGGGCAAACCCACGGGCGGTTCTGGTGTTGTCCGGCAGCACGTTTTATGGCACAACCAGATACGGTGGCACGGGCGGATTTGGAACGGTATTCAAGATGAATTCGGACGGCACCGGTTTTACCAATATATACAGTTTCGCCAACACCGACCCCGCTACGCCGATAGCGGCCCTGGTGGTATCGGGCAGCACGCTTTATGGGACGACGGGGCAGGGCGGCAATGGTTACGGGTCGGTGTTCAAGATCAACGCCGACGGCATGGGCTATACGAATATTTACAGTTTTAACGGCACTGATGGCAGCATTCCAACGGCGGGATTGGTACTGTCGGGCAACATCCTCTACGGAGCGACCCAGGATGGCGGCACGGGTGCGGGAAATTTGTTCCAGGTCAATACCGACGGCAGCCACTATACCAATATTTACAGTTTCACCGGCGGCAGCGACGGGGCGAATCCGGGTACTGTTTTGGTTTTGTCGAACAATGTTCTGTATGGGACGGCGTATCATGGCGGCAGCGGCGGACAGGGAACCGTGTTCAAGATCAACACCGACCGCAGCGGCTTCACCGTGCTCCACACCTTTGCAGGCACCAGCCCCAATGGTGCTGGCCCGGGCGACCTGTTGCTGTCGGGCGGGACGCTTTATGGAATAATGGCGTATGGCGGCAGTTCGAACCAGGGAGCCGTTTTCCAGCTGGATATCGCAAGCACCAATTTCACCGTGTTGAAGAATTTCACCGGTGGCAGCGACGGGGCGAATCCCAACACGACGTTGGTATTATCGGGCAGCACGCTCTACGGAACCACAGAGAGCGGCGGTCTTTCAGGTCATGGAACGGTCTTCTCGCTGTCACTATCTTCGGTTGTTCCCATCCCGCTCAATATCAGAGGCATCGCCAATGCCGTGGTGTTGAGCTGGACCGATCCGGCATCGGTATTTTTCCTCCAGGCGTCCACCCTTGTGACTGGTGTTTACACCAATGTGCCCGGGGCCACCAGTCCGTACACGAACACCTTCAGCACCCCGACGAAGTTCTTCCGTCTGCAAGCGAATTAGCGTGGCACCCGCTTCAACCATGCGAATGGCCTGGGCTTGGCTAGCGTTTTCTTCGGCACGCCGGGATCAACTCCGAAAGCTTTCGCGAGCGGGTTGACAGATCAGCGATCCAGATCAAGGGAAAACGCGAGCGTTTTGGGTCTCGGGTCTTCCGCCTTCGCCGAGGCTTCGGCGGACGGCGGAATGAACATGGATTTTTTCTTCAGACAATTCCTCCGGCTTTAATCCGCGTCATCTGTGTCATCCGCGGTTCAATTTTTGTGACTTTTGGCAGCTATGAAAAATCATTGATTGGGCACCCCATGCCGGAATGACGATTTGAAAATCAAACCGAGCAGGCCGACCAGAACCAAAACCGACGAGGACGGTTCCGGCACCACGACCACCATGGAAACGGGGTTGCTCAATCCGGTAATGAAGGAAGCGTTTATCAATTGTCCGCTGGTCGTGTATTCACCAATGACATTCCCTCCCGCACCGCCGTAATTATCCGCCCAGAACAGATGGCCACTGCCATCCAGCCCAATGCCGACGCCGCTGTTGTAGCCGCCGGAAATGAGCAAAGGATTCACGAGCGTCCCGGCGGTGGTGTATTCACCGACTCCATTCAGGGTAGACACGTACAGGTGTCCGTTTCCATCCAGCACGATACCTCCGGGATACTCCCCCGGGGCACCGAACGTGTTTATCGCGGTTCCGGAAGTCGTATAGATGCCGACATTGCCGGTGTGCCAACAAGTCACATATAAATAATTCCCGTCCGTCGCCAGTCCGGTGGGATTGCCCAGACCGGACACCAGCGATGCGTTCAGTGTGGCTCCGGAGGTGGTATATTCCCCGATGGTGCTCGACTCGCCGCCGCCATTGGCCACAAACAGATCGTTGCCGGATATGGCTATGCCCCAAGGGCCGTACAAACCGGTAATCAGTGAGGCATTCACCAGCGTCCCCGAAGTGGTGTATTTGCGGATGGTGCCATTCTCTTGCGCTACATACAAATAACCGCCGGACACAGCCATGCCGGTCGGGGCACTCAAACCGGTAATGAATGATGCATTTATTGTCTGCCCGGTAAGCGTGTACTCGCCAATGGTGCCACTTGCATAATTAGCCACGTAGATTTGTCCCGGCGCCGAGGCGGCCAGCCCCAAAGACAGGAGCAGCAACGTGGAAATCATGGACCTCGAAAATATGGAGTTCATAGTCGTCTAACCTTTCTGAATGTTTGGCCCGCCCGACTGGATGACGGAGCGGATTCTCTTCTGATTATTACGTCGGGGATTTTACCACGGTTGAAACCTATGTCTCCTCAAACTTATTCACAATGACCGGTGAATAACTCCGATAAACTCCGTTTCCGCGAGCACGCGACAAAGTCGGTGTCGCGAGCGAGCTCCGAAAGCTTTCGCGAGCGGGTTGACAGATCAGCGATCCAGATCAAGCGTTTTTAACCACGGATGGACACGGATGGACGCGGATTTTGGCCGGAGCGCGATTGCAATTTTAGCTGCGCACAAATGCAGTGGTAAGCGTTCAGATAAACCAAATCATCTTCGGTCAGATTATTAAACCATCGCAGGTGTCTTGTGGGTCCCAGTTTACGGATGCCGAACAGGGGGCAATCTTTGGGGTTGGACACCTCCACGGGACAGCGCCGGACCAGGCTCAAGAGATTGTCCCGCAGTGCCGTTTTTGGTTGTTCAGACATTGGATTCATGGTTGGACCAATGATCCGTGTTTTGCCCGCGACGTGTCTGCCAACGCCATGCTAGGCCCGCAGCCGGTGTTCGTCAACGGCAACCGGCGACAAGGCGGCGGGGGAAAACCGAACATCGAATCAAGAGTCAGATCAAGTGTTTTTAACCGCCAAGACGCGGAGGACGCCAAGGCCCATATGACGAAAAGCTGGCGCGATTTTTTACTTGCATTTCAATTGGGCGAGGCGTAAAAGTTAATATAAGGGCATGGAATTATATTAGTAAGACGAACTGAACACTAAAGCTTTTTGAAAATTTTACTCCGCATTCCACGAAAATAATCCGGCAAAACACCGCTCCCGCGCCGCTGGCAGCCCAACGCCGCGGCTCGCGGCGCGGCCAGGAAAACGAAAAATATTATGAAAACATTACGCTCATTGATTCCGATCGCACTCGCGATCCTGGCCGTCCCTCTGGCGCCGGTTGCCACCGCCGGTCCGCTGGACATCTGGACGTGGCGCAATCCCCTGCCGACGGGCAATCAATTAAACGCCATCACCTACGGCAAGGGTCTGTTCGTAGCCGTGGGCGCGAACAGCACCATCGTCACCTCTTCGGATGGCATCAACTGGGAACAACAGGTGGCGCCACCCAACTGCTCCCTGTCCGGGGTTGCTTACAGTCCTGACCCGACACTATTTGTGGCGGTGGGGGCAGATGCGGCCACTGGGACGACGAATGTGATTCTGACCTCATCCGACGGCATCAACTGGTTTCCGTTCACCGGTTGGGTTGGCACCAGCGGCTTCCTCGCCGTTGCCACCGACGGCGCCAGGAATTTTGTGGCCGTCGGAACCCTCGGCGTGGTCTGGTATTCTCTCGATGGCGGCAGTTCCTGGC
>Ga0116106_1001546_pt1 | contig 11232 bp, 13 predicted proteins | sample June2015DPH_6_50_FD_89717 | JGI IMG/M metagenome (GOLD analysis project Ga0116106, IMG submission 89717) | Peatland microbial communities from SPRUCE experiment site at the Marcell Experimental Forest, Minnesota, USA - June2015DPH_6_40 | ecosystem: Environmental > Terrestrial > Soil > Wetlands >...
CGCACCAGTTCTTCGTAGGTGGCGCTGGTCAGGGTGGCGGGTAAGTCGGTGGGCGTTTTCATAAGGCAGAAGGCGATTTGTGATTTGTAATTGGTAATTTGAACACGATTACAAACTGCAAATTGCCAATTACGAATCCCCCCAATATTCGAACGAGTTCATCATCGTCTCTTCAATTCGTACCTTGTCTAGATGAGCCATCTGGAAGCCGCGCTTCAGAATATCGTAGATCGCGATGCATAGGTTTTCCGTGGTTGGAACCTTCTCCGCGAATTCCGGGAGCTGGTTCAGATTCTGATGGTCGTAGCGTTCAAGAATCTCGTTGTGCACAAAACCATCCAGATCGACCAAGTTACAGACCATGCCCGTCTCGTCGTCCACCGGTCCACTGACGGTGACTTCGACCACGTAGTTGTGCCCATGTCCATAGGGATTATTGCACTTGCCGTAGGTTGCTTGATTTTCTTCGTCCGACATTTCGTCGCTGTGCAGGCGATGCGAGGCGGAAAACATGTAGCGGCGTGTCAGGTGTGCCTTCATGCTTCTCGTTTTCCTGCGTCCCCATGCGAATCCTCGCCGTAAAAATCCTCGCCGTAAAAATCAACGAACAGGTCGGGAGTTTCATAAACGCGCACACGATGCAACTGCGCCGTGTTGAGTTTCGGCGCCAGGCGCTGCCAGATGACGATGGCAAGGTTTTCGGTCGTCGGGATCCTGGTGAGGAACTCGGGTACTTCTTTGTTCAGGAAGCGATGGTCGAACGCGTCGAGCACTTCCCTGCTCATAACTTCCTTTAATTGCTTCAGGTCGACGACGAATCCCGACTTGGGATTAACCGCGCCCTTCACGGTGACTTCCAGAGTGTAATTATGGCCGTGTCCGTTGGGATTATTGCACTTGCCGAAGACGCGTTGGTTCTCTTCGGGAGTAAATCTCGGATTGTGATAAAAGTGCGACGCGGAAAACTCCGCTTTGCGTGTGAGGTAAACCATAAAAATCAGTTCTCGGTTCTCAGTTCCCAGTTCTCAGTTTTTCGCCCTCAAATCTTGGAATCCCGTCTGCTGCTCCGCCAGGTGAACTCCTTAGAGGGCAGACATGGTAAGCACGGCCCTTCCACGTTACTTGGCCATACCCGTAGGCCTGTTTCGAGCGGCGCAACAGATAGGCGAACATCGGCAGGCCGAAAGCGATGGCGATCAGGTTATTTGCGGTTTTGAAACGTGCCATGCGAATTCTGCGATAGACCAGCAGCCAGAAGGCGGCGGACAAAATCCAGACAAAATGCTGTGTGAGCACGCCTGACACGGCTACGCCAAGCGACGACCATGCCACGAGCCACAGCAACAAACTCACCAACGCCAGCCGTTCGGGTTGAGGGAACAGCAGCGCCAGATTCTTCGTCCAGCCTTCGCGAAGCTGCGCCCAGTTGCGATACATGCGGGTGCACACGGCATCTCCGCCGTAGCGGAAGTACACGCGCTTGCCGGCCTTGCGGAACAGGCGAGCCAGCGCGACGTCCTCAAGTATTTCCGTGGCCACCGCCGCGTGCCCGCCCACGGCATCGTATGTTGCGCGGCGGACGAGGATGTACTGCCCGTTCGCAGCTACCACTCCCGAATTTTTTTCCGAACTCTGTTCGCGCACTTTACGGGGTGGGTACTGCGCCGCGAGTTCCGCAAAGATTACTGGCATCACGGCCCTCTCGGAGAAGGTGACAACCAGTTGCTCGGGAGAGTACGACAACAAATCGGCCCGCTCTTTCCTGGCTTCCGCCAAGGCCCGCGCTAGCGATCCCGGCCGATGCACGGTGTCGGCATCGGTGAACAACAGCCACTGCGCACGCGCTTTTGTCGCCCCGGCGACGACTGCATTGTTCTTTCCCGTCCAACCTTCATGCACGGTCCCCGCGGAGATCACCCGTACTCCGGCAAACGTCTGCGCGATCTCGCGCGTACAGTCGGTGGATGCGTCGTCGACCACGATGATCTCGAAAGCTACGCCGGACTGGGAGGTCAGCGATTGGAGACAGTCGTCGAGGTTGGCTTCTTCGTTCCGGGCCGGAATGATTATGGAGACATCGGGACGAGGAGAAGCGGGAGCGAGTGTACGAATGGCGGTTCGGGGGCTCACAATCTTGCGCAGCGGCAGCGAGGGCGCAAGTGGCGGAAGGGGGAGTGAAGGACGCATTGCTTTTCGCTATTATAGCGGTGTGAGACGAATGCTTCGTGTTACACCGCTTGTCACGATACTAGCTATTGGATTGCTGGCTGCCCTGATCGGATGCTACGGCAGTGGCCACCCCGCGCGCATTGGGTCGAATGCCCCAGACTTCACCGTGCAGGATTCGGACCATAAAGTCACGCTCAGCCAGTTTCGCGGGCAAGTTGTGCTGCTGAATTTCTGGGCGACGTGGTGTCCGCCGTGTGTCGAGGAAACCCCGTCGCTGGTTCGAATGCAGGCGCGTTTCAAAGATAAGGGCGTAGTGGTGCTGGCCGTCAGTATTGACGCGGACGACGCGGCGTACCATAAATTCCTCAAGGAATACAGCGTCAACATGGTCACCGTGCGGGATGAATCGCAGAAAGCGGCCAGGCTCTACGGTACGTTTGGCTGGCCCGAAACCTATGTCATCGACCGCAGCGGAGTTATTCGCCGCAAGTTTATAGGACCTGTGGATTGGACCAGCCCGGAAGTTACGGATTACCTGAGCAAACTGTAGCTTTTCTTCTTCCATGAATTGTCATCCCGAGCGACCGGGGTCCCCAGCCGGCCGCATTTGCCGGATGGGGTGGAGAGCGAGGGATCTGCATTTTGCGGCGAACTGCAGTTCCCTCGCTTCGCTCGGGATGACAAATTCTAGTAGGACAAATTTTAGTGGGATCTACAGCTTCACATTCCGCAATCTTAGCGAGTTCGTGATTACTGACACTGAACTGAAGCTCATGGCGGCTGCGGCTAGAACCGGGCTTAGCAGCAGTCCGAAAACCGGATACAACACGCCTGCCGCGATCGGCACTCCAATCGAGTTGTAGAGAAACGCGAAGAACAGGTTCTGCCGGATGTTGCGCATGGTTGCCTGGCTCAGCTTGCGGGCGCGCAGAATTCCTTCAAGGTCTCCTTTAAGCAGAGTGATGCCGGCACTTTCGATGGCGATGTCGGTTCCGGTCCCCATGGCGATTCCAACCTGCGCTTGCGCCAGTGCGGGCGCATCGTTGACGCCGTCGCCCGCCATGGCGACCACGCGGCCTTCGTTCTGTAGACTCCTTACGATCTCGGCTTTTTGCGCTGGCAGAACCTCGGCTTTGAAGTCTTGGATTCCGAGGGTACGTGCAATCTCCCGGGCTATCGCCTGGTTGTCGCTAGTGAGCATCACCAGTCGGACTCCCTCGGCTTTCAGCCCTTGCAGCGCGTTTTCGGTGGATCGCTTTACGGGGTCGGCAATGGCGATCGACCCCACGTAACGGTCGTTGATGGCCACGAAAATTGAAGTGGATCTGCCAGGCCGGAGCACACCAATCGCTTTTTGCTCTCCGAACGCTCCGACCTGTTTCATCAGAGAGATGCTGCCGACCGCTACGCTCATCCCGTCTACGGTCCCGGTTACGCCCTTGCCCGTCAGGGATTGAAAATTGGCGGGCTCGCTTAAACTCAGGTTCAGCTCATTCGCCTTCAGGACGATTGCCGCGCCCAGGGGATGTTCGCTGGCGCGTTCCAGACTGGCCGCCAGGCGCAACAGTTCGTCTCTTGAAATTTCTGGCGGATTGCCTTGCGGCAAAACTGCCACGACTTTCGGTTTGCCCTCGGTCAGTGTTCCGGTCTTATCGAAGACGATGGTATCCACTTTCTCCAGTGTTTCCAGCGCCTCGGCATTCTTGATGAGCACGCCGGCGCGCGCGCCGCGTCCGGTGCCGACCATGATCGCCATCGGGGTCGCGAGGCCCAGCGCGCACGGACATGCAATGATCAGCACGGCGACGGCGTTCACGATGGCGTGGGCGAAACGCGGCTCTGGTCCGAAGATTGCCCATGCGATGAAGGTCATCACCGCAATCGCAATCACCGCGGGAACGAACCATCCCGCGACTTTATCGGCCAGCCGCTGGATCGGGGCGCGGGTGCGCTGCGCTTGGCTGACCATCTGCACGATCTGGGCCAGCGTGGTTTCGCTGCCGACGCGCTCGGCTCGCATCACGAGCGATCCGTTGCCATTCACGGTCGCGCCAATCACGTGCGAGGCCGCCGTCTTCTCCACGGGAACGGACTCGCCCGTGATCATGGATTCGTCTACCACGCTCGATCCTTCTAGTACCACGCCATCGACGGGAATTTTTTCTCCCGGACGGACACGCAGACGATCTCCCGGCTTTACCTGGGCGAGTGGAATGTCGCGCTCGTCTTCCCTGCCGTTTGGGCTGCCGTCTTCGCTTAGCATTATCAGGCGTGCCTGCTTTGGGCTTAGATCGAGGAGGGCTCGGAGGGCGCTTGACGTCCGGCTGCGGGCGCGGAGTTCCAGCACTTGCCCGAGCAACACGAGAGTCACGATCGCGGCTGCGGCCTCGAAATAAACATCGGGACGGTCGCCCATGCTGCGGAATGACGCCGGGAAAATCTGCGGGAATAAAGTCGCCACCACGCTGAAGAGATACGCGACACCCGTGCCCATCGCAATCAAGGTGAACATGTTGGCGCTGCGATGGACTACGGACGCCCATCCGCGCTGGAAAAACGGCCAGCCACACCACAACACCACGGGGGTCGCGAGAATCAGCTCAAACCATGAGAGGACTGGACTCCGCGGCGTTATTACTAACCAGCCCCCTAGGTCGATGTCGATGTGCATGGACACTCGCGGCCACAACATGCTGACCATGGCAATCGCGAGTAGTGGCGCAGTCAGGGCCAGGCTGATCCAGAAGCGCCGCGTCATGTCGCGCAACTCGGGATTGTCTTCTTCGACTGTCGCAGCACGCGGCTCCAGTGCCATGCCGCAAATCGGACAACTCCCGGGCTCGGTTCGTACGATCTCGGGATGCATCGGGCAGGTGTATTCCGTCTTGTTCGCGGCGACTGTCAACTCGGGATCGAGCGCCATTCCACACTTGGGACAGGGGCCCGGCGCCGCCTGTCGGATCTCGGGACACATTGGACAAACGTAGGCGCGTGTGGGCTCTTTGGACGCGCCCGACGACGGAGTCTTAGCAGCCTTGGCTGGTATGACCGGGCTCGGGCCACCAAGAGACACAAGCCCCGACCCCATCGGTTTGGGTGGAGACGACAGAATCTTCTCGGGATTCGCCTGAAACTTCGCCAGGCAACCGGCCGAGCAGAAGAAGTATTCGTTGCCATTGTGCTGCGTTTTGTAGCGAGCGGTCGCGGGATTCACATCCATCCCGCAGACGGGGTCTTTTGCTTGCGCTTTGGCGGAGGACGGTGCGATGTTTGGGAAGTCCTCGGGGTTGAGGTGGTCCATAGTTTAGTTTGCCAGAGTTGCTGTCGCCTGGACCCTTCGACTTCGCTCAGGGCAGGCTTGCGAGGCGCCTGTCCCCACGCGAGCAGTTCGCGCTTGGCGGAATCCAGCCCTTATTAGATACTCGAAGAGTGAACTACGAACCTTATCCTCTTTTATCCTTTGGGAGAAATGAAAATGACGTACCTCGAAGTCGCGTACCGCTACCAGACTCCGCCCGGAGAAGCTGAGTTGCGGGCCATTGACAGTGTACGAGAGGTCTATGGCATCCAGTGCATCCAGTTTAACGAGAAAGAGCGGACGGTGCGGGTGCGGTTCGACGCCTCGCGATTGAAGGGCGACGCGGTGGTGAAATTGCTGCGTGCGACCGGCATCGACGTGCAGGAGCAGTTGGTTCTTGCCTGAGGAGTTCCTGTCGTTGATTTCTGGCGGGCGGTGAGCAGGGATAACAGCACTCAGCCCGTTTCCCGGCTAGTCCTCACTTCCAGACTTCCAGCGAGGACCCTCGGGGGAAGGGCCGGGAAACTGGGCGGAGTGCGCTTTAGAGACCAACGGAGTCAATGCAAAGGGGCATTCGGAAAGACCTCTGGCCGAAGTATTTTCCCAAATGCCCCGTTGCGCGCCACTTCGTCTACGCTAAGGAGCAGCATGTTGGATGCCATTGCTAAAGCATTGCCAGCACGCATTAATAGAACGCAGGGGCGCGTAGGTTTTGCGCTGGGCTGGAAACTTTTACGCAGACTTACAAATCTGCGATTGCGGCAGGGGCGCCGATTTCCACAGCCCGCGCGGCATTTGGCGTGATTCGGAAGCGCAAATCGAATTCGGACGCAGAGTTTCCTGCTTGCGTTTCCAGCGATTCGATTGGGCGGAACGATTCGGTTTCCGTTATAATTTGAAAACACAATTCCAGCGGATGCGCCCGTAGCTCAATTGGATAGAGTGCTTGGCTACGAACCAAGAGGTTGGGAGTTCGATTCTCTCCGGGCGCACCAGTTCACCCCTACAAGCGCGCATTCTTGAGATCCCTCGCTCCGCTCGGGATTTCGCCTGCGGGCTCCCGCTTCGCTCACGCCCGCAAAACGGCTCAAGTTCGATTCTCTCCGGGCGCACCATCTTACTCGCGCCTGCCTCATGATTGTGATGGCGCCGCGAATTAGGGTCAGTCAGATTCTCCCTACTGCTGTCAGCACCGTGGTCTTAACTAGCTTGAAAGCTTCCGCGGCGGGATCGATCAGCTCAAAATGGCCGGCGTGTGGAATTTCCAGCAACTGGACCGATTCGCCTGCCTTCTTTTTCTGTGCGAAGTAGTTTCGGCTTATCTCCGGCGGCACCGTGTCATCTTCCATGCCGTGGACGAGCCACTGCCGGGCTCGCGGAATCCTGAGCTCCATCGGGTCGGCTTCGCGGTAGTGCTCCGGCACTTGATCAGGCTTGCCACCGAGAAATTCCGCAACCGCGTCGCTGCTGAGATGCAACGCCAAGGCTTGTTTTAGGTCGACTACTCCGGCGAGAGAAATTGCGCTGTGGAGCGAGGTTTCGTGCGCCGCCAGACATAGCGCGAGTTGCCCGCCGGCGGAATGTCCCATGACCACCAAGCGGCCCAGATCGAGATGGAATCGGGAATACTCCTGCTGCAGAAACCGGTAGGCCGAGCGGATGTCCTCAAAGGTTCCGGGCCATCCGCCACCGGAGTTGCCAACCCGCCGGTATTCGGTGTTGAAGGTCGCGATGCCTGCCGCTCGCAGCGCCTCGCAGAGGTGTCCGGCGTGGGCTAGATCATACTTCGCCCGCCAATAGCCTCCGTGGATGTTCAACAGAACGGGGTACGGCGCTTTCGTCGTGGGCTGACGCACTTCGAGAAACTGATTCGGATCGGCGCCATAGGCAACGCGCGCGTCGGGTTGCGGCTGCGGCTGGCTGAGAATGTCTTCGGCGGACATCGTTCGCTCCCCGCGGCGAAGCCCCTAAAAGGGCGCCTGATTTCGAAGAACTTAGGGTATCGCTAAAGCGATACCCTGATACGAATCCGACATACGAAATCTGGGAAACAAAACGTGAGTTCCCCAGCTTGTGAAGGCATATCCGGAACGGAATCGTCCGCGAACGACGAGCCGTTAGCCCTCTTTCATCTTCAGCTTGCTCTTATTTTCTTCGATGAAAGCTTTAAGGTCGGGGACAGCGTTGAGCAGCTTGGTCCACTGTTCGTAGTAAAGAGTCACGGGGAAGCGGCCCAGTCCGTATACGCTAACGCCGCCCTTCTCGCTTACGCGGAACTCTATGGCGCCGCTTCTCTTTTTCGTTTCCACCTGCTTTTCCAGATCCGCCAGGCGAGCTTTCAATTCTTCGTAACTTGGCTCTGTCATGAACGCTCCTCAGAATGATTCTTCTTTGTCTTTAATCTTTATCATAATCATAGGGTGGCACAGCGCTTTCGTCGAGACGTCGTGGCGGTCGATAACCGCCCGCCTGTTTCGGTATTGCTGGGTCGAATTGGCGACAGGCGCTCCCATGCTTGCGGGCCGGTGCTCTGTTTTGCGGAGAATATCTTGCGGAAAATGTTCCCAAATTCCTCCCGTAATTGCTTCCTTTAGGTGAAAAACTTTACACCATCCGCCCTCGTTTGTGGCCCTTTCCCGCCATCTCTCTCTACCACAACCTGTTACGGTACCTGCGAAAGCTACAGATGGAAGCGCAAATGCTAAAATAGATTAAACCACGAATCCAAGAGTGGGAAACCGAGTGGAGGACAAAGAATGGCGAAATTAGGGAAGAAATCACTGCTTGAGAGCATACCCGTGCTGGTGCTGCTGGGGCTGCTCGCGGGTGCCGTGGGAGGCCTTGGAATCGGCCTGATTCAATTGCACCAGTTGAACTCATCCGCGGCGAGCAGCGCTGGCAAGTAAGTTCAGATTTCCTGATCTTCAGGCCAGCGCGGCCAGCGCGGAATCACGGAATCAGCCCACCACCGATTGAGCATAGCCTCTGCGACGCCTTTACTTGAGGTAAGCTCGCACCAGCCCGATCAGATCTTCGGTCAGTTCTTCGGGCGATCCTGGCCCGCGATCCGGATGTGTAATATGCAGCCGGATGTGATCTTCCAGGATTTCCGCCATCAGGCTGTTGACGCCGCCGCGAATCGCGGCCAGCAGCATCAGGATATCGGCGCACTCGTCACCGTCAGTGACCGCGCGCTCGACCGCGGTAATTTGCCCGCCCATGCGTTTGATCCGGGAAAGCAGCTTCTGTTTTTCTTTCGAGATTTCCGGATGTTTGTCTCTCATAGTTTTCAGAATGGCAGCGGCATTTTTCTCTTGACACATACCCTAGGGGGGTATGATATAACATTTTTGGCGGAAAAGCTCGGCTTCCCGCCAACACCGAGCATTAAGGACGTATGAAAACTGGTAGTGGGTATGAGCCTCCGCGTTGGCGGCTTGCCGGATGGAAGCAGTAGACGTGAGACGATAGCCACTTGACTCCTCCCTATCGCTTCACCTCTGCTTCTTCTATCCCGAAAAACTGAGATAAGAACGCGACCCGCGGTGTCGCTGCCTGCCGGAATTTTACTCCGGCCGCATGGGCCGCGCCGCGCTCTGCGGGACCACTTACGGGTGTTCCAACCCAGAGCAGAACTGTAACTTTCTTTTAATGGACTAAGCGCATACTGAGGAAAAGGGCTGTGGAGGGAATGGGGAAACGAAACTGTAAATCGATACGCTGGACGGCAAGGACGCTGGTGGCCGTGTTGTGGCTGCTGATTGCCGCGACCGGCATCATTCCGGCGTACGCGCAGCAGGTTGATGCACCTCTGCCAAATGGCGACAGTCCGGCTGCCAGTGCCGACGATCCGCCCAGCCCTCCGAGCGATGCCACTGCCGATACCGAAGCGATGTTTCCGCATTTCAAGGGCACGCGGTTCTGGCTCTCCGGGCAGGCGAATTTCATCTTTCAAACTCATCCCGACTTTCACGCCGACTACAGCGGGAAGAACAGCCTCAGTCCGGACTATGACAAAGCCACTTCGCGCGTGATGACGCTCTACACTGGCGTGCGGATCAATAATTCCACCGAGCTTCTGGTGGACATTGAAGAAGCCGGCGGGTCGGCGCTCAGCACCGGCTTAGGCTTGGCGGGGAATACGGATCTGGACATCGTGCGCAATCCGCTATTGAGCAAAGAGCCTTACCTGGGGCGCGGGATGATCCACAAGGTGTTCGCGTTGAGCAAAGATAAAACTGAGAACCAGCGTAGTTTTCTGTCCCTGTTCGACGAGCTGCCGCGCCGCCGCCTGGAAATTCGTTTCGGCAAGTTCAGTCTGCCGGATTTCTTTGACGTGAATTCGGTCGGCTCCGATACCCATTTTCAATTCAACAACTGGGCCGTGGACAACAACGGCGCCTGGGACTACGCCGCCGATACGCGGGGCTACACCGTAGGCTTGGTGGCGGATTACGAGGACCGCAATTGGGGTTTCCGTTTCGCCGAGGGGCTCATGCCCAAGGTCGCAAACGGAATCGATCTGGTGTGGCGGCCGTGGCAGGTGCATGCGGAGAATTGGGAATATGAGCTGCGGCGTGGCGTCATCCCGAAAAAAGCGGGCGTCGTGCGGCTGCTCGCCTACACCAACTATGCCAACATGGGCATCTACCGGATCGCGAATCAGCAGTTTCAAGATCATTCGTCCCCGGAACCGGAGACGGTCCCGGAAATCACAAATCATCCCTGGCACGTCACGCGCAAATATGGCTTCGGCATCAACCTGGAGCAGAATCTCGCGCGCTACGTCACGGTGTATGCCCGCTGGGGATGGGACAACGGGAAAACTGAATCGTTTGCCTACACCGAGATTGATTCCACATTCAACCAAGGCGTAGGGGTGAATGGCGCGCTCTGGCATCGCAAACAAGACCGTGCCGGCATTGCCTTCGTCACGAACGGCATCAAGAAAGATCATCAGGTGTATCTGGCAGATGGCGGTCTCGGTTTTCTGCTGGGCGATGGCGGACTGAACTACGGGCGGGAAAACATCGTCGAATCGTATTACACGGCGCACGTCTGGCGCGGCATCTATATTGCGCCGGGAGTGCAGCACATCAACAATCCCGGCTACAACCGCGACCGCGGACCGGTCATCGTGCCGGGCTTGCGAGCGCACGTGGAGTTCTAGAACCAGTTCTCAGTTCCCGGTTCTCAGTTCTCAGCGAAATGACTGCGGGGCTGCGGAAAGGCGAGTGAGAACACACGCGCCAGTGACGCCCATCACTACGCCGCATCGCAGCAGCGTTTAGACTTCTGTCGCCAGATCATTGACCGCTGGCCTGAGCGGGAGGATAATGCTGCCGTTCTCGACTTGCCGCGCGAAACTCCCTCCCCTAACCGGCAGTCGGGCCGGGCCATTTTCTTCACGTTACTCAGATTGCGAGGGACGCTTCATGAAACGTATTTACTTTATCTGCCTGTTTCTGTGTTTGACCACATTTGCCGCTCGCCCAGCGCACGCCCAAACTGAGACTGTGCTCTACAACTTTTGCTCCCAATATAATTGCTCGGACGGCGAGGCGCCGGGGGGTAACCTCACCTCCAATGGTGGCAACTTCTACGGAACGACCGGATTCGGGGGTCTGTATGGAGATGGAACCGTATTTGAGCTTTCGCCGAACGGCAACGGAGGCTGGAATGAGACTGTGCTCTACAACTTCTGCTCCAAATTGGAGCAGAAGTTGTAGAGCACAGTCTCATTCCAGCCTCCGTTGCCGTTCGGC
>Ga0116106_1001555_pt1 | contig 11164 bp, 7 predicted proteins | sample June2015DPH_6_50_FD_89717 | JGI IMG/M metagenome (GOLD analysis project Ga0116106, IMG submission 89717) | Peatland microbial communities from SPRUCE experiment site at the Marcell Experimental Forest, Minnesota, USA - June2015DPH_6_40 | ecosystem: Environmental > Terrestrial > Soil > Wetlands >...
CGTCGTCGCGGTCGGCGGCTGGGGCTGGTACAGCTCCAAGCGCATGGCCCGCCGTAAGGCCGAAGGCGCCGGAGGAGGCGGTCCTCCGGACGTGGGCGCCACGGGCGGCTCGCGCACGGCGACAGTCGCGTAGACGCGCCCCGACGGCGCCCTCTTCGCCGTTTCTTACGCGCTTTATTTCTCTATTTCTTCGAGAGAGTTGATGTTCGCGTGATCGGCGTACGGTTAGCTTCAGGCATGACCGCACAGACACTGATCCGCCCGCCAGCCGACGGGATCACCGAGCGCTTCGACGCGCCCGCCTGCCTGGTTGAGCGCGTCCGCCATCAGGCCCTGCCGGTCGCGCCCGCCGAGCCGGTCGGGCCCGGCCGCTACATCGAGATCGAAGGGCCGGAGCGCTCGCTGCTGATCCCGCTCGGCAGCGCGGTGACGCACATCGGGCGCGGGCTCGCCGCCGATCTGCGTCTCGACGACGCCTCGGTCTCGCGGCGCCACGCGATCCTCGTGCCGCGCCCCTCCGGCGCGCGGATCCTCGACGACCGCAGCGCCAACGGCACGTTCGTCAACGGCCGGCGCATCCAGCAGGCCGAGCTGCAGGGCGGCGACGTGATCGTGCTCGGACGGGTCGTGCTGCGCTTCCTCGAGGTGTAGGCAGCCCTTGCGCCCCGACGCATTTCCGATCGAGCGCGCCGAGGTGCGCCCGGGGGTGAGCATCGCCTACGTGCGGGCGGGCGCGGGCGGCTACCCGCTGCTGCTCGTGCACGGCTGGCCGGAGACCAAGCGCATCTGGTGGCGCAACATCGCGCCGCTGGCGGCGGCGGGCTTCGAGGTGATCGTCCCGGATCTGCGCGGCTACGGCGACTCGGGCCTCGCCCCCGACGGCTTCTATGACCTGGCGGCGCACGCGCGTGACATGCATGCGCTGCTCAGCGACGTGCTCGGCCACGAGCGCTGCTGCGCCGTCGGCGGCGATCTCGGAGGCGGCGTGATCCAGGATCTGGCGCTGCGCTTTGCCGGGTTCGTCGAGCGCCAGGTGCTGTTCAACAGCGTGCTGCCGCTGCTCGGGAAGGCCTACGAGGCGGCCGGCATCGCCACCGCGCCGGCGCCCGAGCTGCGGATGGCGGCCGACTACTTCGTGCGCCAAGGGCGCGAAGCCGACGCGCTGGCCGCCGAGCTCGACAGCCCCGAGCGGCGCCGTCGCTACGTCGCCGACTTCTACGGCCACCGCTTCTGGGCGACGCCCGGCGCATTCGGACGCGAGGACGTGGACTTCATGACGGAGCCGTTCGCCGACGCGCAGCGCCTGCGCGCGGGCTGGGGCAACTACGAGAGCGCGCTCGGCACGCGCCCATCGTCTGAGCCGCCGCGCTTCTTCGAGGTCTCAGACGTGCCCACGCTGGCGCTCTATGGAGCCGACGACCATGTCATCTGGAGACAGTTCCCGCAGATGTGCGAAGTCGCGTTCAGCGAGCTGATCGGACCGTTCGTCGTGCAGCGGGCAGGGCACTTCCTGCAGTGGGAGCGCGCCGCGCTGCTCAACCGCACGATCGCCTACTTCCTCGGCGATCTGCGGCGCCGTCCCTGAGCAGCGGCGCCGGCTCGCCTCCGCACTGGGGGTTGACAGCTGGTGGTACGATCGAAGCGAGGGTAGAGGCGATTGCCCGGAAGGCGTTGCCGGGCGGCGAGGAGGCGGAGATGCGGCGGCTCGGTGGCTCTATTTGCGGAAGCTTCGTGGCGCGTCGAGCCCGAGGGCTCCGGCGTCTGCTGGTGGGAGGTGCGGCCGGCTGTCTGCTGCTCGCGCTCGGCGCGGCGCCGGCGAACGCCGCGATCGAGGACTTCTCCGGTCCGGCCTACCAGATCCTCGCGCCCGGCGAGGAAGGGAACTTCCCGCCGGACGCGTTCTCGACCAATCAGGGCGTCCTCTACAACAAACTCACCCACCTCGAAGGACACATCAACCAGAAGGACCTCGAAAGCGACTACGTCTCGGAGAAGCTCCACGAACCCCACCAGGCGGGGGACACAGAGGAGTTCACGAGCAGGCCGGGGCTGGAAATCTGGCGTGACAGCAGCGACATCCCGCACATCTTCGGGGCGACGCGCGGCGATGTGATGTACGGCTCCGGCTGGGTCGCCGCCCAGGACAGGGGCCTGCTGTTGCGGCTGGGGCTTGGCCCGGCGTACGCGGCGGCGCTGAGCATCCCCGGGATCAACGCGTTTGAACTGCTGCTCACCGGCCGCTCGTTCACGCCCAGCCCGCAGGCGATCGCGTACGTCAACGAACAGAAGAAAGTGCTGCTCGAAGCGGGACCCGAAGGCGAACAGGTCCTCGAAGACCTCGAAGAATGGGCCGAAGGCGTCAACGGCTACGAGCAGACGCTGCCCGAAGTCGAGCGTCTTCCCACCGTCACGGCTACCGACGCGATCGCCGGCTTCGCCTTCATCGGCTCGATCTTCGGCAACGGCGGCGGCGAGGAAGTGGCCAACTCGAACTTCCTGGCGAGGCTCGAGGCCAAGTTCGGGGCGAGCGAAGGCCTGAAGATCTTCCGCGACCTGCGCGAGGTCAACGACCCCGAAGCGCCCACCACCGCGAGCAAACCGTTCCCCTATGACCAGGTGCCGAGCGGGCCGACGCCCGGGGCCGTCGTGGTCGAACCCGGCTCGCTGAGCCCCGCCGCGACGCGCGCCGTCGCCGCGACCAAAGCATCGCGGCGCAAGGCGTCGAACTTCCTGCTCGTCGGAGCCGCCAACAGCAAATTGGGACACCCGCTGGCCGTGATGGGGCCGCAGCTCGGCTACTTCTATCCCGAGATCGTGATGCAGGCGCAGCTGAGCGGCCCCGGCGTCGAAGCCGAGGGCGTGATCGCACCGATCTCGCCGTACGTGTTCATCGGTCGCGGACGCGACTACGCGTGGAGCCTCACGAGCGCCGACAGCGAGAACACGCAGCAGTTCCTGCTGAAGCTGTGCAACCCCGAACACGGGCCCGTGACACGCGAATCCGAAGACTACGAATACGAAGGCAAATGCGTCCCGATGACGACCTTCGACGCGGGCACGCTCGGCGCTGCCCCCGGCGAACCCGAACACGAGGTGTACTTCAAAGAAAGCGTCTACGGCCCCGTCGGCGGCACGGTGATGGTCAAAGGCCAGCCGTACGCGATCGCCACCGACCGCGCGGACCGCGGTCGCGAGCCCGCGGGCGAGCTCGCCTTCAGCGATCTGGACTCCGAGCGGGTGCACTCGCCGGAAGAGTTCTTCGAAGCCGCCAACCAGCTGGAGACGACGTTCAACATGGCGTACATCGACAGCAAGAACATCGCCTACTTCTCGGCCGGGCGCCTGCCGGTGCTCGCGCCCGGCACAGACGCGAGCCTGCCGACGCTTGGCAACGGCGAATACAACTGGCAGGGCTTCCTCTCGCTCGCGCAGCACCCGCACGAAGTAGATCCGGCCAGTGAAGTCCTGACGAACTGGAACACCAAGCCCGCGCCCGAGTGGGGAGCTGCCTCCGACAACTACTCCTACGGCCCGATTCAACGTGTGCAGCTCTACACCGGTTTCAAAAAGCACATGACCGAGGCCAAGGACGTGGGGGTCATGAACCACGGCGCCACGCAGGACCTGCGCGCGGTCAAGGACTGGCCCGTGATCGAGCAGGTGCTCGCCGGTGGCCCGGCACCGAGCAAACTGGCCGAAGAAGCCGCCGGCCTGATCACGACGTGGGTGGGCGAAGGCGCGAGCCTGTACGGCAAGAACCGGCCGAACAACCCGGGCGCCGCGGTCATGGATGCCGTGTGGACGCCGATCGGCGAAGCGGTCCTCGGCCCCGTGCTCGGCGAACTGATGCCCGAATTCGAGTCGATCGCCGAACCCGACAACCCGCCCAACTCGGGCGGCTCGTCCTTCGACAACGGCTGGTACGGCTACGTCTACAAGGACCTGCGCAGCGAGCTGGGGCTTCCCGTCGCCGAACCGTACAGCCGCCACTACTGCGGCAACGGCAGTCTCGAAGCCTGCCGTGCGTCGCTGTGGGCAGCGATCCAGAAAGCGGCCGAACAGCTGGAGGCCTCGCAGGGCTCTGACCCGAGCGCCTGGCGTGCCCCGGAAGTCCGGATCGACTTCCCGCCGATCCCGGAGTTCAGCTACACGATGTCCTGGACCAACCGCTCGACCTTCCAGCAGGTGATCGAATTCACCGGCCACGAAGAATGAGCCCGAGGCGCTGACGTAAACCCCGGACGCTGACTGCCGGACGCCGGGCCGCTCGCGGGAGCAGACGGCGGCGGCACGGGCGCGCCCGTGCAGATCTTCCAATCTGCGGTCAAACACCCGTATCATCGGGGGCGGCGGAAGCACGGTCGGACACCCGGAGGCTGTCCGAGGCCGCCGCGTGACGGGATGGAAGACGACATGGTTGGGAGCGGCGCTTCGATGACGGCACGAGGGAATGTTGCGCGAGCGAGTGCAGCCGTACTCGCTGTCCTCATCATGCTCGTGACCGGCTGCGTGGGGAGTGCCAGCGCCGCCGAAGCACCCACGATCACGATCGCGCAGCCGCTGACGGGAAGCTCGACCAACGAGCAGCTGCCGCTGTTCAGCGGCACGACCAGCGACACGCTGGACCCGGTCACCCTTGACATCTACGCGGGCGAAAGCGCGACCGGCACGCCGCTACAGACGCCGACGATGCTCGTGCCCCATGAACTCGGTCCGCTGCAAGCCACCTGGGAAATCACCCCCGAAACGCCGCTCGGGCAGGGTCAGTACACGGCCGTCGCCGAACAGGCCGACGAAGGGGAAGCCGGCAGGAGCTCCCCGGTCACGTTCACGATCGATACGACCCCGCCGAAAGTGTCGATCGACGCCGTGCCCTCGCCGTCGAAAGACGCCGAACCGACCTTGAGCGGCGACGCTGGTGTGGAAGCCGGCGACGAGTCGACGATCGCCGTCACCGTCTACAGGGGCAGCACCGTCGGCGGCACGGTCGCGGCCTCCGAAGACGTGACCGCGGTCGGGGCGTCATGGTCATATACGACGCCGCACCTCGCCGACGGCACCTACACCGCGCAGGCATCACAGAGCGACGAAGCCGGCAATATCGGCACGAGCGCCGCGGTCACGTTCACGGTCGACACGACGCCGCCGGCCGTCTCGATCCACACGCTCGCCTCGCCAACGAAAGACCAGACGCCCACGCTGACGGGCGGCGCGGGCGTCGCGCCCGGTGACGACGCCGCCGTGACCGTCACGATCTTCAAAGGCAAATCGGCGACGAAGGTTCAGTCCGGCAGCGCCACCGTCAACGGTGACGAATGGTCCTACACGGCTACGCACCTGGCCGATGGCAACTACACCGCGCAGGCTGAACAGTCCGACGATGCGGGGAACGTCGGCAAGAGCGCGACGATCGCATTCACGATCGACACGACGCCGCCGGCGGTGACGATAAATACGGTGAGCAGTCCCACGAACAACCCGGAACCGACGCTCACCGGCGCAGCGGGCGAGGCTCCCGGGGACGACGCGGCCGTCTCCGTGACGGTCTACAAGGGCACCGTGGTGGGGGGGACGGTCATCAATTCTGGTGCCGCGACGGTGACCGGCGCGACCTGGTCGTACAAGTCATCGCATCTCGCCGACGGCACATATACCGCGCAGGCGGAACAGTCCGATGACGTCGGCAACGTCGGCAAGAGCGCCGCGGTCACGTTCACCGTCGATACGACCCCGCCGGCCGTGTCGATTCACGCGCTGGTCTCTCCGACCAATGACCCGACGCCGACGCTGACCGGTGGCACTGGAGTCGCCGTGGGCGACGAGCCGGTCGTCACCGTGACGCTCTACAAGGGCAAAGGCACGACGAGCAAGCTCTCCTCCGGCAGCGCCGTCGTCAGCGAAGCCGAATGGTCATACACGACGGCGCATCTCGCCGAAGGCACGTACACGGCGCAGGCGGAACAGTCCGACGATGCCGGCAACACAGGGCTGAGCTCGACGGTCACCTTCACGGTCGACCCAGAGGTGACGATCAATGCAGTGCCCACGCCAACAAAAGACACGGAACCGACGTTGAGCGGAACTGCGGGCACGGCTCCCGGAGTGCATCAGAGCGTCACCGTTACGATCTACGAAGGCGAATCGGTGGCGGGGGAAGTCGTGGCTTCGAAGAGTGTCACGGTGACCGGTGGGAAGTGGTCGTACACGCCTCCGCATCTGGCGGACGGTACGTACACCGCGCAGGCCCTCCAGATGGATGAAGCCGAGGATGTCGGTTTGAGCGCCGCGGTGACGTTTAGGGTAGATACGACCGCGCCGCTGGTGTCGATCGATGCGGTGCCCACCCCGTCGAAAGACACGGAACCGGTGCTGACCGGTAGCGCGGGTGTCGCGCTTGGCGACGAGCCCACCGTCACGGTCACGATCTATGAAGGCGGCGCCCCGGACGGCAAGGTCGCTGCTTCGGCAAGCGTGCCGGTGAGCGGCGGTGCGTGGTCGTACAAAGCGCCCCATCTAGCCGATGGCACCTATACCGCGGAGGCCTCACAGAGCGATGAAGCCGAGAACGTCGGCACGAGCAGCGCAGTGAACTTCACAGTGGACACCACCCCGCCGGCCGTCTCTTTGATGACGCCGGCAAACGGCGTCGACGTCAACGGCTCGAGGCCGACGTTCAGTGGAGCCGCCGGACACGAAAGTGGAGACGACTCGTCGATCACGCTGACGATCTATGAAGGCGAGTCGACTTCTGGGAGTCTCATCGCGACGGAACACATCAAGCCCGAAGGCAGCCATTGGACGACAGGCTCGACGGGTCCCGCGCTCGCCAACGGCGTCTACACCGCCGTTGCCGAACAGTCGGACGACGCCGGCAACACCGGCGTGAGCAACGCGGTCACGTTCGAAGTCACGACCGTCGTCACGCTCGACACGTCTAGATTCGTGCGGCGGGAAGCAGGGCTCTTCACGGGCCCGACACCGAGCTTCGATGGGACTGCCGCGACCGCGCATGGAGATGGAGAATCCGTAACCGTGAAGGTCTACCGTGGCGCCTCTGCGTCGGAAAGCCCCGTAGCCACGAAGGAAGCTGCGCTCAACAGCTCGGGGGACTGGAGCGTGGGTCCGGTAGGCCCGCTCGCCGACGGCGTCTACACCGTGCAGGCCGCACAGGTTGACTCAGGCAAGAAGGACGTCGTCGAAGCCACCTTCACAGTCGACGCCGACCCGCCGCAGGTCACGCTCACCTCACCCGCCAACGGCAGCTCGACCTCCACTGGATCGCAGGCCGTCGGTGGAGCCGTTGGCACCGGCGAAGGCGATCTGCCTGCGATTACGGTTCAGCTTTACTCGGGTTCGAGGACCGTTGGCGCGCCACTGCAGACGGTGATTGCGCAGGCTTCCAGTGGAGCGTGGTCGACGACCTTCTCAGGGCTCAGTCCGGGCACGTACACCGCGCAGGCCGAACAGAGCGACGATGTGGGCAATGTCGGCCACAGCGAACCGGTGACGTTCATGCTCACGGCGCCGCCCGTGACCAACGCGACGCCAACTCCTTCCTCGCCACCGGTGGCGGCGTTTCGCTGGGTGCCATCGGCTCCGCACCCGAATGAACCGGTGACGTTGATCTCGACGTCGACCGATGTGAGCAGCCCGCTCACCGCGTTCGCGTGGGCGACATCTGGCAATAGCGTCTTCACCGCCGGGGAATCGGCGCTCACGACGTCGTTCGCGACGGCGGGAGCGCATCTCGTGCAGCTGCAGGTGACCGACGCGAAGGGCCTGTCGAGCACCGTTGCCGAGACGATCGCGGTGACGACGCCCGCGCCGAGCCTGATCCAACCCTTTCCGATCGTGCGCATGGCGGGCTCCTACGACGCCGCCGGCGCGCGGATCAGCCTGCTCACGGTGCAGGCGCCGGTGGGGGCTACGATCACGGTGATCTGTCGCGGAGCGGGGTGCCCGGTCAAATCCGAGACCGTCCTAGCTTCCTCGGGGGCGAAGAGCAAGCCCGGTACGGTCCTGGTCACGCTGCGCCGGTTCGAGCGTCCGCTGCGTGCGGGGACGGTCCTGGAGATAAGGGTCTCCGACGGCGCAGACATCGGCAAGTTCACGCGTTTCGCGATCCACCACAACAAACTGCCCTCCCGCCAAGACCTGTGCCTGAACCCGGCGGGCACCACGCCGATCGTCTGTCCGACATGAACACCGTCCACATCTCAAGGCCGATGGACACGGGTAGAAGACCCGTAGGCATGTACGTGCGCACGATCGTCCTCAGCGTCTCGTTGTGCGTTGCGGTGTTCGCCGCGTGCTTCATGCTCGGGCGCGCGGAGCGACCGGGCGACGCCGCGCGCGAACCGCTCTCGCCGGGGCTTCCGGCGGCCGCCGCCGGCCCTGCGATTCCGATCGGCCTTGGTCCGGCTGCTTCGATCGCGCCGGCGGCGCCCGCGCCGGCGAGTGCGCCTGCGCCCGCGGCGCCAGCAAGTCATGCGGCTGCGACAGCGTCTCCTGCCGTGGGCAGCGCCTCGGCGCCCGCCGCTTCGAGTGCGCCCGCGACCCCCGTCACGACGACCCCCGCCGCCACGACTCCCGCCACGACGACGCCGGCAGCGCGGACGCCGACGGCGCCCGCCAGCCCCCCGCAGCAATCCACCGGCGGCGCGAAATCGCCGGCGCCGAGCGGCGGCACGACGCCGAGCTCGAGCGGTGGCTCCTCGCGGAGCTCGGGAGGAGCTGCGAAGACGGAAGCTGGTGGCGGCACCTCATTCGACAGCTCGGGCTGAGCGGTGTCCAGCTTGCGCCGGATCGTGCCGCCGGTCCTGATACCGGTCCTCGTGGTGGTGGCGATCGTCGGCTACCTGTTCGGCATTCACCGCGCCTCCGCTCCGGCGGCGCCGTCCGCCTCGGCGCAGCAGACGAAGATCGCCTCCAGCTCGAGCGTGCTGCTCGACTACCCGGCATCGTGGCAGGCAGCCAGCGCGGCGCCCGCGATCCCGGGCCTGTCGATCGCGCATACGCTGCTGCTGGCGCCCGCGGGTGACGCCGACCACGCGGGCCTGCTCAGCGGACAGCTCGCCGGTGGCGGCCCGAGCCCGCTCCCGGCGGCGTTCCTGGCGCTTGTGCACGGCGTGCCCCGCACCGAAGTCCTGAGCCTCGCCAACCTCCAGGCCTACAGGTACAGCGGGCTCAGCGGCTATGACCGCACGCTCGACCTGTATGTGATCCCAACGGTCGGGGCGAGCCCGACGGCGTTGGTCTGCTACGCCGCCAGCGGCTTCTCCGCATTCCTGCGGCAGTGCGAACAGATCGTCACGACGGTCTCGCTCGTGGGCCAGACGCCGGATGAGCTGAGCCCGGAGGCGGCGTACGCGGGCCAGCTCAGCGGGTTGATCGGCGCTCTGGAACGGGAACGCGTGACACTGAGGCGCGAGATGCATGCGCAGCCAGCCGACGTCGGCGCGCTCGCGACGACGCTCGCCGCCCGCTTCGCCGACGCGGCCTCCGCGGTGGCGGCGCTCGAACCGCCGCAGCCGGCGAGCGCGGCGCAGGCGGCGCTTGCGAGCGCGCTGGACGCGACGCGCGACGCCTACACCGCGCTGGCCGCAACCGCCGCGGGCGTTGGCCCGGCCGGCTACGCCGGGGCGGAACGACAGATCAACGAAGCGGAGGCCGCAGTGGACAGCGCGCTCGAGAGCTTCGCGCTGCTCGGCTACAACCACGCGTAGGTGCGGCGGTGCTTGGTGACTAACGCCGCGAAACGGCGCGGGGCTTGCGTGCCGCCTCTGGTGCGGTGCCGTTGGCCGACACGGCTACCGCGGGCGTGAGCTGCCCGCCGCGCTGGGTACGCACGAACCATGCAAGCCCGGCCAGGCAGATGACTGTCGCGACATAGAAGTTCAGGCGCAGCCCGAAGATGTGGTGCGCGGGGTCGACGCGCACGAGCTCCTCGCCGATGCGCGCGAACGAGTAGCCGGCGACATACAGCGCGAAGATCCCGGGCGGCCTGATGCTGCGGCGCCGGCCCAGCCACACCAGCGCCCCCGCCAGCAGCAGATTCCAGATCAGCTCGTACAGGAACGTCGGCTGGAAGGTCGCGAACTGCGCATAGTCGAGCGGCCGGTGCGCGGGGGAGATTTCAAGCGCCCACGGCAGTGTGCTCGGCGAGCCGAACAGCTCCTGGTTGAAATAGTTGCCGATGCGCCCGATCGCCTGCGCCACGAGCAGCCCGGGGGCGGCGGCGTCCAAGAACAGCGTCACGTTGGCGCCGCGGCGGCGCAGCACCCAGATCCCGGCGAGCGTGCCGAGCGCGATGCCGCCCCAGATCCCGAGGCCGCCCTTCCAGATCGCGAACGGTCCCCACCAGTGTGGCGGCACTTCGTTCCAGCTCGTGGCCAGGAAGTACAGCCGGCCACCGATCACGCCCGCGGGAAAGCCCCACAGCGCCACGTCGTAGACGAGCTGGCGTTCCCCGCCGACGGCCTCCCAGCGGCGGACGGTCAAGGCCACCGCCGCGAGCACGCCGACGACATAGGCAAGGCCGTAGGCGTGAACGAACAGCGGCCCTATGGAGAAGCCGTTGCGCGACGGGCTCGGCAGGAACGCGGTGTGCAGAAAGGTCATGGTCGTTGGCTTCGATCTGGCTCGGCGGGGCTTGCCCTGACTGGCGCCCTCAACGCAGCTGCCTACAGCGTCGCACGCGTGTACGCCACGGCAGCAGCACATCTGTACGCCCGATCAGCTCGGGCTCCTGCTCCCACAGTCGATCGAGGCTCGCGAGCACCTGCGCTCGCTCAGTCGCGGGCATGGTGGCAAGACTGCTGCGCGAGCTCGCGAGGTCGCGCAGGCTCGCGCGGTCAACGCGTTGCTCGTGGGGGAACTCGCGGTCCTCGATCTCAGCGAAGTCCTCGGCCAGATCCTCGACCGAGGGCCAGTGCCCGGGTCGCTGGATCGCGGGTGGTCCGAGGATCTCGCGCACGCGCGCGACCCACGCCGGTGTGGTGTCAAACGCGTTGCCGAGCAGCCCGAGTACCCCTGGCGGGCGCAGCACGCGGGCGATCTCCGCGAGCGCGGCACGTTCGTCGAACCAGTGAAACGCGGCGCCGACGGTGACGGCGTCGACGCTTGCATCCGCCAGCGGCAGCGCCTCGGCGGTGCCCGCAAGCGC
>Ga0116106_1001560_pt1 | contig 11144 bp, 7 predicted proteins | sample June2015DPH_6_50_FD_89717 | JGI IMG/M metagenome (GOLD analysis project Ga0116106, IMG submission 89717) | Peatland microbial communities from SPRUCE experiment site at the Marcell Experimental Forest, Minnesota, USA - June2015DPH_6_40 | ecosystem: Environmental > Terrestrial > Soil > Wetlands >...
AGCCAGCCGCATCACCGCCGTCCCCGCCGTTTGCGCCAGCGCGCGTCCGTACACAAAGTTCGTGTCGGAAAAATGCGTGAACCAATAAAAATCGTCGTAGATGGAATGATAAATGCCGCCGTCGTCTTCGCCGCCAAATCCCAGGTTTAACGACGCGATGCCGGCGTGGTCCAGAAACGCCGTGTAATCCGAGCCCGAGCCCAGCGCGCCGATGCGCAAGTCCGGCCGCGTCCGGGCCTCTTCGCGCTCCGCCTGCGGTGTCATCATCCGTCCCTCTCCCGCAATGCGCCGAGACTGCGCACGCTTCCACACCGTGACGTTGCTCTCCGGATCCTCAATGTCGCGCGCTACGCCATTAATGAAATGTTCGAGCGAATGCGATCCCTCGACTTCCAGAAAGCCGCGGCCATTGCTGTCCGAGTTGATATACACCGCCGCCTTGCCCACCAGTTCTTCGGCGTGTTCTTCCACCCATTCGGTCGAGCCCAGCAGCCCCGGCTCCTCGCCGTCCCAAAGGCAGAACACGATGCTGCGCTTCGGCTTCCAACCCTGTTTCAGCAGAGCCGCCATGGCGCGCGCCTCTTCCAGCACCGTGATCGTGCCCGAAATCGGATCCTCCGCGCCGTTCACCCACGCGTCGTGATGGTTGCCGCGGATGATCCATTCGTCGGGATACACCGTGCCCGGAATGCGCGCGATCACATCGTAGAGCTTCTTCTGGTCCCAATTGAACTTCAGCTTCAGATGCACTTTGGCGGGGCCTGGCCCGATGCGGTACGTAATCGGCAGCGCGCCGCGCCATTGCGCGGGCGCCACACGGCCCTCCAGCGCCGCAAGCATCGGCTGAGCATCGGCGTAGGAAATCGGCATCACCGGTATTTTGGTCAGTGTCGCTGCCTGGTCGAGCGGCAGCCGCTTGGCTTCCGGCGTCGCCCCCACGCCCGGCGTCAGCGGATCGCCCGGATAGATCGGCATGTCCATCACGCTGCCGCGCTGCACGCCGTCTTTGGGGCGGTACGGGCCAGCCGGAAAAGTCTGGCCCGGCGCGAAGCCATCGTCGCGCGGATCGGAATAGATCAGGCACCCGATGGCGCCATGCTCGGCCGCCACCTTCGGTTTGACGCCGCGCCAGCTTCCTCCGTAACGCGCTATCACGATGGCGCCTTTCACCGACACGCCCTGCCGGTCCAGCCTCTCGTAATCCTCCGGCACGCCGTAGTTGACGTACACCAGCGGCCCGGTCACATCGCCATCGATCGAATAGGCGTTGTAAGTCGGGAGCTGCTCGTCATGCTGCCCGGAGGTTGGGTCCACAGCCACGGTTGGCTCCTCGATCTTGGCCACGAAGCGCTCCGGCGCGACCATCTCCAGCAGCCGCTCCTTCGGCGTGGGAAAGAGCACGTCGAAGTTCTCGATGTGCGCATCGAGCCCCCACTCGCGGAACTTCGCGAGCAGCCACTCCGCGTTGTCGCGGTCGTAAGGCGACCCCACGTGGTGCGGCCGCGCCGAGAGGCGCTCCATATATGAGCGCATCAGCGCCGGATCGGGAATCGCGCGGAACTTGGCTTCCCACTCGCGCTCCGCACGCGCCGAATCCGCCGTGAATCCCGCCAGCGGCGCCGGCTCCTGAGGAACCGCCATCGGTGACGCAAGGCACAAACCGAGGAGTACAGCCAGACCGGTCTTCATAAGACAGCCATTGTACACCCCAAGTTCGCCGCCATCAGGCTCCGGTTCCGCTTCGGGTGCGCAATCGATGGCGCCATGGTGGCAGAATAGGAACTTCGCATACTTCCCATATTGGTCAATGTCTCATGAGCAGAGTTATTATCCTAGCCTCAACGGCCGCGTTGGTTTTGTCGTTATCCACCCGTGCCGGCAGCGGTTCCTCGCTGCCTGCCGCGTCACACGTTGCAACCTCCTATTACGTCTCCCCAGCGGGCAGCGACGCCTGGCCCGGAACCCAAGCCCAACCCTTCGCCACCTTTCAATTCGCCGCGAGCAAGCTGCTGGACGGAGACACGCTGATCGTACGCGCCGGGGACTATCACGAGATCGTCACGCTGGGTACCTCGGGAACCGCCGCCGCGCCCATTACGATCCAAGCCGCCCCGCGCGAGCGCCCGACCCTGATCGGGGCTACCCCTGTCGCCGGGCCCTGGACCGCCTATTCCGGCGCGATTTACAAGGCTTCCTGGCCCAGCCAGCCCACCCAGGTCTTTGGCGCAGGCCGGCTGCTCAACGAAGCCCGCTGGCCCAATACGCCGATCGAGGACTTCGCAGGTATGACTTACGCTCTGGCCGACTCGGGCACCCAGGATTACATCACGTACGCCGCTCTTCCCGATGTCGACCTGACCGGCGCCTGGGTCCGTGTGATGGCCGGGGAGGCCTGGGTCGCGTACGACCGGCAGATAGTCTCCCACGACAGGGCCTCCGGCACGCTGACTTTCTCATCGCCGATCAACGCGATATCCGAACTGATACCGCGCCGCGGAAACCATTTCTTCGTATTCGGAAAGCTGGAGCTGTTGGATTCGCCCGGCGTGTGGTGGTGGGACCCCAACCAGCAGCAGCTATACGTATGGATGCCCGACAGCGCTTCTCCCGAGGGCCGCACCGAGGCCGGAGTCGCTCCTGCCGTGCTGGATCTCAGCGGCCAGTCCTATATAACCGTCAAGGGACTATCCGCGCGCGGCGGCTGGTTCAACCTCCAGAACAGCACCAATTGCACTGTGCAGGACTTTCGACTGACGGCGCCAAACTGGGTCCGCACGTTTGACGGATACGCGCTGTGGCCGGCGTATCTGGGCGGCGTGGACGTCTCTGGCACCGGCAACGTCATCGATGGAGGGTTGGTGCAGCATGCCGGACGCAGCGGAATTCACGTTGCCGGAACCGGCAACACCGTCCGCAATGTGACCGTGATGGATGAGGGATGGAACTGGGCCGCCGAGATGGGCATCAATATGTCCGGCGGGAGCCAGGCGGTCGTCGAGAACAATACCATCCTGCGGTCGGCCATGGCGGGCATGTATCTCTCGCCCGGTTCCCGCGTGCTGAACAACCTGGTGGAAGATTCATGCCTGTTCGTCGAGGACTGCGGGAACGTGGACGCCTGGAGCATGGACGGCCAGGGGACCGAGATCGCCTACAACGTTCTCATCGGCAACCATGCCCGCTGGGGCGGCGCGATCTACCTGGACGCGGGCAGCCAAAACTTCCGGCTGCACGACAACGTGGCACAAGCGATCGCTTGGAACGGCGTCAACATCACCGCTGTCAACGATATCGAAAACAACACCTTCCTCGGTGTTGGACACCAGGGCATCAGCTACGTTCCCGGTGCCACGGCGGTTGGCGCGGATTGGTCGGCGGGCAAAGCCCTGCACAACCAGTTGGGCGAGCCGTTCCCGCTCTTGGTCCAACTGGCACAGCCGGTTTCCCTTATCCCGGACTACGGTTTCTACATGGCTTATGCGCCGCTGGTGCCGCAGCCGGGGCCCCGGCGCGTGGAGATCGACTGGTCCCAACTGGCACAGCCGGGATGGAGCCAGGCGCAGGTACCGCTGAACCTCTCCGAGGTGGACAGCATCCTATTTGGCTTCGATTCGATCGTCGGCAACTACGATTACACGATCGGCAACCTGCGGCTGCTCCCCACCGGTCAGACCGGCGACGTGGGCGCCGTGCCGGTCACTGGAACGGCTTGGACCACTACTTCGTCGGGCGGCTCGGTGTGCACGCTCACCGTCTCCGGCCCGCTCACCCGGGGAGCATCCGGAACCAGTGCGCTGAATGGGCAGAACCTGCTCATTGCGCCGCTGCCGGCGGGCTCGACGGATCTCACCGCTTACCGCGGGCTGGCCTTCGAACTGGCCGGTACGGCGTCGCGCACCTACAACTTCCAGGGATATCAGGACGTCGACAACGGCCCCGCCGCGGAACCCGGCCGCGGCGCCATTTTGCCTGCTAACGTAGGCGCCGAATCGACTGGACTCTCAACGCAATGCCCGTCGTCGGCCGGCTTCGTGGGCGGTTGCGCAGTCGCGCTGCGGTAGGGAGTCGCGAGAGGTAGGTGGGGCAGGCGCTTTCGCCTGCCAACCCAGACGTTCCACCACCAAAAGCGCGTCCACAAGTACTGGCGCGGGTCCGCCATATTGCCGCAATGCGGTTGGCAGGCGGAAGCGCCTGCCCCACTCTTTGCTAAAACCGCTGCGGCGCTTCGCCCAAGCGGACCTGCACTTTCTCTTTGCGGCCGTTGCGGTAGACGGTGAGGCTCAACAGGTCGCCGCCGTGTTTGTGGTTCAGCACCTGCACCAGCGAGTCGTTGCCCTCCACCGCTTGGCCTTCCACTTCCACGATTAAATCGCCGCCCACCCCGAGTTGATAATTTCCAACCACCACCATCTGCCGTGGCCCGCGCAAGCTGGCTTCCTCCGCCGGCGACCCGCGTTCGATGCGCTGGATCAGCAGGCCCCCTTTGGACGGCAGATCGAGCGCTTCGGCCAGGTCGCCGGAAATCCACACCGTGGTGATGCCCAGCGTGGGCCGGGAAATGTGCCCGTGCGCCTGAAATTGATCCAGCATTTCCTTGGCGCGGTTGACCGGCATGGCGAAGCCGATGCCGATATTGCCTTGCCCGTAAATCGCCGTGTTGATGCCGATCACGCTGCCATGCGAATCGAGCAGCGGCCCACCGCTGTTGCCGGGATTGATGGCGGCATCGGTCTGGATCATGCCTTCCAGCCGCTCCTCTTCGGTCTGTAGTTTGCGGTTGAGCGAGCTGACCACGCCGGTGGTGAGCGTTCCCTCCAAGCCGAATGGATTCCCGATGGCCAGCACCTTCTGCCCCACCACCAGCGCGCCCGAATCTCCCAGCCGCAGCGTGGGCAGCTTGCGCCCGGCATCGATCTTGATCAGCGCCAGATCGTTGCCCGCGTCCGTGCCGAGCACCTTCGCCTTGTACGATTTCATGTCGGAGAGCTTCACCGTAAGCTGCGAGCTGCCGCGCACCACGTGGTTATTGGTGAGAATGGTGCCGTCCGCGTTGACGATGAAGCCGGAGCCGGTGCCATCTTCCGGGTAGAGCTGGAAGAACCAGTCCTGGCGATAGACGCGGGAAGTGATGTTGACCGTGGCCTCACGCGCCGCCTTGTAAATGTCGATATTATTCTGCTCGTCCGACGAATACTCCGACGCTGCCGACGCGGGCGCTTCCCAAAGGTGTCCGCCGGAAGAGAGCTGCGGCAGGATCTGGGCGAGCCTCCAGTGTCCGGCGGAGGTTATGGTCAGGAAGCAGGCCACCAGCACGGCGGCCCATATCAATGGTCGCATCAGTTTCATGATTCAATTCTCCGTAAGGCGGCGTAGACGGCCTCGGTTTGCCGCAGCGTGTTTTCCTTGGTTGCCGATGTATCAATGACGAAATCGGCGAACTTGCGTTTCTCGTCGACGGGCATCTGGCGGCTGAGGCGCGCGCGCACCACGGCTTCCACTGCACCCTCGCGGCGCATGGCGCGCTCCACCTGCTGTTCCTCCGTGCAGATCACCAGAATCAAGCGGTCAAACCGCTTGTAGCTGCCGGTTTCGATCAGAATCGCGGCTTCCACCACGAAGATCCCGTCGGGCGTGCGCCGGGCGAATTCCGCCGCCATTTCCTCCTCGCGACGCACCACCGGCGGATGCACCAGCGCATTGAGCCGGGCCAGTTTCTCGGGATGGTCGAAAACCAGTTTGGCCAGCCGGCGACGGTCGATCTCGCCCGTCTCGTCGGCGATCCCGGCGCCGAATTCGCGGATCACCGCGTCGTGCGCCTCGCCGCCGGGGCCGAGCGCCTGGTGTCCCAACTCGTCGGCCTGTACCACCAGGCATCCGAAGCTTGCCAGCGCATCCCCGACGAACGATTTCCCGCTCGCCAGACCGCCCGTCAGCCCGACTTTCAACATAGCCCGGCCCGCCGTTCGGCGGCGGCGACCGTGTTGGCCATCAGCATGGCGATCGTCAGCGGTCCCACGCCTCCGGGAACCGGCGTATAGGCGGAGGCCTTCTCGACCACGTCGATCGGATCCACGTCGCCCATCATCACGAAGCCGCGCTTGTCGAAAGCAGCCAGCTTGTCGGCCGCGCCGCGAAAGACGCGCGCCGCAAGCGCGCGGTCCGTCACGCGCGTCTGGCCCACATCGATCACCACCGCGCGCGGCCGTATGAAATCGCCCGTAATCATCGCCGGCCGGCCCAACGCGGCCACCAGGATGTCTCCCTCGCGGCACACGCCCGCGAGGTCCGCGGTCTTCGAGTGGCAGATGGTAACCGTGGCATGTTCATGCAGCAGCAGCAGCGCGGCCGGCTTGCCCACGATGTCGCTGCGGCCCACCACCACCGCGCGCTTGCCGGCCACCGGGATGCCGTACCGCTTCAGCAATTCCATGATGCCGGCCGGCGTGCAAGGCCGCGGCCCGGGCAGCGCCGCCACCAGGTTGCCTACATTGCATGGATGGAAACCGTCCACGTCCTTCGCCGGTGCCACCGCCAGCAGCACCCGCTTCGTATCCACCTGCCGCGGCAGCGGCACCTGCACCAGAATGCCGTCCAGGTCGTCCCGCGCATTCAACGCTTCGATCAGGGAGAGCAATTCGCCGGTGGTCACGCTTTCCGGCGGCCGCAGCGTCTCCGAGTGAATCCCCAGATCTCCGCAGGTCTTGACTTTGTTGCGAACGTAGATCTCCGAGGCTGGATCGTTTCCCACCAGCACTACAGCGAGTCCGGGGGGACGGCCCTTGGCGGCCAGGGCCGCTATGCGAGGTTTCAGCTCGGCTTTGATTTCATCGCGGACGCGATTTCCGTCGAGGATTCGAGTTGGCAGGCCGAAGCCTGCCCCAGCATTTTCGGGCATTCCCTAACAATCATAGCGTGCGCTGCTGCGCCCCGCCGCTCGCCATTTCAGGATCATTCTGGATTGGAATATGCTCGGCACAAAAACACCGGCGGCAAAGACCGCCGGCCGATTGTGGCGAACGGACAAACAGCAAAGCCGAGACGAATCTCGGCTCAGCAGGCCGGAGGCCCGCGCCACGCTTCAGCTCCAAGGATTCAGCGTTGCAACGCCAGTGCCAGAGACGTCCGAGCTGTTTCTGGTGACCAGCGTCAGGTTGTGATGGATTGCCGTCGCCGCGAGAAGGCCGTCAATCACGGGAACCGGCTTGCCTTTCGCCGTGGCAATTGCTGAGATCCTGCCCCAGCGGTCCGCGATAGCCGCATCGATTGGCAGAATTCGGTCTTGAAAGCGGGACGGGAGATCCACTTGCAGCCATGATTCCAATCGTCCCCGGCGCCGCCCCGCGCGCAGCCGGTGCATGCCTTTTCTGATTTCGCCCAGCGTGAGCACGGTCAGAAACAGGATCGATTCGTCCGTCTCTTCGATCCAGCGGAGCACATGGTCATCGGGCCTCGGCTTGACCAGTTCGGAGACGACGTTGGTATCGAGTAGGAAGCCCGTCACAGCTTGATCGCTCTTCCCAAATCGCGCGTTCGATCCAGTTGAATACCCGAACCAGCCAGCGGCGAATCCGCGAAGAACTGGGCCAGGCTCCCTTGCCGCGCCTTGGACCTGGAAAGGCGCTCGTATTCCTCGGCCGGCAGTACGACGACAGCCGTTCTGCCGTGCTTGGTCACCCGCTGCGGTCCCGATTCCCGTGCGAGACGGAATACTTCGCTAAACCGCGCCTTCGCCTCTTGCAGTTGCCAGTCCTTCCGCGCCGCATGAGGCTTCGGAATCAGTGCCTGCCGGGGAGAGCGTTTCGGTATTCTGTTCATGGTGTGCACGCGTTTCTGACTAGTCTAGTCAGAATGATTATAGCACGTGGAGGCGCCCTGCCGACGACGGCTGCTACCGTGCCCGGCATTTCTCAGGAATAGCCGGCACGAGGACGGCATGCTTCCACCACCCGACAGGCGAGACACGCTGAGCGTTGGCTTGGCGATAGAATATTGAAATGCTGGCCCAGTTGGGACTGAGAGACTACATCGGACCCCTGATTTCGGTAGTCGCGGCGGTGCTATCCGCCGTGTGCTTTTGGCTCAATTTTAGGCTCTCCAGGCGAATGGCGGATCGCTCGCTGAATCTGGAGGCGCAGAAGATGCTGCTCGAAATAAACCGGCAACTCATAGCTGATCCTTGGCTGTGGTCGATCTATGACGAGCACGCTGTGCGTGCAGATGCCGACTTCAGCGCGAAGTGCGCCGAGTCGAGACTCTTTCACGCCAAGCTCGAAGCGTTTGCCTATCTTTGTTTGAACGCGTTTGAGGTCATTCTCGCGGAGGCGCGGGGTCGCCGTAACGAATCAAATATCTGGGCTGATTTCTTTCGCGATTCCGTTGCGCGATCAACCGTCGTTCGCAGCATTTTGGAGCGCCCAGATGCGTCGCGAATATGGAGCCCGATTCTCATCGAGCGTTACGAGGAGTGGAAGAGCTCGACCGCGTCGGCCGGCGCAGATACCCCCGCACCTAAATAGCGACGGAACCTGCCAAAAGCTGACACATGGCCCGCCTTTTCGTCCTCACTTCCGCCTTACCAGCAACTCCACCCCTCCCACAATAGTCCGCCCCGGCATCGGCACGCCTAGAATCTCCTGATAACTCGTATTAGTCAGATTGGAGACTTGTAAGAACGGATGGACGCTGCCGGCCGCGTACGCGGCGTAGACGTCCCAGAGTGCGTACGGCGAAAGACCGCGGCGATTCAGCGCGCCCAGGCGGCTGCGGACCATCCAGCGCTCGCCGAACATCGCCTGCCACGCGGCCACGCCGGAATCGGCCGGGTAATTGAAGCTGTACTTGGTGTAAGTGCCGGGAATGGTGTTCTGCGTGCCGATCAGCCAGTCATAGTGTACGTCGAGCGTTTGCGAATGGCTGAGCGCGAAGTGCAAGCCGCTTTCGACGCCCGTGAACCGCAGCCTGTCGATGTTCAGCGCCTCCCACGGGGCGTCTACATCGGTGCGGTAATAATCGATGCCGTCATGCACCTGTCGATTAAAGACGGTCAATTCGCCGCGCACGCGGGAGCCGGGCTGCCAATCGCCACCGGCTTCGTAAGTCCAGGCGCTCTCCGGCCGCAGGTTAGGATTGCCAAAGTCACTCGGATCGGAGTAATAAAGCTCGGTATAACTGGGCACGCGAAAAGCGCGGCTTACCGACGCGCGGATTTTGAATCGCGGATTGACCCAGGCGCCCCCGGCAATGGTCGGGCTGAGCGTCGCCGAAAGGTTGCGCCAGATTTCCTCCCGCGCCGCCACCGAGAGCGAGAATCGCCGCAGCGCGCGGAAGTCGGCCGCCGCATAGACTGCGCCGCGGCTGCGCGCGTGCGTCCCCAGATTGTTGCTCACGATGGATTCGTGCAGGCCTTCCACGCCGTATGAGATAGTGATGGCCCGCGCCGGCGTTTCCCTGCGGCGCAGCGCGGCCTGATAGCTTTCATCGGCGTGATGGTTGGTGTAAATCTCGGGATCGTCGCGGAACAACACGAACAGATCGCTATGCCGCCGCCAGGCGAAGCTCGCTTCGGTCTTCTTACCCAACATTTGCCGCCCGCCGATCCACCAGGTCTTGGTGTCTTCCCAGGAAGGATACGGTCCGTAAAAATCATTGGCGCCGAAGGGGTGGTCCATGTACGCCATCGTCAGATCGGCCGCGCCCCAGCCGGTCGCAACATGAGTGGTCGAAGCGAAGTCCAGGTTGCGGTAATCGCGGTCCGGCATGAAGCCGGTGGAAAAATCGCGCGCGAAACTGAGCTGCTCACTGACCGGCCCGAACTTGTCCGCAATCGACGCGCGCTGCTGGTTGATGCCGTCGTTGCCAACCGACGTGCGCAGCCGCAGCTCCAGATCTTCCGGTGGCGCGGTGATGATGTTGATTACGCCGCCAATCGCGTCCGAGCCATACAGCGTCGAGCCGGAGCCGCGCAGCACTTCCACCTGCTGGATGGTATCGAGCGGCACCGGGATATCCATGTCGTGGTGGCCCGTCTGCGGGTCGCTCAGGCGCTGGCCATTGAGCAGCACCAGCGTCTCGGCGAACGTGCCGCCGCGTATCGAAAGGTCGGTCTGCACGCCGTTGGGCGCGCGTTCCTGGAGGTCGAGCGCAGGGTCGGTGCGTAGCAGGTCCACCAGCGTGTTGAGCACCAGGTCGTTGGCTCGCGCCGGCAGCAGCGTGATGGCGCGGTCCATTTCATCGAGCGAGAGCGGCTCGAAGGTGCCCGTCACCACCACCGTTTCATGCTGCGGCGCGGGCGCAGGCTGAGCCGGCGGTTGCGGCGCATCGGGCTGCTGGGCAACAACGGGGAAAACCAGGAGGAATAGCCAAAGAAACGAGAGACGCAATTCCCCATTGTACCCATAGCCGGCGTCTCAGTTGCTTTCGGCGTGTGGATCGAAGAGTCCCGGCTTGCTCTCACCCGCATGACTCGAATTACCCATGGATAATCCGGTCTTGAAACCTCTAAAATTGTCGGTGTCTGGTAATTATGGCCGGGCTCGCCGCGGCGCGAGAGTCGGAGGTCGGTTGGCGTGAAAAGACGTTGTGCAGTAGCTGCGTTCTCCATACTGACCGTGTGCACGGTGAAGGGGGCTGAGTCCCAGGATTCGCCGCAGGCGGGCGCGGTAACCTTCCAGACCGGCGCCAAGCTGGTGATGGTGCCCGTGGTGGTGCGGGACCGCGAAGGCCACACGGTCACGGATCTCGGCAAAGACAGCTTCCAGGTGTTCGACAAGGGCAAGCCGCAGCCCATCGAGGCCTTTTCGGTGGAGCGGAGCGACGCCGGTCAGCTAGCCACGGCGACCATGGTGGCGGCGACGCATTTTATCGCCTATTTCTTCGACGACGTATCACTGCACGATTTCGGCACGGTCGCCCCACTGCGGGAAGCCGCGCTCCATAACATCGCCGGCCTCCAGCCCTCCGACCGCGCGGCGATTTTTTCGAGTTCCTGCCGGCTGGTAATGGACTTCACGGACGACCGCGCGAAGCTGCAGGAGGTGGTTTCCAAACTCGAACCCAACCCGATTCGCGTCTGCCGGGTGGCCCAGTCGCTGCCTCTACAGATCACCCTGCTCCAGGCCCTGGTGAGCCGGATGGCCCACCTGCCC
>Ga0116106_1001565_pt1 | contig 11126 bp, 7 predicted proteins | sample June2015DPH_6_50_FD_89717 | JGI IMG/M metagenome (GOLD analysis project Ga0116106, IMG submission 89717) | Peatland microbial communities from SPRUCE experiment site at the Marcell Experimental Forest, Minnesota, USA - June2015DPH_6_40 | ecosystem: Environmental > Terrestrial > Soil > Wetlands >...
CCAGGCTCAACGCCTCGTGTTCCCGATCCAGTTGATACCGCTTCCCGCCACACGCTCTTCCTCCCAGCTCAACACTTCGTTTAGCGGTCGCGCCACGGCCCGATGCACCTCCACGGGGCTGGCCGCCACCCGCGCAAACTGCCGGTGGAACGCCCGCAAATACTCCCCGTCCAAAAATTGGTTGGCGCTTTCCAGATCGTTGATCCCAGCCAGACGCATTTCCTTGACCAGCCGGTCTGGCAGCACCCCGTTCATCCGTTCCACTCGCCCCTTGGCTTGCGGGCTGTTGGCCAGGATCAGTTCCACACCCAATTGCTCCATCGCCCGGCCAAACTGCGTCTGCGGCGGCTTTCCGGCCAGTTGCTCGGCGATGCTCCCCACCCCTTCGCAGCGATAGAGGCTGTCCCGATCCACATACAAACCACGTGGCAACCGATGCCGATGCACCCAACTTTCGAATACGTCGTAGCTGGCACGCGTCGTCTCTTCCTCGAAAAACCGCGCCCGCATCCGGTTGGTCGCATCGTCCACCATCACCATCAGCACGCACGGTTCACGCCGGCCCTCGAACCAGCCGTGGTGCGAACCGTCCAGTTGCACCCTCGCCCCAAAACTCGGCTTGCGCTCCCGCCATTGCCGGTGCTTTTGCCGGCGGCGACGCACCGTCCGCTTCCCGGCCGCCAGCAGCCACCGCCGCAACGTCTCGTGATCCACCACCAGCCCTTCCCGGGCCGGATGCTCCGCCATCAACGTCGGTTCAAAGTCGGCGTAGCGCTCCTCTTCATAGCGCGCCAGTGCCAGCGCCCGCAACGCCGCCGGCTTGCGCCGCGGACTGGGCTGGCCACGCAGCCGATGCACCAGGCCCGCGTCCCCATCGGCCTGATATCGCCGCCAGATGCGCTTGCTCTGGCGGTAACCCACCCCCATCAACTCGCCCGCCGGCACCAGCGTCAGTTCCTGCTTCGTAACGCCCGCCAGGATCGTCAACCGTTCCCGTTCCTGCCGACTCATTTTCAATGTCTCCATGTTTATGGCCGGAATGGCTGCCGCAACCCCGCCCAAAAGGGGACATTTCTATCGAGTTATCAGGGGGACATTCTCCTGGAGTTCCGACACGGCATGAAGTTTGATTGCCTCGTTTTGCCTGCGCGCCTAATCTCAAAGCATGTTCGCCTCGCTGATTTTGGATGCGTTAAATCTTGAATATCTGATTTACAATCCGTGGCTGTTGCTGGTGTTCGCCTTCCAGGTCTGGATGTTCGTTGACGCGGTGCGGCGGCAGGAGTGTTTTTGGGCGGTTTTCATCTTCATCGGCTTCGGGTTGTCGGCGGTCCTCTACTACTTTTTCGTCTATCGCGCCGTGCCGTCCGCCACAAGCGGATTTGAACTGCCCGGCGCGCACAGTCGCCGCCGCATCAAGGAATTGCAGGCGCAAATTCATCACCTCGACAAGGCGCACCACCACTCGCAACTCGGCGACATTTATTTTCAACAGGGCAAACTCGAAAAAGCCGAGGTCTGTTACCATGCCGCGCTCGAACGGGATTCCGAGGACATTGACACCCGCGCCCATCTCGGCCAATGCCTGCTGCGCCAGAAACGCGCCGCCGAAGCGCGCCCGTTGCTCGAAGGGGTCATCGCCCAAAATCCGAAACACGATTACGGCTACACCATGATGGCACTGGCCGAAACGCTGTCCACGCTCGGCGAAACCGATGCCGCGCTCCAAATGTGGCGGCAGGTCACCGCGGAACATTCCTACGCGCGCGCCAAGGTGCAACTGGCCGGGCTTTACCTCGCCAAAAACCAGCCGGATCTGGCGCGGACGGAATTGAAAGATGTCGTGGCCGACGACGTGCACGCCCCAGCGTTCCAGCGCAAACGCGACCGCGTCTGGGTGTGGCGGGCGAAAAGTTTAATGGGGAAATTGAAATGAGACGAAAAACTGGCCAAGACCCATGAAGTGCGCGACGCCATCAAGGAAAAATCGAGCAATGTTGCGCGGAAGTCTGCTGCTTGGCGGCGGCTTGAAAAATGAATTGACCATGCCGTTGAACGGGCGATTATTCCAGCATTGGCAATAAAAAATAAAGCCATGAGCACATTCATTCGACCTCATTCGCTTGCGGTGACGATGTCGCCGTATTCAGGGAAAACCAAAGTCCTTTACCGCGATTATTTGCAGCAACAGAGTTTTGTCAAAGACATCACGGATTCCAGCGCGAAAGTTCAATACGCAATTTCTGAAAATGCTCGTGAAATCATTGCGACACGCGAACAACTTCAAGAACACGGTTTTGAGTTGTTGGAATTATTGCTTTTTTGGTTTTCAGTCTTATTGATGCGATTTTTGGATTGAGCCAAGAATTGGCTTCTGCGGTAACACTCTTGATTTGGATTTTAGGACCTGTGATTGGTTTTGTTGTAGGCGCACGGATTAGCAGTTCGGAATGGGGCAGAGATTGGAAGCGTCGTCGTGAAGAAAAAATACGTCGAAAAACCGGCGGATAATTCATTATTTCACGAATAGCAAGTCAGCCCTTGCCGTCGGGGTGATTCAAAGTTATTGTCTGGTCATGTTGGATTGGAGCAAATGTGCCGCGGTGGAACGCGTCGCCGGAAAAGTCAGCGGCGCGTGGCTGTTCAAAGGCACGCGCGTGCCGGTGGCGGCGTTGTTTGAAAACCTCGAAGACGGCGCGACGGTGGACAATTTTCTCGAATGGTTTCCCGGCGTGACCCGCGAACAGGTCGAGGCCGTGCTGGAACACGCCGGACAAAGCCTGGCGATTGCGTAATCCCCGCGCATGAAGATTCTTTTCGACCACGGCACGCCCGCGCCGTTGCGCCGTTCACTGCCCGGCCATGAAATTTCCACGGCTTATGAAATGGGCTGGGCAAAATTGAGCAACGGCGATTTGCTGGCCGCAGCGGAAAAAGCTTACGACGTTTTCATCACGACCGACCAGAACCTGCGTTACCAGCAAAATCTCTCCGGCAGACGGCTGGCGGTTCTGGTTTTGCCCACTACCAGTTGGCCGGAAATCCAAAAACACGCGCACAAGATTGCTGACACCGTGAACGCGCTCAAGCCGGGTGACTTCATCGAGTTGAGTTTCTAAAGGAATCAGTTCCTGGCAATTCCACAAAGACTAGCCCTGCCCCAATTTGGCGGACGGCGGCCACGATTTCATTTTGATTTCCGTCACCGGCAAAATTTCCTATCCTGCATTCGTGCCCAATCTCATCGCCATCGTCGGCCGCCCCAATGTCGGCAAGTCCGCGCTGTTCAACCGCATCGTCGGACGGCGCATTGCCATCGTCCACGACCAGCCGGGCGTCACGCGCGACCGCATCACCGCCGAGGCCGAATGGCACGGACGCGCTTTCACGCTCGTGGACACCGGCGGCATCGGCCTGTTGCGGCGCGAAAAGGCAGGCGACGTCATCATCAAGGCGGCAATGGAGCAGGTGGATCTGGCCGTTGAATCCGCGAACGTCATCATTCTCGTCGTCAATGTGCAGGAAGGCGTTGTGCCGCTCGACCGCGAAGTCGCGGTAAAATTGCGGCGCAGCGGCAAACCCGTTTTGGTCGCGGTCAACAAGGTGGACACGAGCCGCGCGGAAAAAGGCATGGACGAATTTTCCCAGCTCGGCTTCGACAACATTTTCCCGGTCAGCGCGATTCACGGCGAAGGCATCGAAAATTTAATGGACACGGCAACGGCGGCGTTGCCAGTCCACAGTCCACAGTCCACAGTCCATGACCAAGCCGATGATATGACTGTGGACAGTGGACTCGGAACTCGGGACTCGGTTCTGAAGCTGGCGATAGTCGGAAGACCAAATGTTGGCAAGTCTTCGATTATCAATGCGTTGACAAAATCCGGGCGCGTCATTGTCAGCCCGGTGCCGGGCACGACCCGCGATGCCATTGACGTGCCGTTCGAAGTTGAAACCGACGGGGTGCGGCAAAAATACATCCTCATTGACACCGCCGGCATGCGCAAGGCGCGGCGCGTGGACGACTCGGTCGAGTTTTTCAGCGTCCAGCGCGCGGTGGAGTCCATCGAACGTTGCGACATCGCCGTGCTGATTTTGGATGCCGAGGCCGGCATTTTGGAGCAGGACAAAAAGATTGCGGACAAAATCGTTGAAGCGCGCCGGGCCTGCATCGTGGTCGTCAACAAGTGGGATTTGGTGGCGGAATCCGTCCGCCAGGTGCGCGAAGAGGAAATCGAGAAACGCAATAAAAAGCAACGGACCGAAGGGCAGGCAAAGATAATATCCACGCTCGGTGAATTCGGCCAGTGGGTGCAGGACAAATTGTTTTTCCTCGATTACGCGCCGGTGATTTTCACGTCGGCCCAATCCGGTTTTCATCTCGACCGCATGCTTGAGGCCGTGCGTTACGTGGCCGCGCAGTTGCAGCAAAAAATCCCGACGGCGATTTTGAATCGCACGTTGCGCGACGCCATCGAGCGCCGCCAGCCGGTCAGCGCGGCGGGGCACCGGCTGAAGTTTTTTTACGCGACACAGGTGCGGCAGGCGCCGCCGACGTTTCTGCTGTTCATCAACCGCGACGAATTATTTTCCGACCAGTACAAAAAATATCTGGCCGGCGAATTGCGCCGGGCGTTCGGTTACGAAGGCTGCCCGATGGTGCTGGTGCCCAAACCGCGCCCGAAAACCGTTGAGCCGATACGAAAGTTCAAAACACCCCGCCCGGGCAACCGGACGGATTCGGATCGGAAAAATCGGCGGTCCGGGCGGAACAAACCGCGTCGATGAAACATCGTTCGGTTGAATCTTCCCCCGGCGCGCGTGAATTTTTGAAGGACGGCTTCGTATAAATCGGCGGCGTTGGGAATTGCTGCGCTGAACATCACGATTAACAGGCCTGATACAATTGCGATTGACAGGTTTAATCCTTGAAAATTTTATACGGTTTGATATAAAACTGTTTCCGCATGAAGAACATCCCCAGGGAACGATCTTGGGGCGGACTTGCCGCCATTTTCGCCGCATGGTGTGTTTTTTCAACCGAAGCCGTCCAACTTGTAACCGTACAGGGAACTTCCTTTGCGCCCCAGGCCGGCGGCAGCGGGGATTCAGGGCTTTCCATCATCAGCCGGGACGGACGCTATGTTTTATTCGCCAGCACGGCGAACAATCTGACGCTGACGAACAATAATAATTTCGTGCTGCCGCGCCGGTTAAATGTGTTTCTGCGCGACCGCCTGGCCGGCACCACCACCCTGGTCAGCGTCAATATGGCCGGGAACGGCGGCGGCAATGGGGATTCATTCCCAACCGGAATTTCGACGAACGGGCAGTTTGCGCTTTTTGAAAGCAGTGCGAGCGATTTGGTTGCCGGCGACACGAATAATGCCAGCGACATATTCGTGCGCGATGTGGTCAACGGCCTGACGACGCTCATCAGTGTGAGCACCAACGGCAACAACGGCAACGGGACCTCACGCGGTTCGGTGATGACCGGGAACGGACGTTATGTTGCATTCGTCAGCACCGCGTCCAATCTGGTGCCCGGCGACACCAACGGCATTGCTGACGTTTTCGTTCGGGATTTGCAGGCGGACACGACGACGCTGGCCAGTGTCGGCGCGTCCACCAATTCAATTGTACCACCCTTTGGATTAACCTTAACCAGCTTCATCAGTTCGGAATCGCCGGAAATCACGCCGGACGGCCGGTACGTTGCTTTTTACAGCACTGCCACCAATCTCGTTCCCGGGGTGGCGACAAATGGTGACCTTTTCGTCCGCGATTTGCTCGGCGGCAACACCCTTTGGGCCAGCACCAACGCTCGCGCCATTGGTCAATCCCTGATCGGCAACTCAAATGTTGTTTCCTGCAATTACAGCATCAGTGACGACGGCCAATTCGTCGCGTTTGAGGCTTGCACGAATCTCCCCAGCGGTTCAAACGCGCGCGGAATTGTTTTGCGCTACCATGTGCCAACTGGTTTGACCGACATCCTTTGCACAAACGCCAGTGTGCCCTTGTCATTTTTCCCAAACCTCCACGATTTGGCGATGACGCCCGATGGACGGTTTACCGCCTTTGTCGGCAATGTTTCCGGGACGAACAAGGCCATTTATCTTTGGGACGCGCAAACCGGAACGAATACGCTGGTGAGCGCCAAGCTGGACAATTCCGGTCCGGCCAATGGATTTTGCGACGCGCCCGTGGTTTCAGCCAACGGCCAATTCGTCGCCTTCACCAGCACCGCCACCAATTTGGTCGCCAATACCCTGGCGGGTGATTGGCATGTCTATCTCCGCGACACGGTAGCCGGTGCCACCCAATTGCTCGATGCCGATACGAATGGAGTTGGCGTTGGCGTGGCTTCGACCATGGCCCCGGCCTTAAGCGCCGATGGCAGCGTCGTTGCGTTTGATTCCGCAAATTTGTTGCCCGACAACCGCCACCTGAATTACAACGTTTTTGCGTGTGACCTGACGGCTGGCGCAACCGATTTAATCTCCGCCCGCCAGCCGGCTTTGCCGTCGCAAACGCCCGATGGCCTCAGCGGTCTCACCCCATTTTCCGTGAGCGCCAATGGCCGGTTCGTCGCGTTTTACAGCGACGCGGATGACCTAGCACTCAATGACACGAATGGATTTGGCGATGTGTTTGTGCGCGACCTGATCGCCGGCACGAACATTTTGGTGAGTGTGAACACCAATGGCAACGCCTCCGGGGATGGCCTTTCAACCGACCCGTCCATTTCCAGCAACGGCCAATACGTCGTATTCACCAGCTCGGCCGACAATCTGGTTGCGGGGGGCACCAACGAGCGGAATGTTTATATTCGTGATTGGCAGGCCGGCACGACGGCACTGATAAGCGTAAGCACGGATGGGCTTAATCCCGGCAACAGCGATTCCTTTTTGCCCATCCTAAGTGCGGACGGGCGTTATGTTTTATTCCACAGCAAGGCATCCAATCTGGCAACCGGTTCGTCTGGCGGCGTGGAAAATCTGTATTTCCGCGATTTGCAGACGGGGACCACGTATGCGCTCACATCGGCCCTTGGTGGAATCGGCGCGTATTCGGCGGCTTCCATGACCCCGGACGGCCAATCCGTGGCGTTTATCGGCACGGCCGTGGGAGGGTCCGGGACATTATTCGTCTGGAATTCACAATCGAAGGCTCTGAGTTACAGCAGCAGCCCGTCTATTCCTTCAAGCCCGTTCCCGTTTGTTTCCATCAGCCCCAACGGACAAAAACTGGCCTATCTGGCAAATTCGCCGGCAAATTTATACGTCGCGGACCTGGTGGCAAACACCGTCTCGACGATCAACCCGAGCGGATCTTTCTCGTCGCACGCGGGGTTGCAATTCAGCAGCGATGGGCGATTTCTCACCTATGCCGGGAAGACGAATTCCGCAACCGGCGCGCCGAACGTCTTTCTATACGATTTCCAAACCGGAAACAATCTGCTGATCAGCCAGAATTTCAACGCGACCGGCGCGGCCAATACCAATTCCGATTCGCCGGCCATCAGTCCCAACGGCCGTTTCATCGCTTATCGCAGTTTTGCCACGAACATTATTCCGGATGATTTCAATAACGTCGCGGACTTGTTCATTTACGATGCTTCAAACAACGCCACCATTCTCGTGAGCGTGAACGGAGCGGGCAATTCAACCGCGGACGACCGCTCGCTTAAACCGGTCTTCAGCAGTGACAGCCAGACCCTCTTTTTCCAAAGTTGGGCTTCCGATTTATCCGCCCCCGATTGCAACAGCGACAGCGATATTTTTGCGCTCGACCTCACCGCCCTGCCCGTGACGGGTCCCGGTGGCGGTGGTTCGACCAATTCAGCGTCCGTCTTTTATGCGCAACTGATTCCCGCCGGCACTTTTAGCCCCAATCCGGCAATCAGTTGGCCCTTGGCTTCGGGAAAATCCTACCAGGTGCAATTTAAGACCAATCTCACCGACTCCGTCTGGCTGAATCTGCCCGGCAACCTCACTTTTATCGGCGACACCGGTTATGTCAGCGACCCATCGCCCGCGCCCGGCCAAAGATTTTACCGCATCGTTTTGAATCCTTGATGATTATGAAAACGTTAGACAGGTTGGTGATTGAGAAAACCGGCGCCAGCGGCTTTACGCTGATTGAGCTGGTAGTCGTTATCGCAACTGTTGCCGTTCTGGCGGCGTTGCTGTTACCCGCCCTCGCCGGAACCAAGCCAAACACGCAGGCCTTTCAGTGCCTGGAAAATCAGCGCCAATTGATTCTGGCCTGGCAGATGTACGCCCAGGATAACAGCGATATTCTGCCGCCCAATGATTTTCCTTATGCAACACACGTAGCGCGAGATGGCACGGTGAAGAATTGGGTTTTCGGCACCATGTATCTTATTACGGATGCGATTGATGCTCCAGGTCTGGGACAAGGAATACAAGTGAACCCAGCGCTTACCTCGCTGGCCCTCTACAACACGAATCCCGCTGCTTATAAATGTCCGGCGGACATCACTCTGTTCCAAGGCCACGTACGTCAACGCAGCGTGTCAATGAACAGCGCCGTTGGGACGGTATGGTATTCAGATTCGAACCACTACGGCACCAAGAAACCGGGAAGCGCGGTCGGAGGGGGATGGTTGCCAGGGACCTACAACGATTCGCAGACCACTTACCGCACCTATGGTAAAACCTCATCCTTTACTGTGCCGGGGCCGTCCAGCACCTGGGTAATCGCGGACGAGAATCCGAACACCATCAATGACGGGTCGTTGGTTGTAAGTATGGCACAGATAGTCGTTGATTTCCCTGCCAACTATCATGGCGGCGGAGCCGGTCTGGCTTTTGCCGATGGTCACACGGAAATCCACAAATGGGTGGACGTTTTTTTAATGCTTCCTACCACACTTAACTTGCTAAATGCCAGTTCCGAAGTTGGAGCGCCGGTTTCACAATTTATGTCTGGCCCTTCGCAAGATTTGGCTTGGATACAGCCTCGGACATCAGCGCTTAAGTGATGCTATAGCAGTTCCAGTTAACATTGGCACAGTTTGATATGCCGCTGGAAAAAGCGGCGGAGGGCCGCCGCCCGTCCTCTCCATCCTCCGTAGCAGGGCTACTGCGGAGGACGGGCGTAGCAGTACTGCGGAGGGTGGACAGTCCAAGACGCTGCGCGCGACACGATGATTCCTGAAATCCGCGAAGTGTTTTGGGGTGCGCCAGTCCTCTGGCGCTTTGCAAACAGACGAAACGTCTGCCAGATTTCCGCATGAACTTTTGTGCGCCAATGACAATATGAGTTGCTATACACCGACAACCTGGTCAACGGATTCCAGGACCGGAGCTGGCGACGTTTCTGCTGTTCGTCAATCGCGCCCGAAAACCGTTGAGCCGATACGAAAGTTCAAATGGCCGCAACGGAAACACTCCGGGAAATTTCCGACGTCACGCGGAAAAAAATCGCGCTGAATTTTTTGTTCACAGCGGCGAATAAGTTGTCGTTTGCGCAATGCCGGCGCGAGATTTGCCGGATTTTATTTGGGAATATCGTTCCCGTAACTTTTATTCACAATTTTCTTGCAACCACAATAGGTAGGGCATATTCTCCGTCCGTTGCCCACTAAATGGGGTTTCGCCTGGAATTGGGCGGTTGGCGAAAACCTGGAAAGCGGGCTGAGAAGTTGATTTTCCCGACCGGTCTTCCGTGTTAAGACGGTCGGGTGATTTGTTACAAAATAAAATTTCGACCGCCGCGAAAGGAAAAATTCATGATTGACGCACGCGAAGAGGTGTTGGTTCCGGCGTCGCATAAAGGCAGTCGTCGTTCCGCAACGGTGGCGGCAGGCCGCCATATCAAAGCCAACGCCGGCGCGGCGAAAAAATCGGCGCGCGTTGAGCGCGTTTTCAGCGATCCGAAGGTCAAGCCGTTCGACCAGATTGAATGGGACCGGCGCAACGCCGAAATTACCGATGACGCGGGCAAGGTCATTTTCAAGCAGGAAAATGTCGAGGCGCCCAAGTCGTGGTCGCTGCTCGCGACCAAGGTGGTCGTCTCGAAGTATTTTTACGGCGAACTAAACACGCCGGAGCGCGAAACCTCGGTGCGCCAGCTCATTCATCGCATTTCCCGGACGATTGCGGATTGGGGCGTCGCGGACGGCTATTTCAGCAAGGCGGACGGCGAGATTTTCCACGAGGAACTGACCTGGCTGTGCCTGAACCAATACGGCGCGTTCAACTCGCCGGTCTGGTTCAACGTCGGGCTGTTCCATGAATACGGCATCGGCAAAAACTCCGGCAAGGGCAACTGGTTTTACAACCACAAGACCCGCCAGGTCGAGCGCGCCACCACCCAATACGAATATCCGCAAGGCAGCGCCTGCTTCATCCAGTCGGTCCAGGACAACATGGAAGACATCATGCGCCTCGCCCGCAGCGAAGCGATGCTCTTCAAATACGGCTCCGGCACGGGCACGGACCTTACGCCGATTCGCTCGGCCCGGGAAAAGCTCAGCGGCGGCGGCCGGCCCAGCGGTCCGATGAGTTTTCTGAAAGTTTATGACCAGGTTGCCAATGTCGTGAAATCCGGCGGCAAAACCCGTCGCGCGGCCAAAATGAACACGTTGCGCGACTGGCACGGCGACATCGAGGAATTCATTGACGCCAAGCAGAAGGAGGAAAAGAAGGCGTGGGCGCTGATCGAACAGGGCTACGATGGTTCCTACAACGGCGACGCCTACGGCAGTGTGATGTATCAAAACGAAAACCTTTCCGTGCGCGCCAGTGATGAATTCATGCAGGCGGCGCTCGCCGGCAAGGAATGGTGGACGCGTTCCATCACCACCGGCAAGCCGCTCGAAAAGAAGGACGCCGCGAAATTGCTCTACAAAATCGCCGAGGGCACCTGGGTTTGCGGCGACCCGGGCATGCAATACGATGGCGCGATCCAGAAATGGCACACGTGCAAGGGCACCGAGCCGATTCACTCCACCAATCCGTGCAGCGAATACGTTTTCATCAACAACACCGCGTGCAATCTCGCGTCGCTGAACCTGATGAAGTTCAAACGCGAAGACGGCAAATTTGACGTGGAACGGTTCAAGGCCGCCGTGCGCATTTTCATCACCGCGCAGG
>Ga0116106_1001567_pt1 | contig 11121 bp, 8 predicted proteins | sample June2015DPH_6_50_FD_89717 | JGI IMG/M metagenome (GOLD analysis project Ga0116106, IMG submission 89717) | Peatland microbial communities from SPRUCE experiment site at the Marcell Experimental Forest, Minnesota, USA - June2015DPH_6_40 | ecosystem: Environmental > Terrestrial > Soil > Wetlands >...
AATGCCGCCGTCAATAACATAGCCGTTGTTCTTCCACGCCGTCGCCACACCGCCGGGTTCGCTGTGGTGCTCCAGAATTTGCGTCTGGTAACCGTTCATCTGTCCATAGCAACCCACAGACAACCCTGCCAATCCCGCCCCGATAATGATGATGGACCTTCCAGCCACGATTCTAAAGGCTCAACTGTGTCTGGTCGCTGTTCCGGTAGGAGGCGAATTTCAAAATTGCCGCGGTGGTGGTGTCCAGATCTTGCGCGCCGCCGAGCCATGCACGCTGACCGCCATCGTTGTCTCTAATGTTCAAAGGGATGCGAAGTTCTACAGTCCAGCGCTTGCCTATTCAAGCCGTTTGTTGTAGAAACACCACTCAAGTTACAGGCGACATGATCACGCTCAACGGACACAATCTCTCCATTGCTGAACTCTGGGAAGCCGCCGTGCTCCTGTCTCCATGCGCTTTGGCGGCAGAGGCCCGTCCGCAAATGCGGCGCAGCCGTCAACTCGTCGAAGAACTCGCCACTCAACCGCGCGCCATCTACGGCATCAACACCGGCTTTGGCCCACTGAGTGGTTTTCGCGTCTCGAACGAACAACTCGCACAACACCAGGTCAATCTGCTTTATCACCTGACGGTGGGGCAAGGGGCACTGTTTTCGGAGGTGGAAACGCGCGCGGTTATGTTGACGCGCGCGAACGCCTTGGCGCGCGGCTACTCCGGTATTCGCGAAGAACTGATTGATCTGCTGCTCGCGGCGTTGAATCGCGGCGTGCTGCCGGAGATTCCCAGTGAAGGCTCCGTCGGCGCGAGCGGTGATCTTGTGCCGCTCGCGCACATGGCCGGATTGCTCGTCGGCAGCGGCTACGCGCGGCTCAATGGTAAACGTCTCCCGTCCGTTGATGCGTTGAAGGATGTCGGCCTTGCACCCGCCGTACTGCAATGCAAGGAAGGTCTTGCGCTTGTCAACGGCACTTCGGTGATGACCGGTCTCGCCGCACTCGCCACGCATGAAGCCGATCGGTTGTTGCGTTGGATGGAATTGCTCACAGCGTGTTTGTTTCAAGCGCTCGGCGGCGAACCGGAAGCACTGTGCCAGCAGGCCCAGATGGCGCGCGGCTTTCGCGGGCAAGCGCTCGTGGCACGACGCATCAGTGATTCGCTGCACACGCACCCGGACTTTGCCCGGCGCATTGACGAGCATCAGTGGGGTTCGCATCCCAAGCCCGTGGATAGTGACGCGGAGATTCAAGACCCATATTCGCTGCGCTGCACGCCACAGATTCTTGGCGCCTTTCAGGAGGCGCAGTGGCACGTCGAACATGTTGTCACACGCGAACTTAACGCCAGCACGGACAACCCGCTGGTTTTTCCCGATACCGGCATGGTGATTCACTGCGGAAACTTTTACGGGCAGCAGATTGCGATGGTCAGCGACTATTTGCGGATCGGCTTGATCAAAATGGCGCTGCTCGCGGAACGACAAATCGAACGGCTGGTTAACTGGCGTTATAGCCGTGGCTTGCCACCGATGCTGGCGGGTGGCGCTCCAGGGGTGAACTCCGGCCTGGCTGGCGCCCAACTGCTGGCCACATCGCTCGCCGCCGAAGCGCGATTGCTTGGCTCGCCTGCTTCAATTCAAACTATTTCCACCAATGCCAACAATCAAGATGTCGTTAGCATGGGCTGCATCGCTGCGAAAATGACGCGCGCCTCGTTGCCGTTGTTGTGGAAACTGGTGGCAATCGAAGCCATCGCGCTCGCGCAATCGGCAGACGCGCGCGGCCGCGAAAAAGTCTTGGGCGGCGATTATCGCAAACTCTACGACTTGGTTCGCGGCGTGTCCCCAATGCTCGGAGCCGACCGGCCGCTCGCCGACGACATTCAACGCGTGGCCGCCTTGTTGCAATCCGAAGAGACCCAGCAGGAGTGTCTGGCTCCGGATAAATACGATGAAGGTGATTGAACCAGACGTGTTGATCATTGGCGCGGGCCCGGCGGGCTCAACCGCCGCCGCGTTGTTGCTACGCCAAGGGCTTCAGTTACTCGTTGTGGAGAAACAAGTCTTCCCGCGATTTGTTATTGGCGAAAGTTTATTGCCGCACTGCATGGATTTGTTGCAAGAGGCTGACCTTCTGGCGGCAGTTGATGTACGAGGATTCATGCACAAGAACGGCGCGGTCTTTTTGCGGGGTGATCAACAGTGCAATTTTGATTTTTCCGATCAATTCACCGCGGGTTGGAAATACACGTTCCAGGTTCCGCGTGCAGACTTTGACAAGACACTGGCCGATGCCGTGACTGCGCGCGGCGTTGAAATTCTTTACGGCCATGGTGTGACTGGAATCGAGTTTTCCAAATACCGCGCGACCGTGACGATCGAGCAACCGGATAAAACCACCTGCACGATTTCCGCCAAGTTTGTGCTGGATTGCAGCGGCTACGGACGTGTGTTACCAAGATTATTGGATTTGGAAACCCCAACGAGTGTTCCAACGCGCGAAGCTTTGTTCACCCACGTCACTGGTGACCAACGTCCGCCGGGGCGCGAGGGCGGGAAAATCTGGGTGTGCATTCATCCTGAGGGCGCATGGATTTGGATCATACCGTTTTCCAACGGCAGGACCAGCGTCGGCGTGGTGGCCGAGCCCGGGTTCTTTCAGCGGTATGTCAGCGAACCAGACGCGCAACTTCGTGCCATTTTGATGAGCGATCCAAATGTGGCGGCGCGTCTCGCTAAAATGCAATTTGTGTTTCCGACGCGGCGCATCAGTGGCTATGCGTGCGCGGTCAAAACACTTCACGGCTGCCACTTTGCGCTCGTCGGCAACGCGACGGAATTTCTCGACCCGATTTTCAGTTCCGGCGTTACCCTTGCACTGGCTTCTGCAAATCGCGCGGCCAAAGTATTGACGCGTCATCTGCGCGGCGAAGCGGTGGACTGGCAACGCGAGTATGCCGATCACGTAATGCACGGCATCAACACGTTTCGCGCGTATGTGTCAGCTTGGTATGACGGTACGTTGATAGATGTATTCTTCGCCGCCAAATCGAACCCGGACATCATGCGGCAAATATGCTCCGTATTGGCGGGTTACGTCTGGGATAAGTCGAATCCGTATGTTTCCCAGCCGGAACGCGCATTGCCATTACTCTCACACATTGTTTCTCGAAACACACAACGGGTAGCACAACGAACTTGATCAGGGACGATCTGGAGACGGCTTGCGACGCAAAATCTGAGGCGCAACGGATCGCTTTCGGACCGGTGATGTTTCAGGCGTGCCGAATTCTACGTAATGCGGGAATTCTGGAACTGATTCAAAAGAGCCATTCGACAGGAATGACTTTGAATGAGGTTGTCTCAAAAATCAATTTGCCGCTTTCCGGACTCAAAGTGTTACTGGAATCGGGTTTGGGTGTCGGATTGTTTTGTTTGCGTGACGGTCGCTACAAGCTGACCAAGTTGGGTTACTTCATGTTCCGCGATCCGATGACGCGTTTGGACGTGGACTTCGTGCATGATATTTGTGACCGCGGTTTAGTTGATCTCGACAAATCTATTCAGGACCATAGGCCCGTCGGTCTAAGATCGCTGGGCAACAGGGAAACGTTTTACGAAGGCCTGTCCTCGGTGCCGTCGCCAGCACGGCTGGCTGGAGTTTGACCATTATTATTCCGACGCAGCCCTTCCTGCTGCACTGGCATTTGTGTTTGCGGACAAACCGAGAAATTTGCTCGACGTCGGTGGAAATACTGGCAACTGGGCAGTCGCGTGCGCCAAGTATGACGCTGGCGTGCAAATCACAATTGCGGATTTGCCTCAACAATTAGAGTTCGCCCGCAGAACCGTTCGCAAGAACAATTTGCAAAGTCAGATTGATTTTCTTGCAATCAATCTTCTGGATGAATCAAAACCGTTGCCCGAAGGTTGCGATGTGATTTGGATGTGCCAGTTCCTTGTTTGTTTCTCGGAGAGAGAAATTATATCAATTATGCAACGCGCGGCTCAAGCCATGGATTCCAATGGCACGCTGCATATTCTCGAACTGTTTTGGGATCGTCAGCCGAACGAGACCGCAGCATTCTGCTTGTAACAGACTTCACTTTATTCCACCTGCGTCGCAAATGGCAACAGCCAGATGTATCATTCGTCCGACCTGTTGCGCTGTCTGGAAGACAGCGGCCTCAACGTGACTGGTGATCGCGACCACGTGGGACTTGATCACACTTTGTTGAAATGCCGGAAGGCGTAAGTAAATTGGTTGTTACCCGATTGCCATCGCTTTCGGGTCTTCGTTTTTCAGTCCGTACTTAACGAGTAATCGCAGCAGCGACATGCTGTAAGGCGAGGTCGACGCTGCGCCGAGGAAAATGCGGCCCAAATGTTTGTTGATATGTGGAAATGCCAGCCGCATCAACAGTTTGTCGCGCAACTTCTGCCCAACATGAAATGAGGTGAACAGGCGTCCGTCGTAGAAGTAGCTCACGATCTCATGCCAGATTGTGAGATGATGCGTCACGTCGTTTTCGTAGTTGTGAAAAGCTTCCGTGGAGCCGTTGAGGATGGCGTCGGCCAAGGCGAACGCACTGTGCATCCCGATGAACAACCCGCTGGAAAACACCGGATCAATGAACCCCGCCGTGTCGCCCACCAACGCCCAGCCATCCCCAACCATCCGGCTGGAAACCAATTGATAATTCGTGTATTCCATCACCGGCGTCAAACGCTTCGCGTCCCCCGCGACTTGGCATAACCTGGAATCCTGCCGCAACAAACTGTCGTATCGCTCCTCTTTCGTCGTTCCGAACGGCGGCAAAAACTCCGAGCCGATGACGATGCCGAGTGAGACACGGCCTGGCAACGGAATCCGCCAGCTCCAACCATGATCCAGCCGCGTCGAATGGACATAGCCCTCGTGATACAACTTGGTGTTGTCCACGTGGGCGAACAAAGCGGTGTCCTTTCGTCCGCCTTCGCGGCTGGGTATGTCCAGCAGCTTGGGTAACAGCCGAGCGCGGCCCGTTGCGTCCACGATCAGGTGCGGTTGGTGCGGAAAAACATCGCCCAAGGCGTTCACTGTTTCACGGTTCAAACGAACCTGGTCAGCGCCTTCGACTCGTTCGACACCCGCACTTACATCGATCACCTTAGTGCCCGCTTTCTGTGCCGCGGCCAGCAACGTTTCTTCAAACCGGATGCGCGGCACGTTGTAAGCGTAAGGGGGAAACGATCCGCAAAAATCCTTGAACGCAAACGGAAAATCCCCTTGCTCACCGATGTTGAAACACGCGCCAGGTTTGTATCTACTGTAACTGGCAACTTCCTCTTCCACACCAAGTTTCCGCAGCATCAGGATGATGGCCGGCACGAGAGATTCACCCACCAACAACGGCGCGGTGCGGGGGCGATGTAACATCGCAACGCGCACTCCCGCGCGTGTCAGCAATGTGGCTAGCGTGCTCGCCACCGGTCCGGCCCCCAGGATGACAACTATGTGAATCTTGCCGTTGCGATGCGTGTTCATTTCTGGAAGATATCGCGACCGAGGATAGCGCGCCGCCCCAGAAAAGCAATCTTAGCGGTTACGCCCTGACGCTCCTCTTGCGTAAATCTCGGCAACCAACCCAGCGAAAGACCGGAAACACTATCAGTGTTGTGACAATCACTCCCGCCTCAGGCAGAAACAAGGATACCTGCCGTTAGCCGCTGGCCTGATTTCAGGATGGCCACCATGTGACTTCTGCCGGTGCGGGAGCCTTCATTTGTTTCCCTGCAGCACCATGCGGTGCAACGCGTGATGGTGTTTGATCTGAAAATCGTTCAGCCCTGCGTGTTCCGCCATTGCCCACAATTCGCGAGTTGTGAACGCAGCGCGACAGGAAAGCAATGCGTCATTACGGAAAATGGGGCTTCGTATCAGGGTGCGTGCGAATAATTCCGTTGACCAGATGGTCAGCCAATTGCGGCAAAGATCGCTCACGATGTAGCCACGGCGCGCTACCGCTTGGATGCGTCGCAGAATCGTGATGGCATCCAGAGAGTCAAAATGATGGAGCGCCAACGAACACAGCACCAGATCGAAACTTTCCCCCGCATACGGCAAGGCCCGCAGGTCGTGTCGCTCAAATCGGATCTCCGGCCAGCTTCGGCACGACTCCTGAGCAATTTGGAGAATATCAGGATTGTCGTCCACCGCCGTGATAATGATTGACATCTGACGTTGCCTCGCCCAAGTCACGATGGCACGTGGAATATCAGCCGCGCCCGTCCCCAGATCGAGGATGCTCAACGATGCCGACTCAGTCGAACCAACGAATCGTTTCATGTAGTGAAGCACTAGCCGATGTCCACCTAGTCGTCGGTTGAACCGTTCCAAAGTCTGCAATTCCTCCCGCAGCAACGCCCGATCCACCCCGGGCTGGTCCATCAGTTCCGGATGATTCGGGTCGAAGCGACGAGGTGGTACGAACAGGCTCATTCCGTAGTCGGACTTGAAGGTGCTACGCAATGGACAGTCGTTCGGGGGGCAATGAGCCACGACGCTCGACGGTTCGTTCATGTTTTCCAAAACGCACGCCTACGAACAATAATGTGCCGTCGCAAGAAAGACAATCCTTCGGGTTCCATGAGACGCTACTCTCGTGAACATGTGACGGTGGCGCTCACAATCGATCAATCAAACTTTGTGCGAGCATTTCGGAGCCTGTTCGGGGAGAAACCAGTCCCAAGGGAGTTGTCGTTGAACGAGTCCGCCAACTCCTGACCAGATGGCGTGATAGTGAAATCGTGAAGGAGCGTCGTGACTCTGCGTTGCCTACTAAGACAGACTTCATCGTGCACCTGAAAGTTGGTTGCGTTATCCGTCCGCTCGCCAAGCTAAAAAGATTGATTTACTGAGGTGGGATCCACTGATGGACTCTGGCTAGTCGGAAATCTTCGGAGCTTCGAAGATCAGTTGCGTGTGCCCCGGCGTATAGGCACTGGACAGCCGCAGGAGCAAATTGTGGCCTACCTTGTCGTCCCAGTTGAAATTATTGCAGAGCACCACAACCGCTACAGAGGTCTTTTCATTCAGCCCGATGTAAGCGGTATGACCGTTCATCACGCCGTGGATGTAATAGAGCAAGTGATCGTCAATGCGATTTGTTCGCCAGCCGAGAGCAATTCCTTCGTCCGGAAGTTCAAACTGCACCTTGCGGCAGGCATCCATCGTGGTGGCTACAGGATTCTCGATCATGCCCAATTCGGCCTTGGCCAGAATCAGCAGATCATCAACCGTCGACCACATGCCCCCCGCACCGCGCATGACTTCCCCCAAGTCCCAGATCGGTTGTGGAATGTTCCGCGGCATAAAGAGGGGTTCGTCACCCGAGTGGCCGACGGCGCGGCGCTCCCGACGTTCGTCATTGAGATAGAAGACAGTATCTGAGAGTCCCAGGGGAATGGTAACTTTTTCTGCGACGAGATTCGGCAGTGACATTCCGGTCTTGAGTTCGAGTAAGTTCCCCAACAGTCCGCCGCCGACATTGGAATATTCATACCTCCGCAGTTTGGCCGGTGGCAGATGGCACTCATTCAGGTAGTGATACAGATAGTCCCTGGTCAGATAATCGTAGACGTTTTGTCCCGTAAAAAGGTACCGGACCAGATGCAAAAATGATTCCAAGTTGGCTGGCTCACGCTTGAGGCCGGAAGTGTGAGTCACTAGTTGATAGAGGGTCGTTTCCCCGACCGACTTCGACAAGGGAATAGACGGCGGCACGATGGAGCGCACTGTATCTTCATAACGCACGGCACCTTCCTCGACCAGTCTAGCCAACGTCGCCGCCACAAGCATTTTCGTCACCGATCCCACCGCGAATAGCGTATTGGTCGTGGGGGGGGTCGGGTCGTAGGCAGCTCGCTGACCATAACTGAAGACTTGAGTCTTTCCGTCGGGCGTCAGCACACCCACGACGATGCCAACAGACTCGTGCTTCTCGATCAGCGGTTTTGCCAAAGCATCAACTTCCGTCTCGATCGTCCCGTTACGCCGCAGTCGTTCAACGGCGGGGGTCGGATCGTAAATAATCCTGTGGGACAGGGTAGTATGGCAGGCAGAAGCCAGCCCGCCGACCACTGCCACCACACCGATTTTCAGCAATCGGGAAAATGGGCCGCGACGTATACTCAGCCGGTATTTCCCATATGGCGTACGCCTCGCGACTCGCGCGCGCCATTCAGTCTCATTGACTCGCATAACATCCTGACACTGCCAAAAAAGTCGGCAGCCCGTCGAGCTTCACTTTCACATCGTCGGAATGGACAAACCCAGAACCCCGGCTCAGAATCAATGTCCCCCTACTAGCACAAACGCTAACTTGCAAAAAGTGGTCCGGTTAGTAGCGCGCTGACTTGCCTGCGCGTTTCCCGGCAATGGCTGTGCGGTGTCATGCCGCCGTACTTCAAAACGCTCTCGGGCTTACGGCGCCACGGGCAGCGAGATGGTCGAGGTGTTCACGGCGTCGCGATAGATGGTCACGGTGGGTTGATTGAGGTTGGGGAGGAAGAAGGGATAATCGCGGCTGGCAACCCGGAACCAAATCTCACTGCCAGCTGGGAATGTATGGTTCATCGTGAAAGTCGAGAAATCGATCGCGTGGGGGGTAGACGGGTTGGCGGTGTGGTCCTTGAAAGCGCCGCGGGTAACGAGTTGGGTCTTGCCCTTGGGCGTATGTTCGAGGATCTGCACGTAGTACCAAGCGTTCGATTGGCCAGCAGAGACAATCAAATGGCACATCGGAGTCCCGACCACGTTGAGGTTCGTGGATAAAGTGGCGCTGGCGAACTGGGCGTGATTCGCGCCGCCTCGGCTTTCGTGAAGATTTTCGTGTCGAGAATGCTGGTCGCGCCCGAGTTGAGGATGGCGTTCACCGAAAAAATGTCTTGGAGCAGCGTGGTGTCGTTGGCCGCGCCGACGGCATTCAGGAGCGGACGCAGCACGAACAGGAAACCGGTCGTGGGCGGCACTTTCTTGACTTTGGCGTTCGCGAGAGGGCTGATCGTGGAGAGCGTCGACACGTTGAGGAAGTACGTGTTCGTGACCGTCCCCGACAACGGCAGGCTGCCGACCTCTATCAAGGCGCTGCTGGACCAGTTCGTCGTGTTCTCCGGGGCCAACGTGATCGGCGGCTCGTTCGTAATGCCGTTGTCGATCCCCTTGAGCCAGAGGTCGAACCACCGGACGGCCTGGGCCCGCAAATACACGCCTTCTTTGCCCGTGATGCTGAGCGAAGCGGGTGGGTGCCCGAGCCCGCCGATGTAGAGTTTCAGGAACGGAATGGAATTATTGGTTTGGGTGAGCTGGAGGGCCTGTTCAGCGGGGAACAAATCGTCATCCCATCCCTGAATCACGAAGGCCGGGACGGTCAGCTCCGCGGGATTGAAGATCACGGAGCGCCAATCGATATTGCTTTCGGGATCGCCCTGGCGTGTCTGCTCGGGCGTGCCATTGAGGATATCGCGGAGCCAATCGAACATCACGGGTGCATAGTTGGGATTCTCGAAATTGAAGCCCGTCGCGAACAGACCGAGCGAATAGGTCAGCTTGGGAAGGTCGTTGGGCGCGAGGGCCTGATACAGGTCCGTCCAACCGATGATCGGGATGACGGCGGTCAAGCCGGCCACGTGTGTCCGCATGATCTCGAAGGTATGCCCGCCGCCATACGATGGTCCCATCACGCCGAACTTGCTCGTGTTGGTGACGGGGATCGCAATCGGGGGTGTATCCCCGATCGACCCTGTTTGCATCGCCAGGATGATGGTTTTCAGGTCGTTGACCTCATTGGGTCCGACCAACGAAACCAAGCCGTCGGAATTACCGAAGCCGCGCACGGTCGGCGTGACCACTACGTACCCTGCCGCGGCAAAATCCTCCGCGAGGGTTACGATGGTCGCGGTGCTTTTGGTTTCCCCGAAGCCGTGAACCACCACTACCGCCGGGCCGGGCGCCACCACACCGTCAGGCACATAGACATTGGCGTCGAGATGAATGGAGTTCGTCGAGGACGCGGACGTATCACCGTTGGTCGTGCCATCAGCGGTCGCCGGGACCGGGATGTACGTACTGTAAATAGTATATGCCCCGCCCAGCGCTTGCGTCAACAGCGCCAGAAAAAATGCGAGAATGACTGTGCCTTGTTTCATACCAATGCCCGCCATTGCGCTTAAGCTGACTGTCCGTTCACTTTACGGGACAAATCGGATTTTGTAAATGGGGTAAGCACTTCATATAATGGGGACAGCCCGGCGCTTCTCATTCATCCGTGACCCGACACTTTGCCACCGACACTGACGCCAACGTCCTTGCTTCTGTCGAAGTCCCGCCTCCTGAATGAGTATGTGAGCAACAGCGTGGGGCGGTTGGAGGATGCGTCTCCGCCGTCCCAACTGCAATCGCGTGCAGATGGTGGCATAAGTACTGAGTTTCCGCAAGGTGATCGACTGGACTGCTCCCGGGCTGACGCGAGACGCATCAATTGCCCTGCAAGTTCTCACTTGCCCGGCATTCTCGCGGGCAACAACAAGGATGACTGGAGAGCCGACACCCAACTCACTCGGTCCCTAGTGCCGCGGCCTGAATTCTCTGCCGACGCACAAGTTGGTAATTCGCACGAACAACCCGGTGTGTCTGTACGGAACCTGCAATCTGATCGGGCCGTGGTTGATCAAATCGGTGACAACAATGAAGATTTCATTGTCATCGTCATCGCGGGAAAACTGTGAAACCACCTTGATCACATCGCCCAACGTCAACCGCTGCTTTGCTCGTCGCACGATCGCACATCTCCCGCCTTGGCCGTCCAAGCGCCAATGCCCTTGACGGGCCTCACTCATACACTCGGTTTGTCAACGCGTTCTCAAATACAAAGCCATCCAACGCATCTGAAGCCAGAAATCTTCATTTTGGTGGCCTGCCATGGCGAAGTCCGTCTGCCGAATTCACCCACAACCATTCCGATCTCGCCGTCGCGCCGCCGCCGCCGACCAGCACCTCGCAGGCATTGGTGGCAGGGTGGATTTGATGAACAGTCGTCATTTTAGCCATCGTCTTATATGCAAACCATAGCCGCTAATGTTTTTC
>Ga0116106_1001568_pt1 | contig 11117 bp, 6 predicted proteins | sample June2015DPH_6_50_FD_89717 | JGI IMG/M metagenome (GOLD analysis project Ga0116106, IMG submission 89717) | Peatland microbial communities from SPRUCE experiment site at the Marcell Experimental Forest, Minnesota, USA - June2015DPH_6_40 | ecosystem: Environmental > Terrestrial > Soil > Wetlands >...
AGTCAACGATTCCTTCCCCCCGCACCCCCCTTCCTTTCTTTGGTAATGTTTAACTTGAGTCAATTCGCTGGTGGCGGTTCCTTGCGTTCCGTGATTGCGGGCAAAGTTTTCCCTGATATATTCAGGGCGTCCCTTCGTAGGGGGCGGATTTTTTACATGACCATTTTGAATATTATTTACGTGATTGCCGCCGTGCTGGCGTTGTTTGGCGCGGCCATTTTCATCCATGAGTTCGGCCATTTCTGGGTCGCGCGGAAGCTGGGCATGAAGGTCGAGGAATTCGCCGTCGGTTTTGGCCCGAAAATTCACAGTTGGAAGCGCGATGGCGTTGAATACTCGATCCGTTGGATTCCGGCCGGCGGTTTTGTGAAGCTGCCACAAATGATTACCTCCGAGGCGCTCGAAGGTCAGTCGGCTGAAAAGGTCCCGCCCGCGCCGCCCTGGCACAAAATTCCCGTCGCCTGTGCCGGACCGTTCATGAATGTTGTTTTTGCGTTCGCCATCGCAACGGTGATTTATTTTGTCGGCCTGCCGATTCCGGTAAATCCGGCCATCATCGGCTATGTCGAACCGGGGTCGGCGGAAGCCAAACTCGGCCTTCAGGAAGGCGATCGCATCGTGTCGGTGAATGGGGAGAAGGTGAAATCCTGGCAGGACGTGGTGCTGGACACGGTGGTTGCGCGCACGAGCCTGCTGCCGGTCGTCATTGAACATGACGGCAGGGAAATCACGTATCAACTCCAGGCAACGGCCGACAACGCCATCGGCCTGAAGGAGCTCAATCTCGATCCGCGCGACCATCCCGAAGTATTGGAGGTCGTTTCCGGGAGCGTGGCGGAAAAGGCTGGTTTGAAGCAGGGCGACCACATCATTTCATTTGCCGGTGTGCCCGTTGCCAGCCGCGATCAACTGATTGACCTTATTCGCAAGCGCGGCGGACAGCCGACCGAAATGCGGGTTGATCGCGGCACGCAAAAAGTGGTGCTTAACATCACGCCGACGGTTGATCCAACGACCAAAAACGGGAGAATCGGCGTCGCACTGGATTCAACGCAAATTTATATCGTCCAAAAACCGGGCCCGACGCCGTTGGAACAGGTGCGCGACGTGATGGATAAAACATTCGCGACCATCGGCGCGCTCGTTCATTCACGGGAAACGGGCGTGGGCGCAAAAGATTTGTCCGGGCCGGTCGGCATCCTCGCCGTGCTCGCCAATGCGGTGAATAGTGACTATCGCCTGGCTTTGAGTTTTCTGGTGTTGCTCAACATCAACCTCGCGATCATCAATTTGCTGCCGATTCCCGTGCTCGACGGCGGACACATTCTGATGGCGATCATTGAAAAAATTCGCCGCCGGCCGTTGAGCATCAAATTCGTTGAATACACCACGACCGGCTTCGCGGTGTTGCTGATTTCGTTCATGCTTTACGTGACGTTTTTCGACATCAAGCGGTTTTCGCTGTTCCGCGCGATGTTCAAAAGCGACGTGCAAATTCAGCAATCGGCGCAGCCAGCGGAAGCCGCGCCGGTTCAGCCCAAATAATTCATGCGTTACTGCGAGTCCCCGTTTTTCCATCACCGGCGAAAGACCCGCGAGGTCGTCATCGGTGATCCGGCGCGTGGCGGGGTCATCATCGGGGGCGGCCATCCCGTCGTGAAGCAATCCATGCTCACCTGCGACACGATGGACACCGCAGAATCCGTGAAGCAGACGCTCGATCTCGTCGCCGTCGGCTGCCAGCTCGTCCGCATCACCGCACCGACGGTGAAGGACGCGGCGAATTTGCAGAACATCGTTGCCGAACTGCGCAAGCGCGGTTGCTTGGTGCCAATTGTGGCGGACATCCATTTCAAACCGGACGCGGCGATGGAGGCGGTGAAATGGGTTGAAGTTGTGCGCGTCAACCCCGGCAACTACGCCGACTCGAAAAAATTTGCGACCAAGGAATACACGGACGAGCAATACACCGCCGAGTTGAAGCGCATTGAGGAAAAATTCACGCCGCTCGTGCTGGAATGCCTTCGCCTGAAACGCTGTCTGCGCATCGGCACCAACCACGGCTCGTTGAGCGACCGGATCATGAATCGCTACGGCGACACGCCGCTCGGCATGGTCGAAAGCGCGCTGGAATTCGCCCGCATCTGCCGCAAGCACGGCTTCCACAACTTCAAGTTCTCGTTGAAGTCGTCCAATCCCAAGGTGATGATTGAATGTTATCGCCTGCTCGTCGCGCGGCTGGAACAGGAAGGGCCGGATTGGAATTACCCGATTCATCTTGGCGTCACTGAAGCGGGCGAGGGCGAGGACGGTCGCATTAAATCCGCCATCGGCATCGGCTCGCTGTTGTGTGACGGTTTGGGCGATACCATCCGTGTCTCGCTCACGGAGGACAGTCCGCGTGAAATCGAGGTCTGCACCGATTTGCTGGCGCAGATTCCGACTTTAACCGTAGCGCGGGCTTCCAGCCTGCGAGTTGGCGAGGCATCCTTGCCTTGCGAACAGAAACGCCAAGCGGGGACGCTTGGCGAACCCGCAGGCGTGGACGCCTGCGCTACTTTTCCCTTCGACCCGTTCCACTTTGAGCGTCGTGAAACGCCGGAGATTGAACTGAATGAACAAACCAAATGCGGCGGCGAACAACTCATCCGTGTTGTGGTCACCCGCGCCACGTGGGACAAGGTCGCGCCGAAGATTCGGCCCAAGGACGACGTCAAACCGGAGGCGGTCTATGAAGACGTGAACGTCGCGGAAATTGATCCCACTCAGGATTTTGAAATCAATTGTGAGACCCAACTCGTTACCGTGAAGGATGGCGTAAACCTGCCTGCCATCACTGCGTTTCGTTTGCTCGCGGCGAAATTGAAACAGCTTGGCCGGAACAATCCGATTTTGCTGAAGGATTGTTTAAGTGGCACAGGCTTCCAGCCTGTGAAACAGACACCAAACACAGACCAGAGGTCTGTGCCACTTGAACCGAAGATTGCCTTGCTCCGCGCCTCGGTGGTCATCGGCTCGCTGCTGGCGGACGGCATTGGCGATGCGATTTTGATTCGTGGCGAGGCCGGCGCTGGACAATCACTGCGGCTGGCTTACAACCTGTTGCAGGCGGCGGGTTGCCGCTCGTTCAAGACCGATTACGTGGCGTGCCCGAGTTGTGGCCGCACGCTCTTCAACCTGCAGACTGTGACGGCGCGCATCAAGGCGCGCACGGAGCATCTCAAGGGCGTGAAGATTGCCATCATGGGCTGCATCGTGAACGGCCCGGGCGAAATGGCGGACGCGGATTTCGGCTACGTGGGCGGTGCGCCCGGCAAGATCAACCTTTACGTCGGCAAGCAAGCCATCAAATTCAACATCCCCGAAGCCGAAGCGGTTGAACGCCTCGTTGATCTCATCAAGGAACACAACAAGTGGGTGGAGCCGGAAAACCCGGCCTGAAAGTCGTTACCATCGGCTGCGGCGCAACGGAATGTTTGGAGTTCCGCCTTCAGGCGGTTCGGCGTTTCACATTTTCCATTGCCGCGTAAACGCGGTACTCCGGACCCGGCTGAAGCCGGAACTCCAAACCCGGGAGCGAACGCGTCCCACAAAATTTGGAGTTCCGCATTCATGCGGCCTCGTTAAACTCAAGTCATGTCCAACTCGCGTTATCTCTGGCGTCAACTCACGCCCGGGCGACGTGATGAATTGCTCGCTTGGCGTAAAGATCGCGGCCAGCCGTGGCATTCCCCACCGCACCGGCCCAACTTCGGCCATCTGCGTTTCCTGATTTCGGCGGCTTGTTACGAACATCATCATTACATCGGTGAAAACCCGGAGCGCATGGATGTTTTCTCCCGGGACCTGCTCGAGGTTTTTGCCACTCATGCGAGCCAGACATTTGCGTGGTGCCTGTTGCCGAATCATTACCACGCGCCAGTCGAAGCACCGAACGTGAAAGGCTTGCTGCACGAATTGGGGCAGCTGCATGGTCGTACTTCATATGCTTGGAACGGCGCGGACAGCACGCGCGGTCGCAAGGTTTTCTTTCGCGCCGTCGAACGCGCGCTGCGGTCTGACCGGCATTTTTGGGCGACACTGAATTACGTTCATCACAATCCGGTGCGGCATGGTTATGTCGAACGATGGACGGATTGGCGGTGGAGCAGCGCGACGCAGTATCTGTCGCAAACAGGAGTCGAGGAGGCAAAGCGCATCTGGGGGGATTACCCGATTCGGGATTATGGGAAAGGCTGGGACGAGCCGGGTATGTAAGTTTGGTATTCTGTCTTTAGGCGGTTGCCCGAGCCGCGTGAACGCGGAACTCCGAACCTGGACCGCCTGAAGGCGGAACTCCGAACGCTAATTTTCAGAGTTCCCGTGAAGCACTTCATGCAGTGTATTAAGCATGGTTTCGGCGGTGTAGGGCTTGGGAATAAAATGTTGGATGCCGGCGTTCTTGGCCATGGCCATGCCACCGTCGGAGGCCAGGCCGGTTGAACTGATGATCTTAACTTCCGAATTGATGGCTTTGAGGGCAATAATGGTGGCCGGCCCATCCATGATGGGCATGGCCATGTCGGTGATGACCACGTCAATTTCCTTCCGCCGGGGCGCGTAAAGCGAGACGGCTTCAGCGCCATCAGCCGCGAGCAGGACGCGGTAGCCAAAACGGGTCAGCACTTTTTGCGCAAGATTGCGGATGGGTTCCTCGTCATCCACGACCAGCACCAGTTCATCCTGACCGCGCGGCAGTTTGGATTGTTCGATTTTCGCGTCTTCCGCGTCATCCAGCGTGGTGTTGGCTGGAAAATAGACTTCGAATACAGTGCCCTTGCCGGGCGCGCTGTGATAATTGATGAAACCGCCGTGACTTTTGACGATGGCCAATGTGGTGGACAGGCCCAGACCGGTGCCTTTGCCGAGCGCTTTGGTGGTAAAGAAAGGATCGAATATCTTGTCCTGTATCGCCTTTGGAATTCCCGTGCCGGTGTCCTCCACTTTGATGCACACGTAGGGACCGGGCTTGGCTTCCAGATTCATGCCGGCATAGACTTCGTCGAACGTCACATTTTCCATGTGGATGGCCAGGGCGCCGCCCTTGGGCATGGCGTCGCGCGCGTTGACGCAGAGATTCAACAGGACCTGGTGGAGCTGGGTCGGGTCGCCGATGATGGGCCAGAGGTCGTCGGGTGAATGGAATTCAAACCTTACTGATTTGGGGAAGGTTTCATGAACGATCTGTTTGATTTCGCGGACGACGTGAGCGGGATAAACCAGGGTGCGCTCGCCGGCGACCCCGCGCCCGAAAGCCAGCACTTGTTTCACGAGGCTCGCACCGCGCTGGACGTTGGTTTCCAGGGCCTCCAATAGTTTTTGCCCGTCGGCATCGGTGATTTTTTCCTTTAACACCTGCACCGCGATGAGGAGTGGCGTCAGCACGTTGTTGAGGTCGTGGGCGATGCCGCTTGCCAGAGTGCCAAGACTTTCCATGCGTTGAGAGCGCAGGAACTGGGTTTCGAGTTTTTTCTTTTCGGTAACATCGCCGAAAAGAAAAAGCAGGTGCGGTTCATCGCCCCGGACAAAGAGACTGAATTGACAGACCAGCCAGACTTCTTTGCCAAAGGTGCTGGTGAAATGGGATTCACACTGCTGCGGGCTTCCGGTGGCCAGGGTTTTTTCCGCCAGCTTGAGCAGGTCCGAATTGCGCCACGATTCGAGCTGCCGGAAGTTCTGGTTCAAAAGTTGGGACACCGTGGCATTGACCGTCCGGGCGGCTGCCTCGTTGGCCAATACACATTGACCGGCCGCCCTGTAAACGAGAATCCCTATGGGAGCGTCCGAGATGATTTTCTGGTTAAAATCGAGCGTCTCAGCCAGGGAGTGCTCCAGCCGCTTGCGCTCGGTGATGTCCTGAAGGGTGGAGCGGAGGCCGGTAACGCGCCCGTCGTCGTCGTGAAGAATCCGGTTCTCAATCAGGACCGGCAGAAGGACCCCATCCTTTCGCCGATAGTTTTGTTCCACCAACTCGGTTCCCGGCGTTTTCCCCGCCAGCCTGGCCATGACCGCTTCTCTGGCTTTCTCCCGTTCGGCAACAAAGTCCCAAACGAAATGCCCCGCCATTTCTTCGGTGGTATATCCCAGCATGACCAGTTCAGTGTGATTAACCCTGGTGATGCGCCCCTCCTCATCCAACTCGTGATAACCCACAGGAGCATCTTCAAACAGCGACTCAAATTGCATTTTGCTCTCTTTGAATTCCTTCTCGGTTCGCTTGCGCTCGGTAATATCTTCCTTGACGGCCAGAAAGTGAGCGATGTGGCCGGCGTCGTCGTAGATCGGGGAAATGGAAGCCCACTCCCAATAAAGTTCGCCGTTCTTCTTCCGGTTGTGAAGTTCTCCACGCCACTCCCCGCCAGCGACGATCGTCTCCCACAGTCGCTTGTAATTTTGAGGCGGCATTTCGCCCGACTTCAAAATGCGGGGATTTTTGCCGATCACTTCCCCGGCCGAATAACCCGTCAACTCCATGAACTTCGGGTTGACGTATTCGATGTTACCGGCCTTGTCGGTAATGATGATGGAAACCGGACTATGTTCGACGGCGAGCGACAACTTGCGGACTTCTTCATCCGCCCGCTTGCGTTGCCAAATCACGAATGCCATCACCCATAACACGCTGCCGCCCATCAAACGGCTGAACATCGCCAAATGGGGATTAATCCCCGGCGGGGAAAGAAAGAATCCCGCCAGCATGAGCAACGAGAGCACGGCGGCGAGCCAAATGGGTAAAAGCCGGCCGCCGACATAAACCGATAACAGCAGGGGAATGAAATACCAAACCCAGTCGGAAATTCCCAAGGGGTTGAATAGATCCAAAACAAACACCCCAATGGCAATAACGGGAATTGCCACAAGAGCAACCGTTCTAAATCGCGTCGAGGTCATAAACCAAGCTGTCCCCAAGATGACTTTGAATGTATGTTATTATTATCGCTTAGCAAGGTGAATCTTTTTCAAGGGTGCAACTCGGCACTGCCACTGATCTGTACTGTAGCGGCAGGCCTCCTGCCTGCCGTAGCCGGCGGCATCCCTGCCGCCCGGCTCTCAACCCTCAACCCTCATCCATCAACCTCTCTCAGACCACCCGGCTGGACCTGCCTGCCGGCAGGCAGGAGTCCGGGCGATACGGCAAGGGATGGCTGCCGCCACGGTGGGTGGTTCCGATTGCGCCCGTTTTTAAAAGCGGCCCGCGACCCGCGGCCAATAACGCGGCCAATAACGCTTGCCAAATGCGCGCGCTGCATTAAAGTATGCGGCCACTTTTCAATTTATGGACCTATATCGCGCAAACGGAGTTTTGGCCCAGGCAACCGGGCCGCAACCGGGCCAACCGCAGCAGCCCGTTTGGATGACGTTTGCCCCGATGATTCTGCTGGTCATCGTCTTTTACTTTATTTTGATTCGTCCGCAGCAGCAGCGCGCCAAGCAGCAGGTTAAATTGATTGCCAGCCTCAAATCGGGCGACAAGGTCGTCACGTCCAGCGGCATCGTCGGCGTCGTCACCTCGGTGAAAGACCGGACCGTTTCACTTCGTTCGGCGGACGCCAAAATGGAAGTCACCAAATCTTCAGTCACAGAAATTCTCGAAGGCGGCGATGCCGCAGAATCCTGAGCCAACCATGAGCCGAAACAATCCCTGGATATTTTTTTTTGTTGTCCTGATCATTTGCTGGTCATTTTACGAAATGTATCCGCCGACGTCGCGCAGCCTGGTGCAGGAGTTTGAAACGCGGGCGGTGAACCGGGACACGAATTTTACGGGTATCGTGCAGCGGGTCCAGCCGTTGCAATCGGCACGGCCCGAACGCGAGTTCGCCAATTTGCAGGAGGCCATCGGCACGAACAGCATCACGCCGTATTTCCCGTTTTTCAACGTGACCAACAAATTGCATCCCAATGTTTTCATCCTGAACCAGCTTCAGCGCGATGCGTCGGGCAAGATCAAGCTGGGACTGGACTTGCGGGGCGGCACGTCGTTTCTCGTGGAAATGGACACCAACCGCCTGGTTTATGTCGAGACGGTCACCAACAGCGAGGGCACGGTCGAAACGACCACCAATCTGGCCCGGGTGGAGGGCGCGTTGTCGCAGGCGGTCGAGGTGCTGCGCAAGCGCGTGGATGCTTTCGGCGTGGCCGAGCCCGTCATCCAGGCCGCCGGGGGCAACCGCATTTTGATCCAGTTGCCGGGCCTGTCCGAGGCCGACAAGGCGGAGGCGCAGACCAACATCCAGAAATCCGCGTATCTGGAATTCCGGATGGTGAAGGAGGACAGCGACGAAATCATCAAGAACAGCGAGCCGATTCCGCCTGGTTACGAATTGCTCAAACGCATTGAGGCGCAGCCCAACGGCCCGCCGATCGTCGAACAGGTCGTTGTAAAGAAAAAACCGGAGCATGGCCTGGCCGGTGACATCGTTGAAAACGCCATGGCGGTGCGCGGCAACCTGGGCGAACCGCAAATTGAATTCCGGCTGAACCGGGAGGGCGCGAAAAGGTTCGGTGAAGTCACCCGGAACAACATCGGGCAGCGGCTGGCCATTATTTTGGACGGCGAGTTGTATTCCGCGCCGGTCATCCAAAGTGCGATTGAAACGGGCAGCGGGCAAATCACCGGGCATTTCACGCCGGAGCAGGCCCTGCAACTGGCCAACGTCCTGCAAAATCCGCTCCGCGCCCCGCTCAAAATCGTTTATTCGAGCGATGTGGACCCGACGCTCGGCCGTGACTCGATCCGCAGCGGCATCCGCGCGTCCATCGCCGGTGTGGTTTTGGTTTCCATGTTCATGCTTTGTTATTATCTGCTCGCGGGTATCGTGGCAAACGTCGCGCTGGTTACCAACATCATCATCCTGCTCGGGGTGATGTGCTCCATCGGCACGACGCTTACGTTGCCGGGCATCGCGGGCGTGGTGCTCACCGTCGGCATGGCGGTGGACGCGAACGTGCTGATTTACGAGCGCATCCGCGAGGAACTGGCCAAGGGCAAATCGCTGCGCGGCGCCGTCGCCGCCGGTTACGCCCGCGCCTTCGGCACGATTTTCGATTCGCATGTCACAACGCTGATTGCCTCGATCATTTTGATTTTCATGGGCACGGGTGAAATCAAGGGTTTCGGCGTCACGTTGACCATCGGCGTGGCCGCCAGCCTGTTCACCGCGCTGGTGGTGACGCGGCTGATCTTCAATTTTCTGCTCGACCACAACTGGATCAAATCGTTGCCGATGTTTCATCTCATCCGGGCCACCAAACTGGACTTCATGAAGCTGGCCAAGCCGGCGTTCATCTTGTCCTGGACGATCATTCTCATAGGCATGGGTTACGGGATTTTTGATCGCGGCTCGAGATTGTTCGGCGTGGATTTCGCGGGCGGTGACAGCACCAAGTTTAGTTTCACGCAAAAGCTGGACGTGGAAAAAATTCGTTCCGCGCTGACCGCCGCCGGGGAGAAGGATTCACAGATCCAGTATCAAAAAGACGTGGGCGGCGGCACGGAAACGCTCCGCGTGACAACGTCAATTGGCTCCGCTGAAAAAGTCGTGCAGGCACTCACGGAAAAATTCCCGCAGGCGCAGTTCAAAATCGTCGAACAGGAGCGCGTCGGCGCGGTGGTGGGTGACGAAATCAAACGCTCGGCCATCATCGCCTCGTTGTTGTCGCTGTTCGGCATTCTGATTTATGTGGCGTTCCGTTACGAATTTTACTTTGCCGTCGGCGCGGTCGTTGCAGTCATTCACGACGTGTTCATGACGATTGGCTGTTATTGCATTGCCAACGGCGTTTCGGGCCGCGAATTTAACGCCACCGTCGTCGCGGCCATTCTGACCATCATCGGCTTCTCCACCAATGACACCATCGTGATTTTTGACCGTATCCGGGAAGATCTGAAGCTCGGCGTGCGCGGCTCGTTCAAGGAAATCATCAACCAGGCGCTCAATCAAACCTTGAGCCGGACGCTGATCACCTCGGGCACGGTGTTTCTGGCCACGACGGCGCTTTACGTTTTTGGCGGCGGCGTCATCAACGACTTCGCGTTCACCTTCCTCATCGGCATCCTCACCGGCACGTATTCGAGCATCTACATCGCCAGCGCGCTGGTGTTGTGGTTGCACAAAGGCGAACGTCCGGCCATCGGCGGCTCGCAGGTGACGATGCAAAACACGACGACGGCGCGCAACTGACGGCATAAAATCATGCCCGGCTTCGTTGAAATCACGCCCTGGCACTGGGCGGGTTTCATTATTTGCGTGCTGATTTTTCTTGCGCTCGACCTTGGCTTGTTTCACCGCCACGCGCGGGTAGTCAAATTCAAGGAAGCGGCCGCCTGGAGCGCGGTTTGGTTTGCGCTGGCCATGGCTTTTGCCGGGGCCATGGCGCATTGGCGCGGACGGGAAGAGGCGGTTCAATTCACCACTGGTTATATCATCGAACTGTCGCTGTCGCTCGACAACATCCTCGTCATTGCGCTCATTTTTGCGTGGTTTCGCGTCCCGATTCAATTCCAGCATCGCCTGCTGTTTTGGGGCATTCTCGGCGCGTTGGTCATGCGTGGCGTGATGATTGCCGCCGGCGTGGAACTGATCAACCAATTCAACTGGGTGCTTTATGTCTTTGGCGCGTTTCTCGTTTTTACCGGTGTTAAGATGCTTTTTTCCGGCAAGGAAACCATGCAACCGGAAAAAAATCTCGCGCTGCGGCTCGCGCGAAAAATATTTGCCGTTTCACCGGACCTTGACGGGCAGAAATATTTCACCCGGCTCGATGGCCGCTTTGCGCTTACACCGCTGGCGCTGGTGCTGCTGCTTGTCGAGACGACCGATTTGATTTTCGCCGTGGATTCCGTCCCGGCGGTTTTTTCCGTCACGCGCAAGGCTTTCATCGTTTTTACCTCGAACATTTTTGCCATCATCGGCCTGCGCTCGATGTATTTTATGCTGGCCGGCGCGCTCGGTTATTATCGCTATTTGAAAATCGGTTTGTCGTTCGTGCTCGCCTTTATCGGCGTGAAAATGCTCCTCGACCCGCACGACCGGCCGGCACAATGGTTTCAAATTGAAATCCCCACCGGGGTTTCG
>Ga0116106_1001590_pt1 | contig 11018 bp, 9 predicted proteins | sample June2015DPH_6_50_FD_89717 | JGI IMG/M metagenome (GOLD analysis project Ga0116106, IMG submission 89717) | Peatland microbial communities from SPRUCE experiment site at the Marcell Experimental Forest, Minnesota, USA - June2015DPH_6_40 | ecosystem: Environmental > Terrestrial > Soil > Wetlands >...
CGCTACATCGGCATCCAGACCGTGCGCAGCAAGCTGGGCGAGCTGATCGCCATGAACCGCAACGGCATCATGGCGGTGGTGGACGACAAGGGCCGCGAAAAAGAACGCTACCCGGTGGTTTACGGCGCGCGCATCACGGTCGACGATGGCGCTCCGGTAAAGGGCAGCCAGATCCTGCTCGAATGGGACCCGTACACGTTCTCGATTCTCACCGAAGTTTCCGGCGTGGTGCATTTCAAGGACCTGGTGGACGGCCTCACCATGCAGGAGCAGGTCGACGAAGTCACCGGCATGTCGCAGCTCGTGGTCACCGATTCCCCCGACGAGAAGCGGCAGCCGATGGTGGTGGTGCGGCCGGAAGGGGCGGCCGGCTCGCGCTCGGAAGCCAAGAAATACCTCATGCCGACCCACGCCCACCTGATGGTGCGCGACGGCGAGGAAGCGCATGCCGGCGACGTGCTGGCCAAGATCCCGCGCGAAACCACTAAGACCAAGGACATCACCGGCGGTCTGCCGCGCGTGGTGGAGCTGTTCGAAGCCCGCAAGCCGCGCGAAACCGCCATCATCGCGGAAATCAACGGCAACGTGAAGTACGGCGAGGTCAGCAAGGGACAGCGCAAGATCTACGTCGTCGGCGAAGACGGCGAGCAGCGCGAATACTCGCTGCCTCGTGGCGTCCACATCAACGTCCAGGAGGGCGAGCGCGTCAAGGCCGGCGAGCCGCTGATGGACGGGCCGCGCAATCCGCACGACATTCTCGACGTGCTCGGCGAAAAGGAACTGCAAAAGTACCTGGTCAACGAGATCCAGGAGGTTTACCGCCTGCAGGGCGTCAACATCAACGACAAGCACCTGGAGGTCATCTCGCGCCAGATGATGCGCTGGGTGAAGGTGGAAGATATCGGCGATACGGAATTCCTGCCCGAGGAAGTGGTGGATAAATTCAAGTTCCGCGCCGAAAACGCGAAAACCACGGAAGCGGGCGGCCGGCCGGCGCAGGGCAAGGCCGTGCTGCTCGGCATCACCAAGGCGTCGCTTTCCACCGATTCGTTCATCTCCGCCGCCTCCTTCCAGGAGACCACGCGCGTGCTCACCGAGGCCGCCATCAACGGCAAGGTCGACTACCTGCGCGGCCTGAAGGAGAACGTCATCATGGGACGCCTGGTTCCCGCCGGCACGGGCATGGAGTATTACCGCCGGGTGAAGATCGCCGGCGAGGACGTGGTGGAGGAGCCGGTGCAGGAGCAGCCGCTCGATTCCATCCCCGGCTACGAAGAAGAGACCCGCTCGCTGTACACCGGCGGCCTCACCGAAGGAACCGGCGAAGAATCGCTGGCCGAGTAACGCCGGCGGGGACAGAGCGGTCTGGCAGAAGGCGCTGTTCTTGCGCCGCGTGGACAGAGCGGTCTGTCCCCGCGCCCCCTACCCGCGCGCCCTCCGCGGAAGTTTCCGGCAGTCCCCGTAAGAGCGTGGCGTTGCACAGGATGTGCGCTCGCGAGCTGACGGAGGGCAGCGGCCTTAGACCGGATGGGCGGATCTTGCCCTAGGGCCGGGCTGGAATCGACCCTATCGCGGACCGGACGCATGGTGATCGGCAACCCGCGAGCTACCTCCGCGGCGGCCCTTGCGGCAACGAGTTCGCGGCGAAATGGCTGTCTGGCGGGGCGATGGAGCCGATTGCGGCGCAGCCATGCCGGCGGTGTTCCCTCAATTCGAGGACAGCCGCCCCAGCCGGCCGCCGGCAAGGTTCAGATCGCGAATCGCCCCACCCCACTCTGAAGAATCTCCCGCGCACACCGATATGGTGAGTGTACCCAGGCACTCAGCGTGGGTAAACATAAGGAGAAAAACTAAACACATGTCTCAAATACGTTTTCTGAAGGTGCTCCTTGCGATCCTCGCGCTGGTCATCTGCACGGGTACTTTGCAAGCGACAGGCGCTGCACTGGTGGCAAACCCAGCTTCGCTTAGTCTAACCTGCGACACGCTCATCGGGGCTCCCCCGGTGACGATTGGCATTACAGCCGTGGCAGCAGCCGACTATGGCACCATCACTTTTGCGCTCTCAAGCACCCTGACGGGCCTCGTTGCTGTTCCCGGCTCGCAGGCGGTCGGCTCGACGACCGTACCCACGAACTTCGTCTTCAGCGCCACTGCCGGGTGCAAAGGCATGAGTGTCGGCACCACCACCGGAACCGTGACCTTCACGTCAAGCGGTGCCTCCACTTCGGGTCTCATCGTAAATGTGAGCCTGATCGTTACCAATTCCGGGAACGCGCTGGTGACGCCCAGCTCGGTCACCCTCACCTGCACCAAGAACGGCGGCAGCTACACTGGGTCAAGCCAGGCCGTCCCGGTCACGTCCACCGCCACCGGCGGCACGTACTTCTATGTCAGTAACTCTGTCGCCAATAACGATGCGCTGCCTGCCTGGCTCACGTTGACGGGTAGTCCGGGAACATCTACGACGCCCGTGTTAGCTGCGGTCGCGGCGCAAACCTTCACCCTGAACGCCGCGGCCGGATGCGGCGCGCTATCGCTGGGGTCGACCACCTATGCGGTTCATCTGACCAGCGCCATGGTGGCGGACAAAATCCTTCCGGTCGTCGTCACGGTCGGCGTCGCAGACCCGTTGACGGCCTCCGCGCCCACCGTGTTGACGTACACGACTGGCACCAGCCCTTCCAGTACGGCAACCAGCACGATTACGGCAAGTTCCGCCACGTACTTCCAAATCAACACCGCCACTGTCCCACTCTGGCTCAGTGCGACCACCGCCGGCGGCGGCTTCACCGGCATCACCGGTCAATCGACCGGGACGATCACCTTCGCAGTGAGCACCGGAGCCAAAACGCTGGCCGTGGGCAGCTACTCCGCAACCGTTCACCTCATGATCTCCGGCGCACTGGACTGCACGATACCGGTCACCCTCCAGGTGAGTAACCCGTCGCCCTCGCTCTCGATCGTCGGCGGAACAGCCCCGGCGGCCATTAACTGGACATGGGGAACGGCCCTCCCGACGATGCTGATCACCCCGATTTCGAGCGACGCGCCGATCGCCTACACCGTCTCATTCACCGCTGGCACCTTGAATCCGCAAGTCAGCATTCCTGGGGGAGAAGGTCTGGCCTATAGTTTCGGCAGCCCGCTTCAGGTGACGTTCCTGCAATCGGTCTTCGGCGCGGCAGCGCCCGGCTCTACGCTGACTGGGTCGGTCATCATCACCCCGGTTAGCAGTGCCGTGACCGCGTGCGGAAATGCGGGAGGAGCGTGCACCGTCAACCTTACCGTGAACGTCCTGTCTCCCGGCGCCGTGATCACCGGCATCACGCCGTCGAGCCTGCCTGTCGCCGCGGCGGGGACCGTATTCAACATGGTCATCAGCGGTTCCGGATTCGTCCCAGGCGCGACGGGTACTCAAGTGGGAATTGTCCCCGTGGGCGGAGCGCTCATGGTGCCGGATGCCGCTATTACCATCGGCACTGTCTTACCCTCCGCCATCAACCTGACGATTACGGTACCGGTGTCGGCGGATCCGAATTTGCCGTTCACCGGCAACAATACGGTGACCCTGGCGGTCTGCAACCCGGCGGTCGCGCAAACCACGTGCTCCACTCCCACGCCGGCTAACAGCGCTGGCGCCAGCGGTATTTTCCAAATCAGCATCGGCACCAGTCCGATTATTCAGGCGGTTACCAGCGCCTCGTCGTACGCCGAGCCAGTTGCGCCGGCCCTGCCGGTGGTGGCTCCCTACGATATCCTGAGCATTTTCGGGACGAACTTCTGCGTCTCCGGTACCACCGGCTGCGTGGCTGCCGGACCGAATGCGATCCTGTACGGGAGCACGGACCCGGCAACGCTTCGCTATCTGACCGCGCTCAGTCCCGACGCGTCCACGGCCGCCAACCCGCGCAACCTGACCGTGACGTTCTACCCCCATGGCGTTTCCACGGCGGGATCGGCAATCGGTGCTGCCCCGCTGCTGTTCGCCACCAACGGCCAGATCAACCTGATCGCGCCCGCCGCGCTCTCAAGCCACATCAACACCGTGGTCGACATCATTGTGAGCTTCGGTTACGGCACGGGTGCGACTCTGCTCCAGAGTAAAGCTTATCCCGTGACTGTCGTAGCAACCGACCCCGGCGTCTTCACCGTGAATGGCGACGGACAGGGCGCTGCCGCGGCACTGGAAGGGTCAACCTATGCCTTGATCACCACGGCTGCCCCGACGATCGCCAGGACCACCGCTACCGACTCCGACAGCATCATGCTCTATGTTACAGGCCTGGGCTCGCCCGATACCACAGGGACGTCGAGCTGGTTCACTAGCTGCATTACAGCGGCTAACTACCTGGCTGCCGTCAATGGGACGATTCCGGCCGCCTCGGCGCTGACTACCATCGACGGGCTGGTGATGCAGGAAACCCTGATCCCGAGCCTTCCGCCGTGCCTGTCAGCCCCGGATGCCGACCTTCCTGTAGTTAAGATCGGGGGAGTCAACTCTACCGCTACTACGCTCCAATACGCCGGCTGGGTGGATGGTGCGGTCGCGGGTCTGTATCAGATCAACGTGCAGCTTCCCAGCGTAACCGCCATCAACACCGCCTCAGGGGCAGGCACCGTCACTGGTGCGGCCGCGTCCCTGCCGGTCGTGATTACCTCCAATGGGGTTTCCAGCCAGGCTACTGGCGTCACGCTGAGCGTGGTCCAGGGACTGCTGGGCACGGTCACGGGCGCTTCCAGCGGCCCGACCGGCTCTAAGGCCGACCCCGTTTACGTCTACAACTGCACGAGTACCGCGACCATTGCGGCGGCCGCCCTGGCCGTAGTAGGAAGCGAGGGGAGCGCTAGCCCCAGCTACACTTACTCTGTTGCCAGCTACAGCCCGGACCCATTGCCGGCCGGATTGACGCTGAACTCCGACGGCACCATCACGGGTACCCTTTCGGGAGCCGGCGCGAACACGACACCAGAGGTGATATTCACCGTGACCGACACCGCCCCTACCCCCAACCTTAAAGGTGACGTGGTGATCATCTTCAACATCGGTTCCTAAACCCGGTACCCCGATTTCTTTCGGGAACTAACCTCGGCGGCGGGAGCTTCAACTCCCGCCGCCGTTTTTTTGTGCTGGCTCCTCAACGTGCGCCCGGATGCTCCGCGTCAAACCAGTCTTCCGCGGCACGCGCCGCGCCTCGGATTCCTCACGCCTTCCGGAAGAATGGGATATCGCCGCGCGGTTCGGCTTCCGTCACCCGGTCGCCGATGGCGACACGGTCTCCCAGCACGCGCACGGTCAGGCGGCCGCCGCCATCGAGCGCCACAATCGCGGTCTGGTAGGGAACGTCCGCGGCGAACGCCTCCGGCGCCGACCAGATCACGGTCTCGGTGTACACGGTTCCGCTCCTCATGCCGCTGCCCCGTTTTTCATACCGCCCCCAGGATGCTGACCACCGAAGTGGCCCCGGATCCGCCCAAATTCTCCGCCAGCCCGAGCGAGTGCCGCTCGATCTGCCGCTGGCCGGCTTCGCCGCGAATCTGCAACACCAGATCGCAGATCTGCGCGGCCCCCGTGGCGCCCACCGGGTGGCCTTTCGCTTTCAGCCCGCCGCTCGTGTTCACCGGCCGCTCGCCGCCGAGCGCCGTGCAACCGGCGAATGCGTACGGCCCGCCTTGCCCCTTTTCGACGAACCCCAAGTCTTCGGTGGCGACGATCTCGGCGATGGTGAAGCAGTCGTGCAACTCGGCGAACTCAATCTCGCGCGCCGTCACGCCCGCCATCCTATATGCTTGTTCGCCCGCGCGCCGGACGGCCGGAAAAGTCGTGATGTCCGCCTTCTGGTCCAGCGCCACGTAATCCGAGCATTGCGCGATGCCCAGGATGCGCACCGGCCTGGCCGTGAATTCGCGGGCGCGCTCGAGCGGCGCCACGAGCACCGCCGCCGCGCCATCGGAAACCAGCGAGCAATCGTACAGGTTGAGCGGCTCGGCAATCGGCTTCGCGTTCATCGCCTGCTCGAGCGTGATTACCTTGCGCATGTGCGCGTCGGGATTGAGCGCGCCCGCCGCGTGGTTCTTCACCGCGACCATGGACAGTTGCTCTCGCGTGGTGCCGAACTCGTACATGTGGCGCCGGGCAATCATCGCGAACAGCGAGGCGAAGGTCGAGCCCACTTTCATCTCGCCCGAGCAGTCTCCTGCCTCGGCCAGAATCTGGCTGACGCGCGCGGTGGGCTGCGAGGTCATCTTCTCCACGCCCACCACCATCACCAGGTCGTAGACGCCGGCCGCCACTTCCGTCCAGGCGTGGAAGAAGGCCGAGCCGCTGGAGGCGCAGGCCGCTTCAATCCGCGTCGAGGGCACGCCCTGGATTCCCAGCGCGGTGGACACATACGGCGCCAGGTGGTTTTGCCCCACGAACGCCGGCCCCGCGAAATTCCCCAGGTAGAATGACTCCACTTGCGCGGGCGCCGCGTGGGCGTTGCGCAGGCACTTCTCGCCGGCCTCCACCGCCAGGCTGCGCAGGTCCCTGTCCGCGAAAGCGCCAAACGCCGTCTTGCCGATCCCCACTACCGCAACCGGTCTCATCTCAACCACAAGCTTACAGCGATAGGGCACGCTTTAGCTTGCCCTCAATTTGAAGGTGGCTTTCCGTCCATTGGTAGAATGAACGTAGCGGATTTACTACGCTTTTCGTTTCCACGTTTGGCGGGTTCCGGCGTCATCCAAGTTAGGAGCCCGTGACGACTGTAGTTTTGAGGCAGATGAGCGAAGTCATCGACCCGGGACTGGAGCTGCTCGAGCGGCAAAACCGCTTTGTTAATGAGCACTTACGGCGGATCTTCGTGCAGATTTACCGGATTGTCCGCAACCGCGCCGACGCCCAGGATCTGACCCAGGAGACGTTCATCAAGGCCCTTCAGCGGCAGGAACAGCTCAAGGATGAGCAAAAGGCCGCTCATTGGCTGTCGAGAATCGCGACCAACACGGCCATCGATTTTATGCGGCGCAGCGCGCGCGCCTCGTTCTGTGACATCGAGATGGCCCCGCCGAGCATGGCGGAGAGCCCGGAGCAGGAACTGCTGCGGAGCGAGCATCGCGATTATCTGGAGGATGGATTGCGCCTTTTGAGCCCTCGCGAGCGGGCGGCGCTGATCCTGCGCGACGTGGAGGGTTTGCCGGCCGAAGAAGTGGCCCGGCACCTCAACTGTTCGAAGGCCACGGTGCGTTCGCACATCGCCAATGCGCGCACCAAGTTTCGCAAGTACGTGGAGAGAAGAAAGCGGTAAGCGGATGAAACACCCCAACCAGGAGACATTGGCGTTGCACGCGGGCGGCGACCTCGGACCCTACGCCCGCTGGCGCGCCCGGCGCCACCTGGCGCGCTGCGTGGAATGCCGGGACGAAATCGCCCGCTTCGAGCAGCTTCGCCAGCTCCTGCCGGCGCTCGACAATTCCCAGGACATCCATTGGGGCCGGCTGGCGGCGGATATGAAGGCGAACATCCGGCTGGGCCTGGCTGCCGGCGAGTGTATACGCACCGATGAGGCGGCCGGCGCGGGACCGGTCTGGTCGCTGGCGCGGGCTGGCGTCGCACTGGCCAGCGTGGCCGTGCTTCTGGCCACCGGCATAGTGCTCGAACGCCCCGGCCCAACCGTGGCTCGCGAAACCGGAGTAGTGGTTCAGGCGACGGCCGACGGCGTCCAGGTGCGCGAGGGCGGCCAGTCGCTGGGACTGATGCATTCCGGCACCAGCCGGGAGGCGGTCACTTACCAGGTGGGCGCGCAGGGTTCGGTGGAGGCCCGTTACGTGGATTCGGAAACCGGCTACGTCACGGTGAATAAGGTCGATGTCGAATAAGCTCGAAATCGCGTTGTTGGCGGTGCTCGGCGCGGGCGCCGCCCTGGCGCAGGACCTGCCGCTGGAGGGCCGTGTCAATATCAACCTGGGCAAGGATTCGCCGGTCGCCCTGGTCGGCATGTCCACCGGCGATTCGCACTCGAGCTCGCGCGGCGCCGCACTGGTGATCGATCTCCACATGGCGCTCACCCTGCGCAACACCGGCGCCAGCCGCATCCACGGCGTGGCGCTGCGCGTGGTCTCGCAGGAGATCACCGTCGGCGGCAAGGGCTCGGTTTCCATCCCCAGCCTCAACATCGGCCCCGGCGAATCGTTCCCGATTCGCATCGACATGCAGTTGATGCGTCCCACGCAAGTGGCCGGCGGCCCGCTGGTGGATGTCAATCTGGATGGCGTGCTCTTCGAGGATCTCTCCTGCAAGGGTCCCGACCGGCTGAGTTCGTGCCGCACGCTCACCGCCTGGGACCTGGAAGCGCAGCGCGACCGCGAGCACTTCAAGCACATTCTGGCGCAGGCCGGCCCCAACGGCTTGCGGCAGGCCATGCTCGAAAGCATCAGCCGCCAGTCGGCGCGGCCGCAACTGGACGTGCGCGTGCAGCGCGCGCCCGCCGTCACTTCCGCCGCGCTCGGCCCGGTGCGCACCGAGCAGTTTGCCTTTCTCGATTTTCCCGACTCGCCCTTGCAGCCGTCCAAGGGCACGGCGCAGGTTGCAGGGAATGAAGCGCGCGAGCCACACATCGAGGTGCTCAACCGCTCGGCGCGGGCCATCAAGTATGTGGAACTCGGCTGGCTGGTGAGCGATCCCAGCGGCCAGCAGTACCTGGCGGCCTCGCTGCCCGCTTCCGATCCCGTGCTGTACCTTCCCGCCGGCAAGACCGGCATCGTCGAGCAGGAGACGGCCCTGCGCTTCACCCGCGCCGGCCAGCCCGTCAGCATCCGGAGCGCGGTCGGCTTCGTCAGCCGCGTGCAGTTCGCCGACGGCAAGCTGTGGGTGCCCAGCCGCGCCGATCTCGAACGGGAGTCGCTGGTCAAGGTGCTGCCGGCATCGGCCGAAGAGCAGCGCCTGGACGATCTTTACCTGAAGCGCGGCCTGGATGCGCTGGTTCAGGAACTCAAGAAGCACTGACGTGATCGCCTTCCTCCGCCGCATTTGGCCGTTGCTCACCGTCGTGGTGCTGATCGGGGCGGCGTACGATGGCTGGATCTTTTACGACCGCTGGCAATCGAACCGCGACGCCCAACGCGCCCGCGCCGATGCGGAAGCGGAGCGGGCGCGCAAAACCATCGACGCGATCGGCGGCGCCGATTTTGGGATACGCAGCTTCTACGCCTCCCCGCCCGTGATTCACCGTGGTGAAACGGCGGCCCTCTGTTACAGCGTGTTCGGCGCCAAAACGCTTCGCCTGGATCCGCCGGTGGCCGAAGTCTACCCCACGTTCAACCACTGCGTCCAAGCCTCTCCGCGCCAAGACACCGAGTTCACCCTCACCGCCGCCGACACCGCCGGCCACACGGCTACCGCGAAGCTGGTGCTCAAAGTCGCGCGCTAAGCGGAGTGGCGCCGGCGGTTCCTGTCGGGGCGATTCACATGCATTGGAGTCCCGGTGAGCCGGGTCTCACTCGCACTCACTGTGCCGCGGCCGTGGCGGGCCCTACATACTTGTAGTTCCCAAAGCCGAGCACCAGGTAGCCGATGCCGGAAAGCAGAAACAGCAGGACCACCCCGAACACCGCGCTCTGACCGAAGGCCTTCGCGACATCGATCGCGACCATGAGCGCGATCACGATATTGACCAGCGGAATCAGGCAGAGCACGAGCCACCAGCCAGGCCTGCCGGCAATCTTCAAAAGGATGTACACGTTGTAGAACGGGATCAAGACAGCCCAGCCGGGCTGCCCGGCTTTCACGTAGACTTTCCAAAGCCCAATAATGAGCACCACCGCTAGCGCCAGCGCCACGAGCAATATCGTGCCGCCCACGGCCAAAAGGGCACCGAGTCCGCCCGCACCGGTATCCTCTTGCAAGAGCAATGCTGGAATCATCGTCATTTAGGTTCCTCCATTTTGAGAACAGGATGGATGTCGTGCGGCCGCGACAGCCGTAGCGAGAAATCGCGGACGATTACTCGCACGGCCTATGCTGTCACATCCGTCCGCCGCATGCAACATGACTTTGGCGCGGACGCAGCCGGCCACACCACAACAGGTGACGGCCTCGGCCCGGCGAAACGCTATAATTAATTCATGCTCACGCCCACCGAAAAAATCTGGCACAACGGCCGTTTCATCAAGTGGGAAGACGCCACCGTACACGTGCTCTCCCACGTGTTGCATTACGGCAGCTCGGTGTTCGAAGGCATCCGCTGCTATGCCACGCCCACCGGACCGGCCATTTTCCGGCTGCGCGAACATGTGCGGCGCATGCTCGATTCCGCCAAAGTGTATCGCATGGAGCCGGTCGGCTTCACGGCGGAGCAACTGGCGGAGGCGATGCTGGAGCTGGTGCGCGTGAACCGGATGAACGCCTGCTACGTGCGCCCGATTGCGTTCCGCGGTTACGGCGAGGTGGGGGTGAATCCGCTCAATAATCCGATCGACGTTTACATCGCCTGCTGGGAGTGGGGCAAGTACCTGGGCGAAGAGGCGATGGCGCAGGGAGTGGATGTGTGCGTTTCGAGCTGGAACCGGCTGGCGCCCAACACGCTGCCCGCGCTCGCCAAAGCCGGCGCGAATTACATGAACTCGCAGCTCATCAAGATGGAAGCCATAGCCAACGGCTATGCCGAGGGCATCGCGCTCAATACCGCCGGCTACGTCAGTGAAGGCTCGGGCGAGAACGTGTTCGTGGTGCGCGATGGCGAGATCCGCACGCCGCCGCTGGGGGCGTCGGCGCTGCCCGGAATTACCCGCGACGCGGTGCTTACCCTGGCGCGTGAACTGGCGATTCCCGTCACTGAGTCGGAGGTGCCGCGCGAGATGCTCTACATCGCCGACGAGGTGTTCCTCTCCGGCACCGCGGCCGAGATCACTCCCATCCGCTCGGTGGACCGTATCACCGTGGGCAAGGGACGCCGCGGCCCCATCACCGAGAAGCTGCAGAAGGCGTTCTTCGCCATCATCGACGGCAGCCAGCCCGACAAGCATGGCTGGCTCTCGCC
>Ga0116106_1001598_pt1 | contig 11001 bp, 13 predicted proteins | sample June2015DPH_6_50_FD_89717 | JGI IMG/M metagenome (GOLD analysis project Ga0116106, IMG submission 89717) | Peatland microbial communities from SPRUCE experiment site at the Marcell Experimental Forest, Minnesota, USA - June2015DPH_6_40 | ecosystem: Environmental > Terrestrial > Soil > Wetlands >...
GAGCGGCGGTGCATCTTTACGGCAAGACCGCGGTGCGGCCCGGCCGCAAGATGGGGCACGTGACGCGCGTCTTCGCCGACTGACGCGAGGCTCTCCTGAAATCAGCTTGTCCGCGGTGGACCGCTCTCATAGGATTTTACCAATGGGCCTCGGCAACGTTTTCCTCAACGACCTGATCGAACTGAAGCAAAAAGGCGCGCTCGATGGCGCCACGCGCGTCATGGAAATCGGCGCGCAGCAGATTTCCGATTCTTTGATGATCGCACCGGGACTGCCGGAGGCCTACCGGCTGTTCGGCTGCACCTCGCCTCCGGTCATGACGCCGGTCGGCGCCGAGAATTTCACCAAATCGGCGCCGTCATCGACGCCGTTCTGGTCGGCGCTGGGATTTCAGCGCAGCGCCATCGATGTCGAGGGCGATGCCATCCGGATTGACCTCAATCGCGGCAAGGTTCCGCGGCGGCTGCGCGGCGCCTTCGACCTGGTGGTCAACGCTGGCACCACCGAGCACGTCGCCAATCAGATGAATGCGTTTCGCATCATCCATCATCTGGTCCGGGTCGGCGGCGTCATGTACCACGAGCTTCCCGCCGGCGGCCTGATCGATCACGGGCTGGTCGGCTACCAGCCGAAATTTTTCAACATGCTGGCGAACTTCAACGGCTACGAGGCGCTCTATATCCGTTTCACCGCCTGGGGGCCGGCCAAGATCCCGGACTATCTGAGAAAGATGAATCCGTACGGCGGCGACACCGTCATCGATTGCAGCATCCGGGTGGCGCTGCGCAAGCTGCATCATCTGCCGTTTGTTTGTCCGTTCGATGCCGGTGACGGCGCGCCGCAGCCTTGGTTGACCATCTTGCATCGGACTCTCAAGAACCTGTCGCTGCGCAAGTCGCGCCCGGGCGCCGATGCATTTCGTCCGGGCGGTTCCGGGTAACGAAGGGGACTGCCGTAGCCCCGCAACGTCGTCCCGATTACGTCGTGCCGGCACCGGGGTTTTGGCCGAAACCGGCCGGACTTATGGACTTTCCGGCGCTGTTCTGCTACATGGCGCGCCACGGCGGTGCAGGCGCTTACGCTAGCGCCGCCATGCAATTCCGCGAACCTAACTGCAACAAAAGGAGCACGCGTGCAGGTTCTCGTCCGTGACAACAATGTCGACCAGGCCCTCAAGGCGCTGAAGAAAAAGATGCAGCGCGAGGGCATTTTCCGCGAGATGAAACTCCGCGGCCACTACGAAAAACCATCGGAAAAGAAGGCAAGGGAGAAGGCGGAGGCGATCCGCCGCGCCCGCAAGCTTGCGCGCAAGAAGTTGCAGCGCGAAGGGCTCCTGCCGATGAAGCCGAAGCCGACCGGCCCGGGCGGTCCCGGCGGCCCTGGCGCCGGCAGGTCCGGCCCGCCGCGCACGCCCCGTTTCGGCTGAAGCCGGAAGCCTAATCTTACTGCGAATTCGACGATGGTGTGGGGGCTTACGGCCCCTGCGTCTTTTTTTGCCGCCCGGCGGTGGTATCGTCTTGCCTGACTGGTCAAGGGCCCTCGGATGATGGGATCGATTATCGCCAATGCCGGAGCGGGGCGGATTGGGGCGGGCGTCATTGCGCTCGCGTTCGCCGCTATTGCCCTGGCCGGTTGCTCCACGCTCGGCAATGCGCCCGCCGCCGAAAACAACGATCCGGCCTACGCCACCGCGGCGCCCAATCTGACGTCGCTCAGCGAGGTCATCGAAAGCCATCCCAACGATCCGCAGGCCTATAACATGCGCGGCACGGTGTTCGGCGAAGCCGGACGCAGCGAGCAGGCGCTCGCCGACTTCAACAAGGCGATCAGCCTCGATCCGAATTACACCCAGGCCTATGCCAATCGCGGCCTGGTCTACCGCAAGACCAATAAGCTCGATCTGGCGGCGGCCGATTACGACAAGGCGTTGTCGCTCGATGCCGGCTACGCGACGGCCTATGTCGGCCGCGGCATGGTCGAGAGCTTGCAGGGCAAGAGCGCCCAGGCCTTGGCCGATTTCAACAAGGCGATCACGCTCAAGCCGGACAATGCGGAGGCCTATTACAGCCGCGGCCTGCTCTATCAGAGCCAGCGCCAGCACCAGTTCGCCATCGACGATTTCTCCACCGCGCTCGGGCTCACCACGCAGCGCACTGACTTGTTTATTGCGCGCGGCTTGAGCTACCTCGCGGTCGGTGACAACAAGTCGGCGGCCAGCGATCTTGATGAAGCGGTGCAGGCCGACCCGACGAGCGCCAAAGCCTGGGCCAGCCGCGGCCTCGCCTATGAGCGGCTCGGGCAGAAGGAAAAGGCCGCCGGCTCTTATGCGAAAGCGCTCAACATCAACGACAAATATCAGCCGGCGCAGACCGGTTTTGCCCGCGTCGGCGGCCGGGCAGGGCAGACCTATCAAACCTTTTGATCGGGCAAGCTAGCGAGGCATCGATGACCATCACGCTCAACCACGCCATCGTGCCGGCGCGCGACAAGGTCGCTGCGGCGAAATTCTTTGCCAATATTTTCGGATTAAAGCGCGGGCGCAGCGGCTATTTCGCGCCGGTTCGGGTCAACAAGACCTTGACGCTGTTGTTCGATGACGACTCCAAGTTCGAAAGCCATCACTACGCGTTTCATGTCAGCAAGGCCGAGTTCGACGCCATCCTCGGCCGCATCAAGAAAGCCAAGATCAGTTTCGGCAGCGCGCCGTGGAGCCTCAACGATGGCAAGCTCAACGACTGGAACGGCGGCCGCGGCGTCTATTTCCGCGATCCCAACGGCCACGTGCTCGAGCTGATGACCGTGCCGCAGTAGGTGCCGTCATTCCGGACCTGTTGGCGGCAATCCGGAATGACGGAGAATTAATCCAAATCCCCCGCCAGAAACCGCCCCACCGCAATCAGCGCGCCGTTCTTATCGAGGTCCTCGTGGCCGCCGTCGAGGAAACGCACGATGTGTTTCGGTTTGTTGGCGATATCGAACAGGTGCTCGCCCATGGCATAGGGCACGACTTGGTCTTTGACGCCGTGCAGGATCAACAGCGGCGCCGTGACCTTGCCGATGCGCGCGTCGGAGCGGAATTGATCGGTCATCAACAGTCTGACCGGAACATACCAATAGTGTTTGGCGGCGACCGCGGCGGCGGACGTGAACGGCGCTTCGAGGATGACGCGGCCGACTGGTTTTTCCGCCGCCAGCACCACCGCGACGCCAGAGCCGAGCGATTCACCCCACAGCACGATCTGCTGCGTTGAATAGCGCGCTGCGGCGAAGGCGTAAGCGGCCTCGGCATCGGCGATGAGGCCGCGTTCGCTCGGGCTGCCGCTCGAGCCGCCATAGCCGCGATATTCCACTGCGACGATGCCGATGCCGTCGGTGATCAGCCGGGTGAAGCGCTCGACGCGATAGCGCAGCGCGCCGCCGTTGCCGTGGAAATAAAGAATAACCGGCTTGCCGTCGCGCGGCGGCACATGCCAGGCGAAGATGTGCTCGCCGTCGGCCGTGGTCAGCTTGACTTCTTCGGCCTGCGGCAGGCCGGCCGCCGCCGGCGTGGTATGGATAGTTTCGGGAAAATACATCAGCGAGCGCTGCGTGACATAAAGCATCGCCAACACGCCGGCATAGACGCACAGCAGGCTGATGAGGATCACTGTCAGCACGGTCATTGCGCGCTTGCCCGCTCGGGTGCGGGACAATGTTTCCCACGCCCAGGCGACGATCTCCCGCGAAACCGCAAACGCCAGCCAAGCGAACCGCCGCACCTTTGCGATAGCTCTTTGCGCAGTGCCGGTGCACTCGACAACCGCATTCTCCTCATCCGCTGAGAGGGAGCGCACGATCACGTCTCTCGTGGTTTCCATAGGCATTGTCGCATGAAGCAATCGCGCATCACACGCGGCGTGGCCGCAAAGCCATCTTGCGCATAAACAGATTAAAGCCAAAAAACAAACCGGCCGGCTGTTGCCGGCCGGCCGGAACAATTCCGTATTGTTGTGCGGTCAGGACCAGACCGGCTTACTGACAGACCGGGTTACTGGCAGACCTGCACGGTCCGCATCTGGTAGCCGACACCTTCGACCCAGACCCGGCGCTGCGCCCAACGGCAGCCTGGCGCGAGCTGCGCATAACCGGGGCCGGGCGGCGGGCCATAGGCGGCCGGCGGCGGCGGATAATATCCGGGCGGTGGCGGCGGATAATATCCGGGCGGCGGCGGGTAATAGCCCGGCGGCGGGCTGTTGGCGATGGCGCTGCCGATGATGGCGCCCGCGGCGACGCCGCCGAGAACTCCGAAGCCGACGCCGCAGCCCCAGCAGCCGGCGTTGGCCGGAGCCGGCGCCGCCAATGAAGCAAGGCCGATGGCCGCTGCGGCGGCAAGGCCAATGAGCGACTTATGCATGTGTTCTCCTCAAGCGATCGGACGGGTGCCGATCTGAAATGTTGTCAGCGGGAGTCCCCGTGAAACCCCCCGATTTTCGCGGCACCACTTGCGCTTTTGCCATTTTGGCGGTACTCTTTGGCGGAAGTTTGGTGTGCCGGCGGCGGTACCCTGGTGTACGCGCCGGCTTTCAAGCCGTCGCCATGGGCAACGCCGCCGCTATTTCAGGTCCGGAAAACTTGACGCGCGCCGTCACATGCAGGCGCGCACCCAGGCGTAGCCGTTCCACACCCGCCGCCACACGCAAGGACCGCCATAGGGCGGTGGAGCGTAGTAGCCGGGGTAGTACCCATAAGGGTATGGGTAGGCATACGGCGCCGCCAAAGCACCGCCGATCAGGGCGCCTGCGGCAAGTCCGCCGATGAACGGGCCGGGACCCCAACCCCATCCACCGTGCCAACCGCCATGCCACTGCGCTTGCGCCGTGCCCGACGTTGCCACTGCCGCTGCGGCGATAGCCGTTGCCGCAACCAGAGCCGTCAAAATCTTCCGCATGATAGTCACCTCGACAGCGTGGGTTCTTCGCAGAACTCCAATCGCCCCCAGCGCGCCAAGGTTCCCATTTTTTGGTGAACGCGGACTGAACGGATATGCCTGAATATCGCCATCATTGAAAAGCGTACGGCGGGCAAGAAACTGCCAAGAGACTACAATGTCTCTCACGTACGGCATCGGCGATATTCAGGGCTATTTGGATAAGCTGCGCCGTTTCATACATCAATTGTTTGATCGATCTGAAAGTGCGGCGGCGAATACATCGTGATGCTTTTGGCAGACCACGAAGCGACGGCGCTCGTGGCCATCGGCTGAACCTCGACACCGGCGCTGCGGGCCGCTTACGGCGGCGGTGTTCGATGACGCGCAGACCGAGCCGATCGGGTTTCTGCAGGCCGGGTGAAACATGCGACATTCCGTCGCAGGTGTTCTGCGTTGAATGACGGGCGATTTGCGCGATCCGGCGGCGGGCGCTGTGCCGGACCGGGGCACGCGCTATCCTCGCTTGGCGATTCGCGCTTCGGGAATTTCACTGCAAATGAAACGCAGGGCGACAAAGTCGGAGCGCAAGCCGTCGCGGCGGTCGCAACCAAAATCTTCCCGCCTGCAAGCCGGCAAGCACGCCGGCGCTGAGCCGCCGAAAGCATCGCGCGCGCCGTCGCGCGCTATCGTCATGCGGCTTGCCGCCGAGGTCGACGCGCTGGCGGCGCAACTGCAGGATTCGCGCGCGCGCATTTTGGATCTCGAAGCCAGGGTCGACGTCGATCCGCTCACCGACGTGCTCAACCGCCGCGGTTTCGAGCGCGAGCTCAAGCGCTCGCTGGCTTACGTCAAGCGCTACGGCACCAACGCGGCGCTGATCTTTGTCGACCTCGACGGCTTCAAGCCGGTCAACGACCGCCACGGCCACGGCGCCGGCGACGTCGTGCTCAAGGCGATCGCGGCGGCGCTGGTTCGTAACGTGCGCGCCTCCGACGTGGTGGCGCGGCTGGGCGGCGACGAATTCGCCGTGCTGTTGTGGAACGTCGACGGTGCCAATGCCGCCGCCAAGGCCGGCGCGCTCGAAGCGGCCGTTTACGGAACGCCGGTGCGCTGGAACGCGTCGACGCTGGTTGTCGGCGCCTCCGCCGGCGTCGCGCTCCTTGGTGCGCTCGACACCCCCGCCGACGTCATCGCCCGCGCCGACGCGGCGATGTATGCGCGCAAGGATGAGCGCCGTCATTCCGGAAGCCGCGTAGCGGCTGTCCGGAATCCATAACCCCTGTCCGGGCAGAATAAGCACCGGTCGTGAATATGGATTCCGGGCTCGCGCTTCGCGCGCCCCGGAATGACGGGTCACGCAATAATATCCGGCGTGAGCTGGTCCTCGATGAAGGTGATGCGGTCGCGCAACTGCAGCTTGCGCTTCTTCAGGCGCTGCACCTGGATGACGTCGGCGCCCGGCGAATCCTGCAGCGCCGCAATCGCGGCGTCGAGGTCGCGATGCTCCTGCTGCAGGCGCGCCAGCTGCGCCCGAAGCTCGCGTTCTTCCTCTTGCGTCATCGCCGCCTTGGTCGCGCCGTGGTGGCCGCTTGGTTGGCTTTTGGCGCCGTTTAGGCCGGTAAGTGGTTCTAGATTATCGCGTTTTGGTTAACGCCCGACAAGCCCGCATGATACTTTGGCATAGCGGAACCGTGCACAATGGGGATTTTCGAACGCCCCGAAAAGGAGTATGTTGGGTTATGTTGGACTGGCGTAGGTCGATCTGATTAAGCAAGGATCTGACGCGCAAGGAGACAGGCCACATGGCGATTGAAGCGCATCTTGCGGAACTCGAAAGACGGCACCAAGCACTCGAACTGGAAATTAGCGAAGCACTCACCCACCCATCGACCGACGATCTGGAAATAGCGCAATTGAAGCGCAAGAAACTGTACGTAAAGGACGAGATCGTGCGGTTACAGCACGACGAACTCGTCCACTAAGCGGCAAAGCCAAGCGGTTATTTTCTGTCTTCGTCCCCGCGAAAGCGGGGACGTCGGGGTGTTCTATTTTCAAGCAGGACGCCCGCTAAAGTCGCACGCGAGAATGAGCTGCGATTTTCACACCGCCTTCGCCGTCTCCCGCAGCTTGAATTTCTGGATCTTTCCCGTGCTCGTCTTCGGCACGGTCTCGAACACGATGTAGCGCGGGCATTTGTAGGCGGCGAGGTGTTTGCGGCACCAGGCAATCAGCTCCTCCGCCGTCGCCGCCTCGCCGGGCTTTAGCTCGACGAAGGCGCACGGCGTCTCGCCCCATTTGTCGTCGGGCTTGGCGACCACGGCGACCACCTGCACCGCCGGATGCTTGTACAGCGCGTCCTCGACTTCGATCGAGGAAATGTTCTCGCCGCCGGAGATGATGATGTCCTTGGAGCGGTCCTTGATCTGGATGTAGCCGTCGGGATGGATGACGCCGAGGTCGCCGGAATGGAACCAGCCGCCGGCGAAGGCTGCTGCGGTCGACGCTTTGTTTTTCAGATAGCCCTTCATTACCACATTGCCGCGGAACATCACTTCGCCCAGCGTCTCGCCGTCGCGCGGCACCGCTTGCATGGTTGCCGGATCGCGCACGTCGAGCGCATCGAGCACCGGATAGCTGACGCCCTGGCGCGCTTTCTTTGCCGCCTGCTCGGAGCCCGGCAGCGCGTCCCATTCGCGGTGCCAGTCGTTGACGCTCGCCGGCCCGTAGGTTTCGGTCAGGCCGTAGACGTGGGTGACGTTGAAGCCCGACGCCTTCATCGCCGCCAGCACCGATTCCGGCGGCGGGGCTGCTGCGGTGATGAATTCGACGACGTGGGGCAGCGGCTTGCGCTCATCTTCCGGCGCATTGAGCAAGGTCGACATCACGATCGGCGCGCCGCACAGATGCGTCACCTTATGGGTGGCGATGGCGTCGAAAATCGGCGCCGCGCGAACTGCCCTTAAGCAAACGTGAGTACCCGCAACCACCGACAAGGTCCATGGGAAGCACCAGCCGTTGCAGTGGAACATCGGCAAGGTCCACAAATAGACCGGATGCTTGGCCATGGCGCAGGTGATGACGTTCGCCATCGCCAACAGATAGGCGCCGCGATGATGGTAGACGACGCCTTTGGGATCGCCGGTGGTGCCGGACGTATAATTCAGCGAAATCGCGTCCCATTCGTCGTTCGGCATCAGCCAGGCGAAGTCGGGGTCGCCTTGGCGCAAAAAATCCTCGTATTCGAGATTGCTGAGCCGTTCGCCGGCGCCGGTGAACTCGGGATCGTCGTAGTCAATCACCAGCGGCTGGGCCTTGCAGGTCGTGAGCGCGTCTTTGACCACCGTGGAGAACTCGCGGTCGGTGATCAGGACTTTGGCCTCGCCGTGGTCCAGCGTAAACGCGATGATGGCGGCGTCGAGCCGGGTGTTGATGGTGTTGAGGACCGCGCCGGCCATGGCGACGCCGTAGTGCGCCTCCAGCATCGCCGGCGTATTTGCCAGCACCGCCGCCACCGTATCGCCGCGCTTGATGCCGCGCTTGGCCAGTGCCGAGGCAAGTTGTTTGGCGCGCGCGAAAAACTCGCGATAGGACCAAGTGCGCTTGCCGTGGATGATCGCGGTCTGCTCCGGATAGACCGCGGCGGCACGCGCCAGGAACGACAGCGGCGTTAGCGGCTGGAAATTCGCCGCGTTGCGGTCGAGATCGGTGTCGTAGGACGTACTCATCGTCACCACTCTAACAGCATGTGCCGCCGCGCGTTTGTCATTTTTCCAGGTGGGCCAAGAAGGGCGGCAGGGTGCGAAACGCGAAATGGTTGTTATCGTTAAACGATGCGATCTTGTAGCCGTACCGATTCCAAGCTGCGGTCAGCGCCTGTTTGCTGAAGATCGAGACGTGGCCATTGCGCGGTCCAATGTACCACCAGTTGAGGCGCTGTTTGTCGAAGTCCGTCGGAAGCAGAAGCGTCGTGAACAGGACAAGTCCCGGGTCTGCGGCATATTCAATGATCTGCGCGATGCCGGCAGTCGGATCGGGCAGATGCTCGAGTGTCTCGAAACATGTCACGAGGTTGAACTTGCCGTCAGGACGGCGCGCAAATTCCGGCACCATCGGATCGTATGTCACCGCCACCGGGAAGCCGCTGGCGCGAAGCGCGGCGCAGAACACGTCGTTGCCGCCGCCATAGTCGAGCACGCGTGTCTCCGCCTTGAGGGGACCCCATAGACGCGCCACGACTTCGGCATTCGAGTTCGGCCGCTCAGCGACGTATCCCGGATCGACGGAGTAATAGGCGTCATTATAGATGTACGTCTTGAATTCATCCTTATTCCAGTTGTCGAAGGCGTCGGTGAACAGGAAGCCGCAGCTGCCGCAGCGGCGGTAATAGATCGGCGTGCCGGTGAGCGCGAGCGTTATGCCGTTCGGTATTTCGCAATTTCTGTTGAAGTCGACGACGCCGTAAAGCGGGGCCTCGCCGCCGCATATCTTGCAGGGTGCGGGCTCGGCGGAGACCGGCTTGAGGTTCTCGATCATGGCGGCTCGTCTGCGGCCGAATGAATCGCTTCTGCCGCAGCCTAGCGAAACGGCGGATTCGATCAATGTCCCGGACGCGGCGAGGCGTCGCTTGCAAACCGTGCAGCGGGGCAGAAGATAGGGCGAAAGGAGCAGGGTCATGGATGCCCATTCGAGCCGCTATTACGAGGTCTACGCGCGCTGGCAGCGCGATCCGCAAGGCTTTTGGGGCGAAGCGGCGGCCGCTATCGACTGGATCGAGAAGCCTAAAACTGTGTTCGATCCGGACGCCGGCGTCTACGGCCGCTGGTTTTCCGGCGGCGTCTGCAACACCTGCTTCAACGCGGTCGACCGCCATGTCGATGCCGGGCGCGGCGAGCAGGCGGCGATCATCTACGACTCGCCGCTCGCCGGCCAAAAACGCACCATCACCTATCATCGCCTGCTGACCGAGACCCAGGTACTCGGCGGTATGTTGCGCGACCTCGGCGTGCAAAAAGGCGATCGCGTCATTCTCTACATGCCGATGGTGCCGGAGGCGGTGTTCGCCATGCTGGCCTGCGCGCGCATCGGCGCCATTCACTCGGTTGTGTTCGGCGGCTTTGCCGCGCGCGAATTGGCGACGCGGATCGACGACGCCAAGCCAAAGGTGATCCTGTCGGCAAGCTGAGGCATCGAGCCCGGCCGCATCGTCGCCTACAAGCCGCTGCTCGACGAGGCGATCAACCTGGCGCAGCACAAGCCCGACGCCTGCCTGATCCTGCAGCGGCCTCAAGCGGAAGCGAAGTTGATCGAAGGCCGCGACCGCGACTGGGCGGCGATGCGCGATCACGCGCTGATCCATGCGCGCTCCGCCTTAGACTGCGTGCCGGTCGCGACGACCGATCCGCTCTACATTCTCTACACGTCGGGCACCACCGGCCGGCCCAAGGGCGTGATGCGCGACAATGGCGGCCACATGGTTGCGTTGAAGTGGTCGATGCAAAACCTCTACGGCATCGCGCCGGGCGAGGTGTGGTGGACGGCGTCGGATATCGGCTGGGTGGTCGGGCATTCCTATATCGTCTACGCGCCGCTGTTCCACGGCTGCACCACGATCCTCTACGAGGGCAAACCGGTCGGGACGCCCGACGCCGGCGCGTTCTGGCGCGTCATCGCCGAGCACGGGGCGGTGGCCATGTTCACGGCGCCCACCGCGTTCCGCGCCATCAAGAAGGAAGACCCGCAAGGAAAATTTTTCGCGCTGCACGACCTGAGTAAATTCCGCACCCTGTTTCTTGCCGGCGAGCGCGCCGATCCGCCGACCTTGGAATGGGCGGAACAGCTTCTCAAAATCCCGGTGATCGATCACTGGTGGCAGACCGAAACCGGCTGGTGCATCGCCGGCAATCCGGTCGGCCTCGGCATGCTTCCGGTGAAGCACGGCTCGCCGACGGTGCCGATGCCGGGCTATCAGGTCGACGTCGTCGACGAGGCGGCTGAGGAGCTCTCGCGACTTCGGGCCGGCGATGTTGATGCTGGCATACGCCGAGACCATCGAGGTGACGTGAACGGTCCAGTCGCGAAACGACGTCTGCAGC
>Ga0116106_1001608_pt1 | contig 10969 bp, 8 predicted proteins | sample June2015DPH_6_50_FD_89717 | JGI IMG/M metagenome (GOLD analysis project Ga0116106, IMG submission 89717) | Peatland microbial communities from SPRUCE experiment site at the Marcell Experimental Forest, Minnesota, USA - June2015DPH_6_40 | ecosystem: Environmental > Terrestrial > Soil > Wetlands >...
CGGCTCGGCCCGAAATGCCTGCAGTGCCGCGCTGCTCGATTCGAAGCCCACGGGCTTGTAGCCGAGCTCGGCAAGCATTTCCTTCGCGAGCGCAACCAGCGCGTGCTCGTCGTCGACGATCATCACCGTTTCGCCGTGTCCACGTGGCAGCTCGCGGACAGCCTCAACCACGGGTTTCCCGGCTTCGCCCGCGACCGGCAGCCAGATCTCGAACTTGGTCCCTTCTCCCGCTCTCGTAGCTACGTCAATGGCGCCCCCAAGCTCGGAAACGATACCGTGCACGAGCGACAGGCCGAGGCCGGTGCCTTCGCCGACACGCTTAGTAGTGAAGAAAGGATCGAACATCCGCTCCAACGCCGCAGGTGGGATGCCGGTGCCCGTGTCGCTGACGACCAGCCGCAGATACGCCCCCGGGGAGAGAGTACCCCGCGAAAGCGAGCGCTGCTCGCTCAATTCGACGCGCTCGAGAACCACGCTGAGTACACCACCGCGCTCCATTGCATGGAGTGCATTGGTACACAGGTTCATCGCCACTTGATGCAGATGCGTCGCATCTCCGATCACTGCAGCGTCTTCGGCTTCGAGTGTTTTCTCGAGGCGAATCCCCGCCGGCAGCGAGGCTGCGAGCAGCTCAAGCGTTTCCTCGATCACGGACTGAACATTCACGGGTACGCGCTCACCGAGCCCGCTGCGGCTGAAGCCGAGAATGCGGTCAACGAGCGTCTTTGCGCGCCCCGCCGCGTGCATGACATTGTCGAGGTAGCGCCGCAAGGCGCTGCCGGCTGCAGAATGCTGGTACGCAAGCTCGCCGTACCCCAGGATCGCTCCGAGGATGTTGTTGAAGTCATGTGCGATACCGCCGGCCAGCGTCCCGATTGCCTCCATCTTCTGCGACTGCCGCAATTGCGCCTCCAGGTGTTCCTTGTCAATTTGCGCCTGCTTTTCCGCGGTGATGTCGGTTGCCGAGCCGACGAACCGACACGGCTTGCCCGTCGCGTCGCGCAGACAACGGCCACGGGCGAACACCCAACGCCACTGGCCGTCAGGTTGACGGACGCGGTATTCGCACTCGTAGCGAGGCGTACGCCCCTCGAAATGATCTCTCAGTGCGGCCTCGAAGCGCGGTATGTCATCGGGGTGAATGACGATTTGCGCCAACCACGCGCTGCGAGTGGTGATGACACTGTCTCCGCGCAGCCCCGCCCACGTAATCATCTTCGGCGAAAGGAACAGGCGATCCGTCGCGACGTCCCAGTCCCAATGCCCCTCGTTCGCTCCTTCCATTGCGAGCGCATAGCGCTCCTCGCTTTCACGCAGCGCGCGCTCGCCGGCCTCGACTCGCCGTAATTGCCGCAACAGACCCGCAATGGTTAACACTCCCAGCAGTGTTACGATGAGCGTGCGCAGGCCTAGGCGGAAGGCCTCGTCGCGCCACGGTTGTAGCGCGACGGCCTCTTCGCGGGTGACCGTGACATCCAGGGGCGCGTCCCTCACGTGTGCAACGGCGATGAAGTCCCGCTTGCCGTCGATGGGATTCACGAGTTGCTTAACCTGCGCGATCGGTGCAGAAATGAGCTGCGGGAATTTCTGCCCGATCGCGCTCGGCGTCGGCGGGTTACGCACGAGCAGCGTCCCGTCCTCACGCAGGAGCTGCATCGCGCTGCCTCCACCGAGGTTCACGGCTCCATAGAACTTCTGGAGATCTTCGAGGTCGACGATCGCCGTGACGACGCCTGCGAATCCTCCTGTGTCATCGTCGAGCCGGCGCGAAAGCGCTACCCCCGTGCGGCTTTCGGAACGCGTCACGAACGGTTCGCTCATGAAGAGCCCCGTCGTCGTGCGGTCGCGCTGAGCTGTGAAGTACGAGCGGTCAGAGACGTCAAAATGGGGTGGCGAGTATCCGCGCGAGCGGTAACGCTGTATGCCCTGCGCATCGACGATCGTGAGCAAGCGCACCTGCCGCACCCCGGCCGTACGGTTCGCGAGAATTTCGTCCAGACGCTCCGGCGCGATCTTGCGGCCATCGTTTTGATACCAGCCCGCCGTATCGCGCAGCAGAAGATCGATACCTTGCCAGGTCCACGCGGTTTGCTCGGCGAGCGCGTTGGCCACGTTGCCGAGCTCGCGATCCGTGGAGGCAAGCGAATTGCGATACGCGCGCCAGGCGTCGTATGCAGAGGAACCCGCAAACGCAAGAATGACGAGAACGCCGAGCACGATGGCCCCGAGCCGCAGCCGCTTGAACCGGAGTAAGCGGCCGCGCGGGGAGGCAGAATCGTCTAGTGAGGGCATGCGGTGCGGTCGCGCGCTCAACTCGGTGCGCCCATGACAGCACGCACCGCCTCGAGCAGATCGCCGCGGGTCAGTGGCTTTGCAAGGACCTGCTGGACACCGAGCATCTGCGCTGTCGTGCCCGCGGCCGAGAGACCGGAACGAAACTGCCCCGAGATCGCAATCAGCGGTGTGCCAGGATGCGCGGCCTGAACTTCACGCAGCAGTTGCGCGCCCGCTTGTTTGGGCATGTAAACACTGGCGATCACGAGATCCTCTGTGCCTCCGCGCTGCACCCCGCGCGGCACGGCGTCACGCACCCGATAACCTGCCTGGCTCAGCCACTCCTTGAGCAGAGCGCGCATAAGATCATTTTCCTCGTATATCACAATGCCTGACATGGTTCTGATGCCGAACGTCCTGGGGCCCTCTTGCTCGCGTCGCCTGATCGCTTTGCCCGGTCGGGCGGGCTGCTCAGCGCCGAGGGCGAGAAGAATGTGCGGGACGCAGTCTTCGGCCTGATTTCGCGGCTTTCGCCGTTCGTTTCAATCGTAATGAGCGCAGGCGTCGGTAACGCTGGCGAGGACCAATGTCAGCTGAGTCGCCCGCGCAGCTTGACTGACGGCCTTTTAGAAGATCGCCACGGAAAACCTGCGGCGGCAATCGTCTGTGCTGGCCAGGGTGGGAATCACAGATTTCGCGCAGGTAATTGAACTCAAAAGCCAAGTTGGTGCCATTTCGCCTTCCGTACCCCATCAACGGACCCCACCCAATCGGCATGCCGGCGCGCACCTGTGTAATGCCTACAGACTCCATTGTCCTAAGTCTCAACTGGTCCGACAATCGGCACGCAGGTCACACGCGCAGCAGGTTCCACCGTAAGGACGCAGCGGTCGAGATGCCCGTGTGCCTCGACCCGGAGGTGCCCAAAGCGCACGGTGCCCTGATCGGCATTGAGCCTTTGATGTCGGACAGCGCCAGAAGCCATTGATGGGCCCGGGTGCTCCAATCAATGCGGGCGTCGCACGAACTGTGCCGCCGAGTTGGCCCACGGGATAACCCCACCGGAACCCCGCGTTATTTCGTTTCGAAGTTGATCGCCAGCTGCGCGCAGCCAGACACGGGCGGCCCGTTCGACGAGCTGTCTGGCCGGTAGTAAGCAGAACCCGATGCTGCGATTCTCACAGCGGCCTGATCCAGAGACGCCTTTCCCGAAGAGCGGACGATCGTCGGGTCCTGTTTGAGTCTTCCGGTTTCATCGACGCAGACACGCACAGTCACGCTGTTAGCCTGGCCACCGGAGTCATCCTGTCTCGCATCGGCCGCTACCTGCGCCGGCGCTCCCGCGATGGGTTCGGATGCTCGACTTGCCCCCGATAACGGGTTTTGCGAGGTCATCGCTCGCGTCTCATCCGCATTGCCTTGATTGGCCCACCTCAAGGCAATCTGCTTCCACGAGTCGATCGGCTCACCGTCGCCGAGCCGGGTTGCGGGTGCGAATCGAAGCCTGGAGACGCAGCTGATCGCCGCGGAATCCAGAGCATTCGAACCCGAAGACGACTTGATGGAGATCTGTGACGGGGTGCCACTGCTTGGGAGCCAGAAAACGACCACTGCTATGGTTCCCTCATCAGCGATCCGCAGATCCGGACACCGTGTCTTGGGATTGAATCCCAAGGACGTTTGCGCCCGCGACGGATTGTCGGGAACGGGCTGGGTCTGAGCCGCACTGATGTCTACTCGAACGCTCAGAACCACGCACGTGAGAGTCACACCAAGCCAATTATGCATCAGGACCGCCAATGTTGCGCACGGATGTCGCGATAGGTTGAGAGCATTCCCGAAGACGCGGTGTTGGTGCTGTACATGCTGTTTCGTGGTCCGAAGTGAGCGCCGTACGTAACTTAAGTGCGGCTGTTCCTATTGTCTAGTCTGCGCCGCGCTAGGCGCGTCGACCAGAAGAGGCGCATCATCGGTCTCGGGCAGTGCGCTCTCGAAAGGTCCCAGGGCAATGCACAGTGATGCAGATCGCAAAGCCGTTGAGAATGAGGTCGTCTTAGCAGTCAGACCGGATCCAGCAGTTGCCGCGCAACAGGGCGATACACTTCGTTTCACCTGTGTTTTAGCGCACTTGGATATAGCAAACCAGCGGGCGATTGCGATGAAAGAGTGGCAAGTCTTCGAGGGTATGCTCCTCGCGCTCTTTTTCTCGCACGATGGGTCCATCACTGTCTTTGGCTCAGGTGTATTGGTCGCTCCTGCAATCGCGCTATGCGCTTCTCATGTAATCGCACCTCACATGAATGGGCTTCTGGCGGGTCAAATACCAGTTCTCTGCTTTGGTGCTGCATCTCACGGGGCACAGGGATGGCGGGTGCGGCACATTAGGCTTGTGGACCGCTGCGACATCTGCTTTCTCTGTCTCGAATATTGTGCGGAGCTGCCGCCAGACAAGACCTTCTACCACGCCAGCATAACTACGAGCCTCCCGGCGATCGGCGAGAACGTAGCCCTCACTGGCTTTCGTGCACCAGGGAGTTCGCTTAACGCAGCGGAACGCACGGAAGTCCGCGCCAATGTAATTGTTTCCTCTGGAGCAGTGACACAGCGCTTCCCTCTTGGTAGAAATCGACTCTTGGCCCCATGGCCCTGTCTAGAAATCGATTGTCCGGCCTGGGGAGGTATGAGCGGTGGTCCTGTATTCGACTCCAGAGGATATCTGATAGGGCTGGTGGCCAGATCCATGGAGACCGCAGATGAGCCATCCCCCACAGTAGTATCTCTGCCGTGGCCGATACTTGGGCACAAGGTCCAGGCAGGCTGGCCTCCATCGCCTGAATTGACGAACCGATCGCTGTTGGAAATCACCGACACACAGGCTTGCCGAATCGAGCGAGCAGATGCAGTTTCGATTCGAGCTGGCGAGCAAGAGGGACAAATAATTACGGAGTACACTCCTTGGACCTAACTATCGCAAGGCTGCCGTACATGACACTTTTCAAGATGCCATGAACTTGTTTAGGCGTGGCCGACTGAGAGACGAAATCCGCCAATCCGCCGGCAGTTCGGTCTCCCCAAGCCTGTGCGAATCGAGTAGCTCCAATTGCCCCGGCTACTGAGTGTGGCCGGGGTATTCTGATGGCAACGGTCCGTGACGTTCAGGCCATTAGCGCCTTTAGAACGTTCCTTGGATCTCTCTCAATCGCAGTCAACAGCGCCTTCGCTGGCCCTGTTGGTTCGCGTCGTCCCTGTTCCCAATTTCGCAATGTGCCCAAATCCACTCGAAGTAGATTGGCGAATTTGGGTTGACTCAATCCCGTGCTCGCTCGCAGCTTCTTTATCGAATCTGCGTCAATGTGAAATTCCCGAGCCGGTGCCCGCTCTCCTCGAACGATCTCACCAGCCTGCCTCACGCTTTCTAGCAAAGCGTTAAAATTTGCCTTCTTCACTGCCTCTCCTGAAATATACCGTTATTGCCTTAGCTACTATTTCAATGCCTCTGCTGCCCGCCTTAACTGCCTCTTTTCCGCGGCAGTCAAGTCCGTCTTGACGCCCTTCCCGTAAACCATCACGAAGATAATCTGATCGGCGGCAATCCGCCAAAAGTAGATCACGCGCGCACCGCCGCGCTTGCCTTTTCCGCCGAGTGCCCATCGCACCTTTCTCATGCCGCCGGTTCCCTGAATCAACTCGCCCAGATCCGGATCGTCCACCAGGGCCTGCTGTAGCATCGCGTAGGCTTCGTCCGGCATCAGCGCGGTGATTGCCTTGTAGAAGTTATCGGTTTCCATAAAAATCATGGCCGAGACTGTACGCCACTGACGTACCATACGTCAATAGCGTACCCCAGTACCGCCCATACAGTTTGCTGCACCGCAGACTACCGGATGGACCAGAGCGCAAGCCTCCTCGGTTACTTTTTAGACCCGAACTGCACGCAGACTTGGCGGAGTTTCTCGGAAAAAGAAGTGAAACCCCGGCTTCCCAATGAGGCTACGTACACGCAATCAGTTGTGGATTGCTGACATCGTGCGCTCAGGGAAGAAGATTCGAAGCATCAACCTGGTCGAAGAACTCGACGCACTGTGCGCTGTGCTTGAAAACGCTGAGCACAACCATGCGCGCGTGCGCGGTGTCCACGTAGAGCAATGCTACCGTGACCCCGCATTTGCAGACATGCGTAGTCGGACGGGTACTCAGAACATACCGAAAGCCGTTCGTGTTCCTGCTACGCTTCTACGGTTGATTCCTCAAAATGCATACGTAATCCAAATTGTGAGCCTCAGGTTCTTGGTTCCGGGCGACCAGAGAGGTACTTCGTGTGAGTGACCAGTGCAGCAGAATTGTCGGTGGGACGCAGGACGTCTTCTACTCCCGCGCATCCAGCATGCCGTTACCGATGATGGCGCGTGCCGAGGGGGTCTGGTTTTGGGACGAAGACGGCAAGGCGTACATCGACGCATCGTCCGGCCCTATGGTCAGTGCGGTTGGGCATTGCAACCCGCGCGTCATCGACGCGATGATGCGCCAGGCGCGTACGCTCGATTACGCATATACGATGGTCGCACGAAACCGCGCCAATCTAACCTATGCGAACCGGCTGGCTGCGCTGGCAGGGCCCGGGTTCGAGCGCGTAAGCCTTTGCTCCGGCGGCAGCGAGGCCATCGACAATGCGCTCAAATTCGTGAGGCAGTATTGCCTCGCGACGGGACAAGCCACCCGCCACCGGGTGATTTCGCTCGATCCGTCCTACCACGGTGCAACTATCGGTTCGCTCGCCGCCGGCGGCAATATCGCGCTACAGCCGTTCTTCGATGGATTTGCCGTCTCGGCGGTGACCATACCGGCGCCCCTGTCGTATCGAGTTCCGGATGGGCAGACCGTCGAAGAGTACGCCGGCGATTGCGCTCGTGCCCTCGAGACAAAGATCGCAGAGCTCGGCCCAGAGAACGTCCTCGCCTTCGTGCTTGAACCCGTCGGCGGACTCTCGACCGGTGCCGTCGTACCGCCGCCGAGTTACTTTCGAGCGATACGCGATATCTGTACGCGGCACGGCGTGTTCCTGATTTTCGATGAAGTGCTTTGTGGTGCGGGTCGGACGGGGCGATTTATTACGGCCCACCATTGGGCGAACGACTTACCCGATATCATCGTGCAGGCAAAGGGCATCGGCGCCGGCCACGCTCCGCTCGGCGCCATGTGGGTGTCGGCCAAGCACGCGGACCAACTGGCGGCGACCGCAGGATTTGACTTTAGCTATTCCTATAACGCAAATCCAATCGCATGCGCGGTTGGGCTCGCGGTCCTTGACGAGTTCGAGCGGCTGGATCTATGTTCGAATGCGACCGCGCGCGGTGCGCAATTGCGAGCGGGACTCGAGCGGCTCAAAGAGCGGTACCCTATCGTCGGCGACGTACGCGGCAAGGGGTTGCTGCTCGCGGTTGAACTCGTCGCAGATCAAGCAACTAAAGCCTGGCTTCCCCTGGGGTTTGCGGCGACGAAGCGCCTGCGCATCCATGGCCTCAATCACGGCATCATGCTCTATGCCCGTGCGTCCGCGGGCAGCCGCTTCGGACAGTGGTTCATGGTGGCCCCACCGCTGACGATTGCTGAGGCAGAGATTGACGAAGTCCTGGATCGAACAGAAAAGGCCGTGAGGGCGCTTTGCGCCGAGGTCCAGCTTGCTGGATTGTTAGTGTGAAGCTGTCGCCAGTGGCCGGATCGAGAAGGTCCTTCAACGGCTGCTTAGGGTACGACACATCTACAACGCGACCGACCGGTTCTGGCCGATCAGCGACCGTAAGTCCAGCGACCATCAGCAATTGACGCTTCCTGACCCGGAGGAGACAAGCGCGTGCGTCCGCTATCGGGAAAGCCAGTGCGTGATTAGCAATGCGAGGGTCGACCTGTCCGACTTGCATTCTTGGTTTTTCGCGGTAGCCGACGTTGATATGCGACCGGCCGGTTCGCACTCCTGGCCGAGCGCTATGAGCGCAAGAGCGTGATGATCACCTCGAACTTGGTGTTCTCCAAGTGGGATCAGATCTTTAAGGATCCGATGACCACGGCAGCTGCAATAGATCGTGTCGTGCATCACGCCGTCGTGCTCGAGTTCAACGGCGACAGTCTTCGCGCTGAAGTCGCCCAGAAGCGCGCGGCTCAGGCGGCCAGCACGGCGGCTTCAAACCATGGACCCAAAACATGATGCGAGCCGTCCACGGCACCATCGCGCAGGATACTCAATGCGTTCAGAAGTTAGCGCCAGAGCTGCTGCCGCCTTCGGCGGCAGACGGCGCTACGGTGAGACCGATTAATGAAGTCCTAAAACCGGCAAGAATAAAAGTCGTCACCGGCAAATGTAGTTGACGTCAGCCACACTTACTTGGTTTACAGCTCTGGTTGCATTGTTTTAATTCTTTCTTATGCTGGCTGACTTGACCGGGCTTGGGGTTTCCGCAAATGAATTTTTCATACTCGAAGTAACATCTCCCGCGACAGTTGTCTTTTACCGTGCTACCACAGGCAGTTGTCAGAGTCAGGGTTGGGCATGGGGTCTTTTGATGAGTTCCATTGGCCGTAGCGGAGTGCGCTATGGGCGCAGCGAGAAACAAAGATGCTGCGAAGACGGCCACGAACGGGAATCTTGCTTTCATCACATATCCCCCTTACTGCTGCGAGACTTTTAGTATGACCGAACCCATTGGCGGCAAAACATGCGTCCCGGGTCGCTCGCAACGGTCTCAGACAAGCGTCCCGCGCTTATCAAAAGCTTGCCCTTAGGTCGGTAAGAGTATTTGAGAGTATCGCAAGTCCGACTCTGCGCTTCAAGTATTTGTCAATGGTTATCGGGACCAACTCGGATTCGACCCACACGAGTTCCTGTGCGGTCTACGAGCGGCCGCTTCGCGGTAATCACTTCAAGGCAATCACTGACCGGACATGGCCGGTCAGCGACCCTGTAACGCCGACCGCGCCCGCAACGGAAACGGCTAGCAAGGCCGCCACCACGAATCGTTTCATGAACGTCCCCGTTTATCCCGATGGGATCTATGTTGGACCTGCCCCCGTTTCAATGGGTGGGTAGTTGTAAGAGCTTTCGCTGTTTTGTAGATAATGCTCCTTTCCTGATTTTCAGGGAATTGATTTGTCGCTGCGGTGCTGATTGATGTTCTTGATGATTCGGATTTTCTGTTTCGGTTTTTCCCCTTTGTGATTTGTCCGAAGTAAGTCTGCTGCGCAGCCGGCAGAAGATTTTCAGGTTGTGTGGAAAATCCGACCGCGTAAGAAGCCCCAGGCGCCACGATTGAAGGGCACGCCTTGCCTCGGGTCAATCCTGCGTTAAGGTTCCGAAAGACTGTAGCCGGCCGTGGGTGACCGGTTTCGGGCGGGCATTTCAACGGCGCGAACGGCTCCTGTTGGCCGGCTATTGCCGCTTCGATTGAATAGCCGCCCCCAAGCGGGCGGTCAAGTCGGGCCGCTTCCTTGTAACTTCGGGATACTGTGTACGTGTGTAGGCACGTGGAAGTATCGGCGGAGCTAGAGGTCGACGCTAGGTTTCTTTCAGGGCTTTTGATGCGCCGGTTGAATATTTCATTTACCCTGCGGTCCCTCTCACATTAACTAAAAGCCGGAGAACAAATTGGCGAACTACCTGACGGTCATTCATGAATGCAAGGATTATCCGACCTGGAAAAAGGCATATGACGCGGATGCGCCGAATCGCGCAGCGGCCGGCCTCACCGACATCCATGTTTTGCGCGAGCACGCCAATGCCAATCTGGTGGCACTTATGTTCGGAGTAAGCGATGTCGGTCGCGCCAAGGCATTTACCACGTCGCCGGATCTAGCTGCCACTATGAAAGCGGCGGGCATCATCGGAACACCAAGACTGAGGTTTCGACACGGTGATTACAAGCGCGCGTCCGCTGCCAATTACGCCACAATGACACTGACTGTTCGTGACTATGAGACCGCGCTCAAGGCTTATGCGATGGATGCGGCGGACAGGAAGGGCGCAGGCCTGACAGACCTCGCGGTGCTCCAGCTGGACGATGATAAGAACAACCTGCTGATCCTTTGGGGGGTCAGTGATGTCGCCCGTGCAACAGCGTTCTTCGATTCGCCCGCCTTGGCCGCACATATGGCCAAGAATGCCGGTGTAGTGGGTCCGCCCGAACGGCATTTCTGGAAGGCCTGAGGGCACACGGGTCGGATTAGCGAGGCGGCCGCCCAGCGGGGCGGCCGGCCGTTAGTCTCACAAGCAAGTCTTTCAGCGGCCTTCCTGGACCCGTCTAAGGGTCGTGCGTTTGTTTGGCATTCCATGGTCGGCTCCGATTGTTTCAGGGACAACCAGCGTGCCATCCCCCTGAACGGGCGCTCTTTGACCCGTTCCGGTCAGTCATCAGTGACCGCTATCGGAAGTGTTCGGAGCGGCTTGCGGCAGTTGCAGATGTTTTGCTACAGAACAGCTCGATGCTCGGGGCGAGGCCTGGCGCTCGCCCAAGGTGCGATCCATCGTGCGATGTCGCCGGTCATGACAGACAAAGAGCGCATTGCCCCTGGCGCGCGACAGGCGACTTCGCGGGCTTGCCTCGCTTGGATGGCGAGGGGCCCGGATACATGATGTGCAGTAGGCTGAGCTTCATCGGACAGCGTGGGCTGACCGGGTTCGAGCCAAGGAGGCAGGTCATGAAAGCAG
>Ga0116106_1001624_pt1 | contig 10914 bp, 9 predicted proteins | sample June2015DPH_6_50_FD_89717 | JGI IMG/M metagenome (GOLD analysis project Ga0116106, IMG submission 89717) | Peatland microbial communities from SPRUCE experiment site at the Marcell Experimental Forest, Minnesota, USA - June2015DPH_6_40 | ecosystem: Environmental > Terrestrial > Soil > Wetlands >...
CGCGCTTGCGGGACTGCGCGGGGCACGGGACCAACAGAGGGCGGGAGCCGCGATTCCGGCGGGGCTGAAGCCCCGCCCTTCCGGCAGCCCCTAAGAGCGTCCAAACGTGGTGAGAAACCCGGGTTAGCATCCTGTCAGTGTCTAGCACGCTTAATTGTCTCCAGTCGTCCCGCATAGGTTAATCCAGCCCCAAGTCCCCAGCCCCCAGCACCAACGCCCTTTCTTTTCAATAAGATTCCCGCTTTCGACGCGTAACCACCTTTGTTTTCTGCAACATTCCCGCTTCGTCGCCAAGTTTTCCACAGCGGTCCTTTGTTTTCAATAACATTCGCGCGTCGCTCGTTCAATTTTTAACGTTACTTTATTTCTTCTTCCCTCGACCCAAGCGACATCCTGTCCAGTTTGAACCCCCAATCTTGATTCAGCGACTGACACGTGAAACCTGGCACCTGAAACCTGCCCTTCCGCTCGTCACTCGTCACTGCATTCCTAACTCCTGAATCCTGATTTCTGCTTCGCGCACAACCACACTTATTATACTAGCCTACCTACTTCCACTTGTCAAGAGACACGATGCCCCCTGGAACGGCCGACCTGCCTCGACAGCCGCGACCTGCAAGATAGGCTGAATACTGAAAACTGACTACTGATGACTGATTACTGATGGCTGATACCTGCCCTTCTTATTCGACGAGGTTCTTGAGAGGCAGGCTGAACCCAGGGAAAAGAGGCGAAGTCAGGGAATGCGTGACTCCTAGTGTTCTAACGGGGTCGAATCCCCTCTTTTGTCGCCGATAGATCTCGGCGGAAGGGCCGTACGGATCGATGATCCAGTATTCCTGAACGCCGTAGCGGGCATGACGAATATCGACTGGCATGGCCCTGATTGTACCACTCGCCGATTCCCCCACTTTCAAAACACCCAACAAGCCATTTCCAGCGCACACCGCAGAAATCTCGCCTTTGTGAGGGCGACCAACGTGGTCACGCTTTTGCGTCTCGAGCTTGCTCGATCCGCTGCCGGAAGCAAGCTTCCGGCGAAGCAAAGCGGCAGCAAGCTGCCGCACTCCAAAGCTTGCGCAGCAGACATTACCAAATCTGGCATCGTTCGTTGGCCGGCCTGACCATGGCCTCGCCGGGCTTGCAATGGAAGGCCTGGGCAAACGCCGGCATGTTCGAGAGCGGCCCATTCACCCGAAAGCGCGACACGGGGTGCGGGTTGGTATTGACCATCAGGCGGGCGTACTCGGCCCGCAAGTTACTAGCCCAAATCTGCGCGTAGCCCAGGAAGAAACGCTGCGCTGACGTGAACCCGTCAATATCCGCCGGGCGCGGCTTCCCTTCCAGCGATTTTTCGAAGGCGTGGTAAGCTATGGCCAGTCCGCCCAGGTCGCCAATGCTCTCGCCGACCACCAGTTTCCCGTTTTCGTGCAGGTTCTTTTCCACGTAGTAGCCGTCGAACTGGCTAATCACGCATCCTGCCCGGCTGTTGAAATCCTTCGCATCGGCAGGGGACCACCAATCCTTCAAATTTCCCTGCGCATCAAACTGCCGGCCTTCGTCGTCGAACCCGTGCGACATCTCGTGGCCGATAACAACTCCCATCCCTCCATAATTGATCGCATCGTCCGCCTTAGGGTTGAAGAAGGGTGGTTGGAGGATTCCTGCCGGGAAGACGATCTCGTTCAACTGCGGGTTGTAGTAGGCGTTCACCGTAGGTGGCGTCATACCCCATTCGTCACGGTCAACGGGCTTCCCAATCTTCGCCAGGTCACGGTTGAACTCGAAGCGGTCGGCCCGAAACAGATTCTCCACATAAGGGCCGCGTTCAATCTTCAGCGCCGAGTAATCCCGCCACTTATCGGGGTAGCCGATCTTGTTCCGGATGGCTTCAAGTTTGCTCAATGCCTGCTTGCGGGTTTCCGGGCCCATCCAGCTCAACGTAGAAATGTCCTCTCGGAGAGCCGACTCGAGGTTGTGCACCATCTCGAGCGCGCGGGCCTTGGCTTCCGGCGGAAAGGTCTTCTTCACATACGCCTGGCCAAGCGCCTCGCCGAGTGCCCTGTCCGTGGCGCGCACGCAGCGTTTCCAGCGCTCCAGATTCTCTGTCGTGCCCGTCAGCACGGTGCCCCTAAAATGGAAATCCTCGTCCACAAACTTCGCCGAAAGAGCGGGAGCCGCCGTATTGATCAGGTGCCAGCGCAAGTAAGTCTTCCAATCCGAGATGGGAACGGACTTGAGCAGTTCTTCCATCTCTTTGAAGAAATCAGGCGCGGCAACGTTGAGGTTGCCCTTCCCTCCCAGCGCGTTCGTGGCAAAATAATCGTCCCAGGAGAAATCGGGCGCCAGCGTCTTAATTGCCGCCGGGCTCATCGGGTGATAAACCGCCTGGGGGTCGCGCCGCTGGACTCTGGTCTGCGACGCCTGCGCAAGCTGCGTTTCGATGCTCATTGCCGTCTTAGCCTCGGCGGCAGACTGCGCGGGGTCGTCGCCCATCAGCTCAAACATCCGGGTAACGTGCTTGACGTATTCCACCCTTACCTGCTTGGATTTCTCATCCTCTCGCGTGTAATAGTCCCGGTCCGGCAGCCCAAGCCCGCCCTGATCGATTTCCCCAATCACCTGGCTGCTGTTCTTGGAATCCTGGGTAGAGTCCACGCGAAATAAAACCCTGACGCCATAACCTTGCAGTCGCGCAACTGCGTCCTCAAGATCCTTCCTGTCGTTGATCTTTTCGATCCGGTCGAGCTCCGGTTGAAGCGGGGTAATACCTGCCGCTTCCAGCCCCTTTTCATCCATGCAACTTCCGTAAAAGTCGCCGATCTTTTGTTCGTTGCTGCCCTGCGGCGCGCTGGCGTCCTTCGCCGCAGATTCGAGAATTTGGTGCACGACTTCTTGATTTCGCTCCTGTAACTGTTCAAAAGTCCCCCAACGCGGATAAGCGGCGGGGATGGGGTTCTTGGCCATCCACCCACCGTCAGCGTACTGGTAGAAGTCCGTGCAGGCTGCCACGCTGTTATCCAGGTTTCCGAGGTCGAAACCACTCTCCGCGCTCGTACCAGCAGGCGTTGCCGAACACAACGAAAAAGCTAAAAGCAGTAACATTGAAAAGCAGAATTTGACGAATTTCATAACCAACCCCTCCCAGGAGTCCAGTGAAACATAAGACGGTCCGACGTTGCAAATGCTCTCGAATACGCGAGTTATGCTAGCACAGACTACCGAACCCCGTCCAAAGCGCTGCCACTTAGGTGGGCCGGGGCTTGCCACGGCCAGGCCGCCCCGAGGGGCGCCCCCACGTTCGAATTGGGCGCTCCTGCACCCTCGAAGCTGTGCCGGGACTTTATTCGGACTCAGTCTGCTATAATCGCAGGCTTAGCAAGATGCCGAAAAAGTAGAAGTCAGGAGTCAGAATTCAGGAGACAGAAGGCAATAGGCGGCAATGATTCAATGACTCAATGAATCAGTCACTCAATTCTCTTCAGCCCCTAGCACCTAGTACATAGCCCCGTTTTCTTGGGAGGCCATTCTTGTATCTGGACATCCAGCACAGGATTCAGCAGCGATTTGTGACTCTGGTTCGCGAGGTGTTTAACCTGGATGTCGAACTACCTGCACTCGACTCCCCACCCTCTTTCGAGATGGGTGATCTCTCCTTGGCCGCTTGCTTCGAGCTGGCCAAACGCTTACGGCAACCGCCTCGCAAAATCGCGCAGACACTCGCTGCCCGCTTTCTGCCCATGCAGGGGGTGGAGCGTGTCAGCACCGCCGGCGCAGGTTACCTGAACTTCCATCTGGACCGAGCGCAAGCCGCTGCCGGATTATTTACCCTGCGGACCTCAGGCCAGCCTTCCCTGCCCTCTCGCCAAGGCAAGGTCGTTGTGGAGCACACCAGCATCAACCCCAACAAGGCTGCCCACATCGGGCATCTGCGTAATTCGATTCTGGGCGACACCTTCGTTCGCCTGCTCAAGTTCCGAGGAAACCAGGTGGAAGTGCAGAACTACATTGACAATACAGGGGTGCAGGTCGCTGACGTGGTGGTGGGCTTTATCCACCTCGAAAAGAAAAACCTCCAGGACGTCGAACAACTCGTCCGGGACCCAAACGTCAGATTCGACTATTTGTGTTGGGACCTCTACGCCAGAGTTTTTCAATTCTACCAGGCAAATCAAGACGCGCTCAGCCTCCGTTCAAATGCCTTGAAAGAAATCGAAGAAGGCCACGGGGAACCGGCCCGCATGGCCGACCTTATCTCCACCGCCATTGTGCGCAAGCATCTGGAAACGATGTTGCGCATCAACGTGCAATACGATCTCCTGGTGCAGGAGAGCGAGATTCTGCGTCTGGACTTTTGGAAGTCCGCCTTCGAGCTGCTGAAGAAGAACGGCGCCATTCGCTACGAAGATACCGGCAAGAATGCCGGCTGCTGGGTCATGAGCCTGGCGGAATCCACTCCCGAGGCGAGCGAAGAAGAGGCTGGCGAAGAAGACGTCAAAATCATCGTGAGGTCCAATGGTACTGTCACCTATGTAGGCAAGGACATCGCTTACCACCTTTGGAAGTTTGCGCTGCTGGGAAAAGATTTCGGTTACGCGCTCTTTTATCGCTACCCTGACGGCCATCCGCTGTGGCGAACCACCTTGCAGGGCGAGCCCGAGGCCCCCTCCTGCGGCCACGCCAGCAGCGCCTATGCTGTGATTGACACGCGCCAGTCGTACCTCCAGAACCTGGTGAACGCTGCGCTTCATGCTCTGGGTTATCACCAACAAGCCGGCAACCTGCACCACTTCGCCTACGAAGTGGTGGGACTTTCTCCGCGCTGCGCCGAGGAATTGGGAGTGGAGCTGAGCCAGGAAGACCGGCAACGCCCCTATGTGGAAGTCTCCGGCCGGAAAGGACTGGGGGTGAAAGCGGACGATTTAATCGACACCTTGGTCGCCAAGGCGCTCGAGGAAGTCCGCTCCCGCCAAATGACCCAGAACATGGAGGAGCAGCAAACCTATGCTTGCATGATTGCCGTTGCCGCTTTGCGTTATTTCCTGCTCAAGTTCTCGCGGCGCATGATCATTGCATTCGACTTCAAGGAAGCGCTCGCTTTCGAGGGTGAGACGGGGCCATACCTGCAATACAGTGTTGTCCGGGCAAGGAACATCTTCAACAAGTTCCACGAAACTCATGCGGACTTCAAACCCCGGAGCCTTGACCGCGCCGTCGGGACTGAGGTGCTCAGGAGATTCTTCTCCAGCGACGATGGACTGGCCTATTGGGAGCTGACTCTCCTGACGGCGCAATTGGAGATGATTGTCGATCAGGCCATCGCCAGCCAGGAACCCGCAGGACTCGCCAAATACGCCTTCCGACTCGCGCAAGCCTTCAACAATTTCTATCACCGCTTCCATATTCTGAGTGAGCCCGATGCCGATCGACAGCAGTTTCTCTTGTACCTGGTTCACCTTGTGAATCAGACGCTGACCTCGGCTTTGGAATTAATGGGGATTGAAATTCCCGAGCGGATGTGAAGTCTATTCTGAAATGTCCGTCAGGAACTGGACCCCGGCGACCCTTCAAAAGAAAAAGTCACCAGCGCAGAACTGCGGAGTTGCGCCAGAGGCTCGTGTCGAAATTCAATCTTCACGGCGCATTGACTCCTCTTCAACAGTCGCCAGTCAACAGTCGACAGTTCACAGTCGGGATCTAGGAGCTTGGGGCTAGGGGATGGGGTCTGGGGGCACACCCAACACAGGTTCCCTCACACCTGACACCTGGCACCTGAAACCTGTTCTTCTGACCCCAACCCCTAGTCCCTAGCTGACACCTGAAACCTGGCACCTGACACCTGCTTCACGTGTGCCGCCTGCGATGTTCGCGGATGTCCTGTTGGACTTCTCTTTCGATGGTCCGCCGTCGAGAAGTCTCCCGGTGGTCGAAAACATTCTTGCCTTTGGCCAGCGCAATCTCGAGTTTGATCATGTTGCTCTTCAGGTAAACGCGCGTGGGGATGAGCGTGAAACCCCTCTCCTGCGTGCGCCCCGTGAGCTTGTCAATTTCCTGGCGGTGCAAAAGCAGACGCCGGTCACGCAGCGGGTCATGGTTAAAACGGCTGCCCGCCGCATAAGGGCTGATGTGGCAATCGATCAACCACACCTCGTGGTTCTTGACCACCGCGTAACTGTCCTTCAGATTGACCTTGCCCTCTCGAACCGACTTCACTTCCGTCCCCGTCAGTTCGACGCCGCTCTCGAACCTCTCCAGCAAATGATAGAGATGTGGCGCCTGGCGGTTAACCGCAAAGTTCTTCGGGGCAGGATCCGCGAGCTTTCCCACAACACGCTCCACTTTAAATTCCGACGTATCCCAAGAACTAAAATGTTAGCACAGGCGAAGCTTCCGCGCACACGAAGCGTTGTTCCAGCAAAAACTCCATTGTCAAATCACCCGGCTTTCGATATGATGTGTTTGCGGGGTGGAGCAGTCTGGTAGCTCGTTGGGCTCATAACCCAAAGGTCGCTGGTTCAAATCCAGCCCCCGCAACCAAAAGGCTTTATAATTTCTTCTACATCCAGAGGCCACTCGAAAGAGAGTGGCCTCTTCTTTTTATGTTATCGGGGGTCTGCAGGAAGTAATCAAGATCGTTCCGTTCGCCAAAGTCCTTGCGTTGCCCATGATTAGAGTTGCCTGAGGAACGGCGACCTTTGGTAATTTCGCCCAACGATCACCGGAGTCTCCACAAACTCTACGGTTGGGTGACGGGGTTTCGAGCGACAAGCACCATCCCCGTTTGGGTGTCGGCCCGTGCGGACCGACCCCGAGGCGGGCTCATCCAGGTGATCACACTCCACTCTGCTGAGTCACTTGAAGCGTACGGTCTAGTCTGGGGAAGCGGATGCAGTCTCCCCTCATCCAGGAATCCTGTGGGCGCGGACGACAAATCTCTTGGGCGCCGAGCCCACAAAATAGAACGGGTAACAGGTGACCAGGGTCAGGATTGCTTCGCCTGAATCGTCCAGCACTTCAGTGTGCTCGGGCGCGACCACTTGCGCCGAGTCCACTGCCTCTTCTCAGTCAATGGAGCCGGGCGCTTCTTTTGAACAGCACCGTCGCAGTCTTTAGGGAAGCGGCTGCAAGCCGAGGATTGACGCCGAAATGGCGTCCAGGATTGTGTAGTTGCCGCCAGAATAGCGGCCATATTGATAGCGGTTGTTGTAGCCATCTTCATAGCCGCGACGGAAACCCTCGCGAAAGTAGTAGTTGTAGTCGTCCTGGGCTACATAATAACCGTCATAGCCGTAGTTCGCGTCCTGATAGGCAAAAGAGTCTTGGTAGTTGGAGGCCCAGCCATCCTGCCGGTCTGCCCGTCCGGCGCGGAAGCCTTCCTCATAACCGTAGTTCACGGCCTGCCGAAGCAAATTTGCGCCGTATCGATTCGTCTCGTAGTATCGGCCGCCACGGTTGTAACGATAATTGGGAGCCGTGTAGAAGTATGGATCATTGCTGTAATCGTGGCGCTCGTTCTGGAGACTCATGTCCTGCTGACGTAGGTGCTCTGAATACTGCTGCTGAAAACGGTACTGCGCCATGCGCCCTTGCTTCTGTAGCGCTGCTGTGCGCTGCTGTCCCACACGCTGCTGCTGATCTAGATGTTGACGGTACTGCGTCAGTTGCTGCTGCTGCCCAATAAGCTCCTGCTGACGCTGTTGTGGGAGACGGCCCCGCTGCTGCCCTTGCTGGGCCTGCTGTTGCTGCTGGGCGCGCTGTGGCTGCGGTTGCTGCTTCTGAGCGCGCTGCGGCTGCGCTTGCTCCTTCTGAGCCCGCTGCGGCTGCGCTTGTTGCTTCTGAGCGCGCTGCGGCTGTGGTTGCTGCTTCTGAGCCCGCTGTGGCTGCGCTTGCTCCTTCTGAGCCCGCTGTGGCTGCGCTTGCTCCTTCTGAGCCCGCTGTGGCTGCGCTTGTTGCTTCTGAGCCCGCTGTGGCTGTGGTTCCTGCTTTTGAGCCCGCTGTGGCTGTGGTTGCTGCTTCTGGGCCCGCTGTGGCTGCGGTTGCTGCTTCTGAGCGCGCTGTGGCTGTGGTTGCTGCTTCTGAGCCCGCTGTGGCTGCGGTTGTTGCTTCTGGGCCCGCTGTGGCTGTGGTTGTTGCTTCTGAGCCCGCTGTGGCTGCGGTTGTTGCTTTTCTTGCTGTTTCTGGTCTCGCTGCGGTTGTTGCTGCGCGGTGATCGGTATGCTCATTCCCACCAACGACACCGCGCTGATTACAGCCGCCACCACTATCCGGTTCAAGACATTAACTTTCATGGCACCCCTCCTTAATAATCCGGTCGCTCCATGGGATGTAGCCCAAAAAGCCAGGCCAGATCGAGCACAACAAACAAGATGAGAAACGTAAGCACCCTTCCCCTTCTGCCATTCGCCTCCCACCAGATCCTGGCTGGCAGCTTGAGGTAGACTCGTTATACCCTGGAGGTAATCCGCGTGTCTGCTCAGTACCGCTCGCACGTCTGGTCAGAATTGCTCATCCCAGCTAATGAGGGCCAACGACAGTGTGGGCCGGTCGAAGTTACTGCTTGGTGGCGCATCAGTAGAGTTGTATTCAGTGCCGGTAACGTGTATCTTATTGGTCGGTCGAGAATCGAAAAAAGAAATCTCAGTTTAGGACGCTCTCTTCATAACAGGAGGTGTGGATTGAAACTCAAAGAAGGCGTTGTCTCTATAGTGCTATTCAGCTTGTTGACCACCACGGCTCTCGCGCAGACCAGGGGCGGTTCCTTCACGCTGCGCTACACTTCGTTTTCGCCGATCGTTTCTCTGGCCGCAGGCATCTTGATTCTGATTTTCCCCAAGCTCCTCAGATATATCGTAGGCTTTTACCTAATCCTGGTTGGGCTGCTTGGGCTCCTCGGTCGCTGACCAGCTCGCAGCAGCGGCTGTTGAAAACCGGCGTACGTTTGATCAAACACGCCCGATGTTATTGGCTGCTCCTGGCGGAGAGCCCTCTCTCGCGGCGCCTCTTAGGAGCCGAGGTGGGCAGGATTTCGGCGCTGCCGGCCCAGCCCCTAACCCCTCATGCCTTGCGGGGCATACCTCACTGCGGGTGCGTCGGTGGCTGGGATTGCCCCGGGCCTCCTCTTTGGCCACTTGCGTCTTGGGGGACGTGCGAGAGATTCCGGCAACTCAATGACATTTCTCGAAGGACAATCCCTGCCTCCCGTGAGGCCGGAAAAATGGGAGCCCAAAAGGTACCTACGCCTTCCGTCTCGTTCCAGCGATCACCAGGGCTATGCCTCCGACCAGGGCGATTCCACCCAGAATCGGAGGCAAAGGAATCCGCTCTTTCGTTTCCGCAGTTGCGTGAATCGGGCCGAAGTCCACGACCTTCCTTTGCCGCGTGTATGTGATGCCCTGGAAAGCCAGAGAGATAATCCCCAGCACAATGAGCAAGATCCCAACCAGCGTTGCAGTTTTCATAAGGGGCTACCTCACTTGAGCGCCTTTCGTGCCCGATGGACCGTTACACTCACTCGAACGATTGTCCACCCTTGGGAGGGTATTTCGCCAACGTGTTGTCCAGGCCCCGAGCCGCCTGGGGGGTGGGCGCCGTGCCGTTGATCAGAATGTCTCTCGTTGAGAACGTGGGTTGCTTTTTGCAGTTGGCTCTCGCCTGCGAATGCCGGCGCACAGAAGGCTAGAAACAGAAAAACCAAAATAACCCTTTTCATTTGAAGCTCTTTTTTTGTACTTACTCCCACTGACCGGCGTGTCCGCTGTTTACGTTCAGGACTGTCGGACTACGAGCCTGCGTTACGATTTCTCGAGGGCTTCCTCTACCTGGCCGATTTTCTTTTGGACCTTCCCGGTCGCCTTTTCAACTGTACCCTCGGCTTCCAGACTGGGATTCTTCGTCAGTTGTCCAGCCTTCTCCTTGACCTCGCCCTTTATTTCGTGAAACTTGCCCTTTGCCTTGTTCTTAGTAGTTCGCTTCATCACGTTGCCTCCTTTGTATCACCTCACTCATGAGAGTCAAAGTATCTGCAACTCACCAGATCATGGGATGGAAGCGCCTCTCCCGGACTGCTATTCCGTCGCACCACCCGTAGCCTTGCGCGGGACCGGCCTGTCGGCTCTGACGTAGTCGGCGCCACCCTCTCCGGTTACCGATATATCCTGCGCTCCTGTGCGCACCAGAATCTCCTTGGCGCGCTTCGTCCAATCCGCATTGTCCGAATGCACCGAGAGGAGGATTCCACCCTCTTTTACCCGCACTTCATAGCGCTTGGCCTCGTGCTCGGGAATCCCCATGCCAATCAGCGCGCCAGTTATCCCGCCTACTGTACCGCCCACGCCGATCCCCGCCAGGGCCGCCATGATAGGACCGGCGGCGATAAAGGGACCCAAACCCGGTATGGCCAGAGCGCCAATGCCCACCAACCATCCCAATGCTCCGCCCAGCACTGCACCCGTTCCGGCACCTGCGGCAGCGCCCTTTGGAGCCTTGGTGTGTTTCTTGTGGGCGAAGTCCTTGGAGACTACTTTTTCCGGAAACAGCACGGAAATATCCGTGTTTCGAAAGCCGGCCTCCTTCAAGACGTCGACGCCGTTCTCCACGCTCGAGTAACTGGGGTAAATGCCCAACACCGCTATTTTTTCTGCCATGTTGCGCTCTCCTTTGGTCTTAAGATTTTTTTCTCGGGTTTAACTTCCACTTCCTTGTAGTCACCTTGCCTTCGCCTACCACTTCGGTGGCTCTCGAAAGCAGAAGGATTTAACCGCCTTTCACACCACCCTCGGGGCGACCCACCCCGCCCGTGCCGATTGAATCCTCCCCCGAAGGTGTGCTGGATGAATCGTCAGAATATGTTGAGGGTAAGGCGGAAGCCGGGATGCCTCAGGTTGAACATATAATAGACGCCATCAATGTATTCGA
>Ga0116106_1001630_pt1 | contig 10892 bp, 6 predicted proteins | sample June2015DPH_6_50_FD_89717 | JGI IMG/M metagenome (GOLD analysis project Ga0116106, IMG submission 89717) | Peatland microbial communities from SPRUCE experiment site at the Marcell Experimental Forest, Minnesota, USA - June2015DPH_6_40 | ecosystem: Environmental > Terrestrial > Soil > Wetlands >...
ATGGCGTGCTGCGCGCCTGCACCATGACTCTGATCGTCATCACCGAAGACCGCGAGGACCCGGCCGATCTGGGCGAGACCATCGCCGCCCTCATGCCGGAGCACCCCGCCCGCACTATCGTCATCCGCCTCACCGGCGCGGGCGAGCGTTCGATCGCGCAGCGCGTCTTCGCCCAGTGCTGGATGCCGTTCGGCCAGCGCCGCCAGATCTGTTGCGAGCAGGTGGAAATCACCTGTTCGGATGCCTCGCTCGGCGATGTGCCGTCGGTGGTGCTGCCGCTCGAGGTGCCGGATCTTCCCGTGATTCTGTGGTGCCGCAGCCCGCGCCTGCTGGGGATGGCGGAGTTCCCCGCCCTGGCCGCCATGGCGCGGCGCGTGGTGGTGGATTCGGGCGCCTTGGCGGATGCGCCGGCCGCCTTGCGGCGCCTGGCGGACGAAGCCGCCCACGGCATGTTGCTCGGCGATCTTGCCTGGACTCGACTCACCCGCTGGCGGCAAACCCTGGCGCAAATCTTCGAAGATCCGCGCCATGCCGCCCGTCTCACCGGCCCCGCGCGCATCACCGTGTGCGACGGGGGCGCCGTCACCACGCAGGCTCTTTACATGGCTGCCTGGATGGCCGGCGCGCTCGATGCGGCCGGCATCGGCGCCACCGTGCACGTTCGCACCAAGCAGCAAGAGACCTTTGCCGAGCTCGAATGTGGCGACTTCCACGCGCGCCTGGAGCGCCATGACGACCACCTGGTGGCCACCGTCGACGGACTCTCGCAATGCACCCTTCTGCCCAAGCCCGACGATTACCTGCTGCTGCGTGAGGAGCTCGGCATCGTGCACCGCGATCCGGTGTTTTCGAGCACCCTGGCGTCCGCCGGGCGGTTCGCGTATGCTACCGATTGAATGAGCGTTTCGTATCAAACCTGCCAGAATGCGCCGGCCGCAGCCGAAGCGTGCGCCAGCCACGTCGTCGCCGTGCTCGAAGAGGCGCTTGAGAGCCAGGAGCTGGCTACACTGGCCGTCTCCGGCGGCACCAGTCCCAAGTGGATGTTCGAGCGGCTGGCGGCGTCGAATCTGCCGTGGAACCGCACCCACCTCTTCTTTGTCGATGAGCGCGTGGTGCCGCCTTCCGACCCGGCCAGCAATTTCAAGCTGGCCAATGAGCATCTCATCCTGCCCGCCCGCGTTCCCCAATCGAGCGTGCACCGCGTTGCCGGCGAGCTGGCTCCGCAAGCCGCGGCCCAGCACTACGTCGAGCAGATCCGCCGCTTCTTCGGATTGAATGAGGGCGACCTTCCGCGCTTCGACGTGGTGCATCGCGGCATGGGGCCCGACGCGCATACGGCCAGCCTGTTCCCGGGTGACCCGTTGATCGAAGACCGTCAGGGCATCGCCGCCGCTACCTTCGCCGCGCAGTTTCGCCAGTGGCGCGTCACCCTGCTGCCGGGCGTCCTGGTGGCCGCCAAGCACACGGTTTTCCTGGTCACCGGAGACGACAAGAAAGAGGCGCTGCGGTCGGTGATCCACGGCGAGTACGATCCGATGCGATATCCCGCGCAAATTGCCACGCGCCCCGGCCACGACGTGGTCTGGTTCCTCGACCAGGCCGCCGCCGCTCTGATCGAATTGTTGCAATCGTGATACTATACTCTGGAATTGCCAGCAGGCGACCACGCCGTCGTCCGGAATCGCCTCATAGCGCCGTGTGAGTGGGCTCGTCCGGCCTGATTGTCGCGGTTGACCTGTTTTGGGTCCGCGGTCCCTTAGGAAAATGATCGAATGAGCGATTCCGCCCTGGCAAATCCCGCATATCAATACAGCTAGAGGTATAAAGATGCGATTATCCACAGCAGCTTCCAAATTTCGATACGCGATTTGTATTCTGGCTCTGGCCGGGTATCCTGTCGTTGCGCAGGATACCTCGGGCAAGATTGTCGGCATCGTCTCCGATTCGAGCGGCGGCGTTGTCGCCGGCGCCACGGTAACCGTTACGAATACCGGTACGCAGATTGCCCGGCGGACCTCGACCGATAAGCAGGGCTACTACCAGGTGCTGGAGTTGCCGATCGGCCGGTACGCAGTGGCGGCCGAAGCGGCTGGATTCTCGCGCACGGTGGTGGACGCCAAGAACTCGCTCGAGATCAACCAGACGCTGCGCGTCGACATCACGCTGACGGTGGGCGCCGTCAAGGACGTCGTCACGGTGGTAGGCGGGGCGAGCGCGGTGGAAACCGAGAACTCCACCATTGGCGCCACGGTCAGCGGCATCGCGATCTCGGAATTGCCGTTGAACGGGCGCAACACGCTCGACCTGCTGGCCACGCAAACCGGCGTCACGCCGAAAGACAGCGATGCGCCCCGGCAGGCCGGATCCTATAGCATTGGCGGCGGGCGTTCCGATTCGGTGACGTATCTGCTCGATGGCGGACTGGACAACCACCTCATCAACAATGACATCGTGATCAACCCCAATCCCGATGCGGTGGCCGAATTCCGCGTGCTGCAAAGCAACTACGCGGCGGAATACGGCCGCGGCGGCGGCGGCATCGTAAGCATCGTCATCAAGAGCGGGACCAACACCGTCCATGGCACGGCTTTCGACTATCTGCGCAATGAAGATCTGGATGCCAACACGTTCTTCAATAACGAACAGGGCGTCCCACGACAGATTCTGAAACGCAACCAATACGGTGGAACGGTGGGCGGGCCGATCTACGTGCCCCACGTGGTGGATGGCCGCAACAAGCTGTTCTTCTTCTTCGCCTATGAGGGCCAGAAGCAGAACGCCAATTCGCAAGCCGGCAAGATCACGACGTTCACGCCGCTCGAGGCGCAGGGCAACTTTTCGCAATCCGTAAACGGCGGTCCGGATCCCACGGTGGCGAGCTTCCTGGAGGCCAATCCGTATTTTCAGCCCAGCCCCACGCTGGCCGGCGACGCCATTATCGATTCCAGCCGCATCAGCCCGGTGGCTCTCAACTATTTCAAAAACGGGCTGCTGCCCACCGCGGCGGCCGGTTATGTATTTCCGCAGGCGGCGGCGCGCAACGACCATTCCGAATACCTGGGCAAGCTCGATTACAACATCGGCTCGCGCGATACGCTGAGCGCCACCTTCGGGGCGCAGGATACGCCGAACACCATTCCGTTCTCCGGCTCTTCGGGCGCCACCACGGTGAACGGTTTCCCGATTTCGACCGACACCGCTGCGTATATGGGCAACGTGGGTTACACCCACAGCTTTTCACCCTCCACCATCAACGTGGCCCGCTTCACGGCGCAGCGGAACAACACCAAGCAGAACTATCCCATCGGCACCGAACCCGGTCCTTCGCAACTGGGGATTAATATCACCCCGGACCTGGTGGACGGGCCGACCAACATCTTTCTCGAAGGCAGCGGCCTGTTCGCCGGCTACAATCCTTTCGGCCCGGCGAACATCGTGGACAACACCTTCACCTTCACCGACGACTTCTCCTGGACCCGCGCCAGACACTTGCTGAAGGCCGGCTTCCTTTTCTCCGCATATCGCGACGCGATGATTTACGGTTATTACCTGAACGGCGAATTCGACTTTTATGGTCCCTCGACGCTAGTCGGTTCCGGCAACGATCTGGCCGATTTTCTGATGGGACTGCCCGACGATTTCCAGGAATATCCCAACGCGCCCACCAACATTCGCTCGCATTCCTTCGCCGGCTATGTGCAGGATGCCTGGAAAGTCACCTCACGGCTCACCCTGAACTACGGCTTGCGGTACGAATACAATCAGCCCAAGTACGACACGCAAGGCCGCTCGTTCTCCTTCATTCCGGGCGTGCAATCGACCGTGTTTCCGGGCGCTCCGCTGGGGCTGCTCTTTCCCGGCGACAAGGGTGCTCCGAGTGGCGCGAACTGGCCCGACCGTACCAACTTCGCCCCGCGGCTGGGTTTCGCCTGGGACGTCTTCGGCAACGCCAAGACCAGCCTGCGTGGCGGCGCCGGCATCTTCTACGACATTCTGAAGGCCGAGGATAACCTTCAGTTCAACGGGCAGGCGCCGTTCTTCGGTTCGGCGTACCTGACGTTCAGCCCGCCCGCCAATGGATTCACCTCCGATCCTGGCATCCTGTCCAATCCGTTCACTGCCGCGGGCGAGCCGAATCCGTTCCCGTCGAAACCGGTCAACCACCAGGTGAATTTCGCCGACGCCGGAGACCTTCCGATTGGCGGCGGCAATCCGTTCTTCGTGGATCCGAATCTGAAGACGCCCCGGATTTACCAGTACAACCTCTCCCTTCAGCAACAGTTCGCCAACAACCTCACGCTGGAGGCAGGGTATGTCGGCTACATCGCGCATGGCCTTACCGGGCTGACGGACATCGACCCATTCAAGCCGGGCAGCAGTACCCGCATTCTGGACCTGCAACCCGGACTCGACGGGGATTACACCTTTATGAACGAGTTTCAGAATGTCGGGCGCGCCAATTACAACGCATTGCAGACCGACCTGACGAAGCGTCTTTCGGATTCGAAATTCGGCAACACGTTCTTCACGCTGGCCTATACGTGGTCGCATGAGCTCGATAACGAGTCCGGCTACCGGCAGCGCAACAACTTTGTGCCTTACTACAACCACAACCAGTTTTGGGCCTCCGGCGATCCCGATATCCGGCAGTTTCTTTCGTTATCGGGCGGCTGGGAGCTGCCGTTCGGGAAGCTGACCACGCGCGCAGGCTGGTTCACCAAGGGCTGGACTCTGTACCCAATCGTCACCTGGCGGAGCGGCTTTCCGCTGGATGTGATGGCGAGCCCCGGCGCTGAGTCTTCCATCTCCAGCCCCGGTCCCTCCGGCGCCGGCGATATCCAGGTGGTGCGCTCCGACCTGGTCGGCGCGATCCAGTATCTCGACCCCGGGGCGTTCCGAACCATCAATGTCACCACCAACGGCTCGGGCGAGCAAAGCGGAAATTACTGGTTCACGCCGAACAGCTTTTCCAACGCGCGCGAAGTGGCGCTCAACACCGCAGCTACTACGGTGGACCCCGCCACGCTGCTGAATCAGTTCACTTACGGAACGCTCGGCCGCAACGTGTTGCGCGGACCCGGCGCATTCAACGCCAACCTTTCGATCGCCAAGACCTTCCGGCTCCGTGAGGCTACCGAACTGGAATTCCGCGTGGATGCGTTCAACGTTTTCAATAACGTGGAATTCGGCAACCCGGACACCAACATCGGCGACCAGAGTTTCGGCCAGATCTCCAGCACCGCCGACCCGCGCATTATGCAAGTGGCGCTGCACCTGAAGTTCTGAAGAGAGGTAGGACAGACCATCGCTTTTGGTGGTCTGTCCTGCTCGCTCGAATACGAAACCTGACAGACGACAAACACCGATCGTCTGTCCTACCGGCGCCGCGCCTCACTCCACGCGGAATTCGATGCTGCGGGCGGCTTCGCCTTCGGCGGAGTCTTTGACAGTCAGTTCGGCGTGATAAGTTCCGGGCGGAAGGGTCGCCACAGGCAATCTGAGCGCCACCGGAATCACCAGGTTGCCGGACTTGGCCAGAGCGCTCAAATCGACATCGCCGAATCCCACTTTTGCTCGTCACTCTGCGCGTCGAGGAGGCGCAGGTGCATGGTCAACTGGAGCGGCTCGGCGCCGGCGGCGGGCGGCGAGTAGATCTCGAAGTAGGCCTCGGCGACGCCGGTTTTCGACAGCACATCGGAGCCGGAGACGGCGATCCGGTTGCCGCGAAAGATCAGCGGCTTTTTCCCTTGCTCGGTCTCCTCCTGCACGGCCTCTTGCGATATCGGTTGCACGTCGTGGCTGAGGGCGATGGCGCTCAGACTAAGCTGTTCGGCGTCGAACGGCTCGACGGCCAGCGGCGTTTCCACCACGCCGAAGCGGTCCTTGGCGGTGCGGAAAATCAGCTTGAACTTGTAATTGCCCGGAGCGATCTTCAGTTGGTGCTCATAGCGGAGCGGGTGCTGGACAAAATCGTCGAACTGCCGGCGGCTGTCGAAATCGAATCGCACCGTATCGCTGAACCGCGCTGCCACCGCGCCGCCAAGGTTGTAGGCCAGGCCGAGCACGTCCATCGAAGCGTGCAGTTTGCCGTTCGCCTCGGTGGGACTGAGAACGGGAGAAGGAATCTCGATCGTCAGGTCGACGCGCACGTCGCCGCCGGTCTCGTAAAAGAAGGGCGCTGACGCCGACGCTGCGGTGTTGGCGTGCGAGGCCGGCAGATTCGCCAACTCGTTCTCGAGCGGGCTGGCCGACGCCAGGCTCGCTTCGCGGATGTTGCAGTACAGATTGCGCCCGCGCACCTTCACGTCGGACCGGTCGACGGTGACCTTCAGCGGGTGGCAGCTTCCTTCCGGGGAATCCTTCGGCACGTAAGCCAGCGTGTAGGATTCGTCCTGCTCGCGCGCCAAAATATTGAAAACAGCGACCACGTCATTGCCGCGGTTGAGCTCGTGGCCGCCGGTTGCGTCGGCCAGGCTGAGCGCCCAAGCCGGAGTCTTGGCCCCGACCTGCCCTTCCACCGGATAGACCGAGACATCCGCCTTGCGAAAATCCAGTTGCATCCCCTTCGGATCGGTGAGCGTTCGATTCCTCTCGAGCGTCGACGATCGCCGGCTGGGGCGCTGGTTCTTCTGGGAAACGATCCGCGGAGGCGGCTGCGGCTTTTGGTTGGCGGCGTTCACCGGCGCCGGAACATGAGCGGCGAACAGCGCCACCACTTTGTGGCCGGGTACCTGAGCCAGGTCCTTCGCCAGTTGCGAATAGCTGTGCGCCCGGACATCGCCATACGGGTCGGGGACGTGGCCGCAGCGGGTCATGCTGGGCCACACGCCCAGCGACTTCTGAAGCTGGCCGACGTCGGCGGTGAATTGGGTAGCGATGGTCATGCACCCCGGTGTGTAATAGGCGACCGACATCAGCCGGTTGGGTCCGGCATTATCCGCCACGAACCTGACGGCGGATTGCTGGATCCATTTCTGATCGTCGGCGGACTCCCAGCGGTTGGGCCGCCCATCGAATAACAGGAGGAAGTGCTGTTGCTGGCTGATTCCCGGCGTGGCGGGACCGGTGTGGGTCTGGAACCCGGTGATGGTCTGTTCCTTGCCGTCCTCGAAGACGCGGAAATCCTTCGCGGTCAGGCCGTGGATGGGTTCGTCTTTCTTGCCGGTGACAACCGCGTCCACCAGCACCAGGCGCGACTCGGTTTTGAGCTGCAGGTCCGCCGCGGCGGGAGCGCCGGATCCTCCGGTCTGCGCCAGCAGCGGAAAGAACAGGAACGACAGCGCGGCCGCGTACATCGCGCGGCTGACATATCGCGAAAGCTCACTCGTTGCGGTTTTCATGGGATCTCCACTACTCCGTTGGTCGCAGCCATCTGCTTGCCTTCGGCATCGCGCACGACGACCCGAATCATATAGGCGCCGGCCTTGACGTCCAGGTCGCTGTTCACGGTGATGCCGAGGTTGCGCCGCCGCTCCAGACTCTCGTCCTTCAGCCGCAGCTCCACCACCTTCTGCGTCCCTTTGACGTAGTTGCCGTTGCGGTCGAAGAGGGCGCAGACCAGCGTGACGTCGTCGTTGTTCCGGTCATCCTGCTTGCGCAAAGGAAGCTGCCGGATATCGAGATGGGTGGTGACTTTCACCTTGGCGTCGTCGGCGCCGGTTTTGTAGAACTGGGTGTGGATGTCGATGGGCACGTCGCGCAGTTCATCGCGGGCGAAAACGGCCTCGCCGATTTCCCGCGTAGCGGTCGCGGCGGCGTCCTCCAGATGGGATGGCGCCCAATAACCCTTGCGCGCCTGCACCGACAGTCCCTTGCCGTTCGCCAGGGTCACCTTGATCTCGTGGAACTTCCCGTCTGGTTTGAGGTCCTTGGGATAGAAACCTAAATAGTAAACGAATTCCGGCGGGTTAGCCAGGCGGTTGAATTCGGACGAAAGATCGTTTTGGGCGAGCGCGGTGCCACCGGTCGAATGGGCCAGATCTCCCAGAATCAGCCCCTGGGAGGAAATGGTGAAACTGTCGAACCGGGTGACTTCCTGTAGAGTCTGGGGGCTCGTCAGCCGGCAGCCGGGGACTGGGTCAATGGTGTCGGCGGCATATACGCCACGCGCGTCCAGAGTGTTGATGACGACGCCCAAGCGCGTAGCGCGATCGATAGATTCGCTGAGGCCTCTCTGCAACTCGTCGTTGAGGTAAATGCCGGGCGAAACGAAAATCATGACGCGGTCGCCGGGCATGGAACCGAGCAGCCGCACCAGGTTGGTGAGCACGCGGAAGGCGTTGACGGCTGCGCTGGTGCCTTCATTGAAGACTGCGCGGAAAGTATCCCTGGCGACGTTAATAGCCACACCCGCCGTCATGCCTGGATAGCAATCGAGGGTAACCAGGGTCTGCATCGTCAGCACTTCCGGCAACGAAGGATCGCCGAGTCCCGCGATTTCACTGCCGGGATTCTTCTGGTATTGGTCGGCCTCGTAGAAGCTGGCGGGAGGGAAGTGCTTGGGCGGCGGTATGGGCACGATCTGCATCAGCATCTCGCGGAATTTCGCCACGTCATCGGTAAACTCGAGCGAGATTTTGCCGGAAAGCGTGAACAGGGCGATGCGCTCCTGTGGGGACAGCCCCTTTTCGACGTGTTTCAGTGCGGCCGCGCGGGCGTTCATGAAATCGGCCAACGTGAGGTGGACGTCGTCGAAGACAAAGGCGACGAAGCGCGTGGGCACCACCAGCTTGGAGCCCTCGGTGGCCGGCGCCCACGGAATCTCCTTGTTGGTGGACGGCTGCCCAGCCGGTTTGGCGACGGCGCTGCCCTCGATGGCGAACTGGGCGATCTCCTGCGGCTTGCCGTGATCGGTGATGTGAAAGTCCTGCTTTTGGAAGCTGCCGACGGTCTGTCCCTGCTTGTCACGGACCACCACGGGAACGCGCACCAGGTTCACACTCGATTGAAAAGTGGGCGTCTCCTCACGGGTAGTTATCTCACCGGTCTGGGTCTGCGCAGCCAGCACGGCGGCGAGCAGGAGAAAAGGCCAAGCGCGCATGAAACTCTCCTTCCGCGAGAAACCCGGCGGCGCGGGTTCCTTTGGGCGTGGGCGCGCTGCGGCTGGCCCACTTGCTTCGGATTATACCGTTCTCGACCCGCCGGCCGTCCTGGAAGTTGCTAGCTCAATAGGGCCATGAAAACGGCGGCAGGGCGGGCCAAGCTCGTTGGGATGTCGGAGTATGCGCAGGCAGATTTCATGGGGTGGGTGGAGGGGTTCGAACCCTCGGCCACTGGAACCACAATCCAGCGCTCTACCAGCTGAGCTACACCCACCGTGAAAGGGACATTCTCATCGTATCAAGGTGGGTGCGGAGCCCGCAATTTCGCGCCAGGATAGTGGGGCAGGCGCTTCCGCCTGCCAACGGCAACCGCTCCCTATGGTTGCGGCTCCGTACGAATCGCCGCCATCGGAGCCGCGACCATAGGGAGCGGTTGTTGCGGTTATTGCGGAGATCGCCTTACCGCCAGCGGCCCCAGCCATGGCCGCCGAGAATGATCGCGCCGAAGCCCCATTGCGGACCCATAAACGGATACCCGTAGTAATACGGATAGCCGTAAGAATACGGATACGGATTCCCGTAACCCGGGCCATAGTAATAGGCCGGAGGAACCGCGCGCCGCGGGCCGGCCGACATCTGCATCGCCGGGCGGTCGTAGTCGTCGGGTCCGACATAGCGGAAGGCCTGCGGCGCGCGCGTGGTCGAAATCGCGACCGGCGCCGTCATCTGGAAGGTCAGCGCTGTTTCCGGATAAATCACCGTGGGATGGTTGCGCGTGAGGATAGCGCCGACGATGCCGGCCGCCGCTCCGGCGCCTGCCCCAATGGCAGCGCCCTGGCCCCAATCCGCTGCGCCGCCGACCGCCGCGCCGGCAACCGTCGTCCCCGCCACGGTTCCGGCTTGCACGCCGGACGGCGTGGTGCCGCCCTGACGCGCCACTAGCTGGGTTTGCGTCGCAACCTGCGTTCCATCGGCCAGCGTGAAGCTGGTCAGCTCCAGCTTGAGCAACGACGGCTTACTGGAGTGCTGTTTTTGCACCTCCGCCACATTGCCGTAAACCGTTTGGCCACGATGCGCCGCCACCACGCCATCCACCACCAGCGGCTGCATCAGCGTGGCCGTGAACGGATCGCCCGCCTGGTTATGATCGGTCGAGAGCGCTTGATTGATGCGCACCGAAATGTACGTACCCGGCTTGATCGTCAATTCCGCGGGCAGGCCGTAAGCGGGACGGCTGATGTGTGCCATCGGCGGAGGCGGCGCCTGTGGCGTCGGAGCCGGAGTTGGCGCCGGAGCCGGAGTTGCCGCCGGCTGCCCTTCCTGATCGGGTTGCGCCACGGGCTCGGGGTTTTGCTGGTCCTGGTCTGGTGCCTGTGCCTGCTGAGCGGCCGGCGCTGGGGTTGGATCGCCTACGTGGCGCCACTCAGGGGTTTGCGCCAACGCCAGGCCAGAAGCAGTTACGAAAACTATTGCAATTTGTGAGATGCGTTGCATACTTGGGTCCCTCATTGCTTTCGACGCAGCTACCCACTGCATCTGTTTCACCAAATGCAAACGATTGGATCGCAAAGGCTTGAGGCTGGCCCGGGCTGGCCCTATTGCACCGCCGCTGGTGGATTTCAGCCACCGCTCAAGATGTTCAACCGCACCACGTCGGGCGGAGCCGCGCTGTCAAACGTGATTCCCAATTCGGCTTCTCCCGCCTCCACCGCCAGGCGCTGCTGGTGGCGGCGCCACGCCCACGCCGCCAGCATCGCCGCCGGCAGGCAGACGAACCACTGCGGATAATCGAAGATCCACCGTTCGAACCCGGCGCCGATCCGCGTGAACGCTTCAAAGGCCAGGAACTGC
>Ga0116106_1001647_pt1 | contig 10795 bp, 8 predicted proteins | sample June2015DPH_6_50_FD_89717 | JGI IMG/M metagenome (GOLD analysis project Ga0116106, IMG submission 89717) | Peatland microbial communities from SPRUCE experiment site at the Marcell Experimental Forest, Minnesota, USA - June2015DPH_6_40 | ecosystem: Environmental > Terrestrial > Soil > Wetlands >...
CCCACTTTTCGACGAGAACCTGATAGTAAAAGCAGGGTAGGCGGGTGAGCGGGCTCGTGAGGCTTCGTTCGCCGATGGCTTTGCCGACGATGTGCACCAAGCCCGCCGCGACGTCGCGGATCGGCTTTATCGGGGACGATTCGAGCGCGCGCAGCTTGCGGTAGTTCTGCCATGCGCCGTACAGCAGCAACAGCCCGAACGCGACGAGGAACAGGCCGCCCGGGTGCGAATGCGAGGCACTCGCGCCTGCCGCCGGCGCTGCGATGTCGCCGGTGGCGCCGCCCTTGCTGGAATAGTGGCACGAGTATTCGCGCGCTGCCATTGCCGTCGTCAGCAGCCACAGTGCGAGGCGATGCATCGCGTCTCCAAAAAAAACAGGGTCACAACAATTGTTGAGTTTACACTGGGAACCCGCGTCTCAATGAGCAACGAAAATGTCGCCCTCGATGCTGTAGCCGTCCGTCTTGGTCGATGTGATCGATGCCTCTCCGGTCGGATTGTAAAACACCTTCGCGAACCCAAAAACCGACCTTGACGAAGTAGAAACCGCCGAGTCCGGGCTTCTTGGGATCGGTCGTGCGCGGATCGAATTTCAGCCGGCCGATTTTCCATTGATCCGTGGCCTTTACGCCGCCGTTGACCAATTCGTCCATCGAGCAGCCGCGGCTTGCATACTGAAGGCAATCATCTTCGAGCGATGAGATCGCAGGCATGAACATCAGCGCGATCTGCTCGTTCCGCTGCAACGGCAGCTCCTTGCCCTTGGACGTGATGCTCACCTTCGCCGTCGTGGCACTAGGGCCCTCTCCTGCGCTCCACGCGAGCCCGGACAGGCAAGCCGACAGACTCAGGAAGACAAGTAGAAACGGTCTTGAATCTTGCATGATGACTCCTCCCTGTTCAATTATTGTTCCTCTTTGCTCGGGTCTGCACAGATTCTCAGCAAACAGCGCGATTCCATTCGAATTCGGGTCCATCAATGTGGCTCCATCATACGCGCTCCTCGGAACTCCGGCATTCCGGCTGCGATCGCGAACGGAGCGCTTTGTTCGCGGCGACTGTTCCTTATCATGACGGGCAGGGTTGTGGATACGGCGGAAATCCTACAGTAAGCAAATGTTATCGCCGGATAATTCACCCGTGCTCGAAACAAACGATGTTCATTTCGCGGCTGATGGGCCGCCGGACGCGGCCGTCACATCAATGCCCGTCCACCTGCTCGAGGAGAACAGCAACTCGTGCACGTGCTGGTCGGTCGCAACATAAAAGACGGCATCGGTGCCGCCTTTCGCATGGAATGAAGGAAGGCAGCGTCATTCAGCCGCACGATCAGGCCCGATTTCAAGTCGTCTATCAAGTGCCCAAAGCGGCGTCACATTTCACGCTGCACTACCGCGGCTTTTGGTCGGACAGCAAGAAAACTCTGCCCGATGCTCGCGTGCAGGGGGGCGGCAGCTAGACTCACTGGCGTTCTAATTTGCGAGGTTGCCATCGGCCTGATGCGCGTGAGTAATGGGATAGAACGCTCGCTCTACCCGACAAGAAAAAAGTGCGAATCCTGCGTTAACTGCACACCGCCCGTAGCGCTTGACAGTCTTTGGGCGCGCGTGATATCCACCTACGCAGAGTTGCTCCGCCAAAAAGATTCTCTCCAATTCGCGGGTCTTCAATAACTCCAAGGGGTCAATCATGCGCTGCCCTTCCTGTGGTCACGAGGTTGTGGACTCGCCGTTATGCGAACGTTGCGGCAAGCCCCTGAAAATTGAAAAGACCGATCCGATCGAGCCGAAATCAGACACGGCGCTCGGCCCCGAGCCATCGTCGCCTACGCTTTCTGTTAAACAGTCAGGCGCTGCTCCTGACACCAAAGTCGCAGATGCGCCTGACAACGCAAGCAGCCACCGGCGATGGTACGCCATCGTTTGGGCGGGTCTCGCCATCGCGTTGTACGGGGCAGTCGCCGGCGCATCCGGCGGCGCGGCGCCAGCGCGCGTCCTATCGGAGAACGGACCGTCATCATCACCCGAACAGAGCAAGATCATCGGCGAGCGGCATCTGGCGTCGGCGCAGAAATGGAAATCGATCATTGAAGCCTATGTCGCCGCGGTTCCTGGCTCGGCTACCGATATGAACACCTTGGCTGATTCGTTGGAAAAGCCGGAGGCGGCCTTTGAGTATGTTCGGGATCAAATCGCGCTCGAACCGTACGCGGGAGCAATGAAGGGCGCTGCGGCGACGTTGATCACGCGCGGCGGCAATGATCTGGATCGCTCATTGTTGCTTGGCACGTTGCTCTCTGCGCAGGGCGTGGAGGTGCAAATCGCGCATGGCCAATTGAACGCCGCACAAGCCCAGAGTCGGCTGGCGGAAATCACGGCAAAGCCGGAGGCCACTGAATTGATCCTGCGCTCGATGCCCAAGCCCAGTTTTGCATCTTCCCCGCAGATGCGTCAGATAGATTCGATGACGGCTGCAAGCGGCCGGCGCCGCGCTCAGCTCATCGAACAGAATTTCGCGTTTCTCGATTCTTCCCTGAAATCGGCGAAGATCACGATCGGATCGAACCAGTCTGCGGCTCAACTGAAGGCGCTTCAAGATCATTATTGGGTGCGCGCGGTCGTAGCTGGCAAGACAATGGATCTGGATCCCGGCTTTGCGCAGGCAGAGTACGGGCGCAAGTATGCGGATGTTGCCGAGACGATCAACCTCAACGGATTGGACAGCACGCAATTGCAGACGATGACTTTGCGACTGGTCGCCGATTACCTCAAACGCGGCGCAATCACATCCCGGAATTTGCTCGAGAGCGAATTCAACGCCATCGATCTCTGGGGGAAAAACATTCGATTGGCGATACTTCCAGATGCCGCGCAGGGGGTAGCAAACGACTTCCGCGCGACCTTGTCCGTCGGCGACGATTTGGCGGCTCAGCAAGTGTTTCAACTGCGTGTGACGCCAGTCGATAAGCCGAGCGGGCCGCAGGGAAACAACGGATTATGGGGCGGCTTGGTCGGCGGCACCGCCGGGGCGGAGGCGCCAAATCCGGAGGCGACTGGAGCGGTTTTGGCACGGATTTATCTTGAGGTCGATACCGGCGGTCCGCTATCAGCGCCGCAGCGCTCGCGCCGCGTCATCCTCGATCGGCTGGCGGCCAGCGGCGGAGCTGCGCAGCTCGATCCGGCAATGACGGGCGACGACACCGCGGGCGCTTTGCTGACACAAGTCTGGGATGGCGCAGTCGCGGTCGGAGCGATTGACCCTTTATTTCTTGCCAAGGCCACGCTTGCGTGGATCAATGCGGACATCGATGTGCAGAATGCTCTGATTGCCGCAAATCCCGCCAAAGGATTGAAGCCGTCGGATCTGCCGGGTCCGCTGCTCTCGCCTGAATTATTGACGTTTTTTCTGTCGAGCGCTAATACCGAGCACGAGATTCAGATGCAGTTTGCCCCGCAAGTGCGCGCCTACTATCAGCACCCACGCCTTGCATTTTATCGCCACGGTTTCGAGGTCTCCGATTGGGCCGATGCGTCCAAGCGTGTCAGCTATCGCGAAGGTATTGATATCGTCAATTCTCCGTTCGGGTTTGCAGGCCGTCCCGAACAGCAGACCGGTCTCGCGATGCGGTGGGGAGCGGCGGACACCGCGATCGAATTGCGCTTCAGCTTAGCCGGCGGCGGTGCCTTCAACACCCTACCATTGATCGCCGCTGCGAAATCCGCGAAGGTAGCGATGGTTACGATCGGCCCCGATCAAAAAGCCTCGCTGGGCTCTGTATCCGTACCGCCTTCCATCAAGGCCGCGCTCGATCGGGACCTAATCGATGACCGGGCGATTGTGGCCCCTGCGCAGCTCATCGATATGAACGGCACGCGCGCCTACGGATGGTGGAGCATTGAGCGAGACACGGGCTACGCGATCGGCAAGATGGATCTCGGGGGCGCGCAGGACCTGACGGAATACACCAAGCTGCAACAGACCATACCAAAGCAGTCGAAGATCGCCGGCGGCATGATTGGTGACATTCTGCGCTGTTACATGGGCGGCATCACCTCGGTGCTCGGTGGCGCGGCGAGTCAGCCCGTCGGGCCGTGCGTTCAAAGCGCATGTTGCCATGCAATCAACGAGCTGCTGGATATGGAAGTCGACGACAGCATGACGATTGCACTGCTCACGGAGGACGAAGAAGAGCTGGGCCGGGTCCTGAAGTTGGAAGCCGCGCTCGTTAAATTCGACTCCACCACATTGCCTGTCATGGGCGCAGAGCACGGCGCAGAGGAAGCCTGCGGAGGAGAGAAGTAAAATGACAAGAACCATCCGCACGGCATTTCTTGTCGCAGTCGTCGGCCTCGCGCTTGGTGGGACATCGCAGTCGGGCAACAACTCAGTCGATTGGGCCTCGATTCGTACCTACGTGGGCCATTACCACGCGATACAAATACCTGCTCCGGGATTCCGCAAGGAGATCAGCGCCGCCCAATCAAAAATCCTATTTGACCGCTCGTTCGGGCTCCCCGGTGCAATGCAGTACATCTTCATAGGAACTTCCGTGGCAAGCGGCCGCTCATCCGGGCCCGTACCGACAGGTCCCTGTGCCTTCATGTCGGGAGACCCCAATCGCTCCGGTGAGAACAAGGCATTGCGTATTCAACTCTATCTTGATCTCAAGCATCACAATTACGGATTTCAAGGGGAGCCTATCGCCGTGCAATATATGGTCGGCGGCTACTCGCCCGATTGCGGCGGTTCGGGAAGAATAATGACCGCGCAGCTCATCGGCCAGATCTCCCTAATCACCGTTGATCTGCCGACCGACACCGACGTGTTGTGCGGAAAGGAAACAATTCAGACGCCCAAAGGCGAAGTGACCGAAACGATCGATTGGTATTTTTATCCTGATGACGGTGAGCCGCGGCAGGCTCCTGTGTGCCCCGAAGTGGTGAAGGTGACTTAGGACAAATAGGATCAGGGACGGTCATGCGGGGGAGGCGAGAGCGGTGAGTATGAGACAGAAAGTCGCGAATTCAGGCGCCGGCAGATTGCTACACGCTGCACTGCTCGGCGCGTGCCTCGCCATCCCCGCAACCCCTGCGAGCGCCGCGCCGCCGCCGGGTGCGGCATCATCGCCGGCCGGCCTGACGCCCGGCAATTACACCACGGGACCAGCGGGCGCAACCGCGTCGGCAAGCAATCGGCAGGCAAAATTGACGGTCCCGCGAATTCGCGTGTCGGAAGACATTGGCGGGCAGTACGCATCAGCGCACCACGCGTTTCTGACGGTGAGCACGGAGTGGAAAAATGTAGGTCCCGTCAAGTACCTCGTGCCGCAGCTGAACAATCACCTGTTCCTCATTGTCGACGGCGATCGCCAGGTGACCTTGAGCGACGCGACCGGTGCGGCCCCGCATCCACTGGCGATCGATCAACTGCTCGTACCGACCACCGGAAGCGGTGTTAGCGGCGACGTGGTGTTCGAGATCCCCGATCACGGAGTAACCAGTCTCGAACTCTTGTTCATCGATACCGACCAAGGAGACATGCGCGTCCCGCTGTTCGGGCACGCGCCTCCCGCGCCCCATCCGATCGCAGGCCCCGCCAGCAACGGCCTGATTGAGGCCGCGATTCTGGGGATGCGCGAGCTCGCCGCGGTCGGCGGCGTCCACGCGCCCGCGGGGCAAACGTATGCGGTGATCGACATCGACATGCGCGCACTCTCGCCCGGCAACCTGGTCCGCTTCGATCCCACGATGTATTCGGTTCTGGCTGATGCGGACGGCTACAGCTATCGCGTCATCTCGCTCGAAACGCTCGACGATGAGTTCACTGCGGCGACCCAGCTAATTCCTCTGGTGCCTTCTCGCGGCACGCTCGCGTATCTGATCCCCGTAGCGCACGCCGCGCTGACGCTCGCGATCAATCTGCCGGAATACAAGGCGATGACGCTGGCACTACCTAATTCGGGCCCTGCGGGAACCCGCGCAGGCAAGCCCATGCTCAGCTTCGAGGATCCCGACACGCTCACGCTGAACGTGCTCGGGCTGAGCCGTGTCGCGTCGGTCGGAAAAAAGTCACCCGCGGCGGGCAATGACTTCCTCATTCTGGATCTGCTCCTCGTATCCAAAGTCGATCAGGGCATTGAATTCCAAACGGCCGAGCAATTGTTTTTACTGGACGGAAGCAATGAGATTGGCGTCGATGCGGATGCACTCGAGGCATTGCCGCATGGCTTGACGGAGGGCAGCGTCATCGCGGCTCACGGCCAAGCCCGATATCAAGTCATCTTCCCGGTGCCTAAATCGGCGGCTCATTTCACGCTGCGCTACCGTGGCTTTAATTCGGACACCAGAAAGGTCCTGCCCGACGTTGCCGCACCGGGGCACGGCAACTCTCAATAGGAGTGATGCAACATGAATGAACGCGAGGCATGGATAATCATAGACTCGAATCTCACGAAGCTTGTGAGTCTCATGGTAACCGTCCAGAAGGGAACGCAGGTGGAGGTCTTCTGCGATGCGTCGGGAAAGAGTCTTTCCTTCTCCAAACCCTTGGGCGAGGCGAACATCAAGCTGTGCGCCGTCACTGCGCCGGATCTTGAGGGATCCTATGGCGTACGCCGAAAGGGGAATTCGTTCGTCAACGACGACGGGGAAGAGATTGCGCCGGATAAACTGGCGTCCTACCTCACCCAATTCATCACTGGAATGAAGGATGGCGGCAACGAATGGGGCTGGGAGTTTAAGCTCGGCGGCGGTTAGTTCAACTCATCGCCAGCGCTGGGCTAATCGAGTCCGAAGCCAGTCCGGTCTGCTCAAAGGAGACGCACATCGTACCAACTCATCGCAAGAATCGCCTAATCAGGAATGAACCTTGCAATGCGCAGAGAGCGACGATGCGGACCGCGGGGACAGCCGCCTGGTGCCTCTGCGTGACCTTCGCAGCGGCCGCGACGGCGTGGGCGACGGATGCGCCGGCCGGCGCGAACATTGCCGCATTGGATTTCGGCGGCGACATCGTCAGCATTACCGGCACCTTCGGTCCCGGTCACACCGGCCGCAGCCTCATCGATGCAACGACGGGATCGACCTGGCAACCCGAGGGCAAGGAATTTGCCTTCCCGCAGGACATCGTCATCTCCTTCTACGCGCAGGATACGGCGCTGGTGTCGGCCGTCACCGTGGCCCTGCCGCCGGAGCGGGGGCATGGGCCGAAGGATGTCGAGGTGTGGACGGCGAGGGATGATTCGACGGCTGCTTTCAGCAAAGTGGCCGCCGCCACGTTGACCGCCGCGAAAGCTGCGCAGGTGATTACTTTTGCTCCGGTCGAGGCACGCTACGTCAAACTGCGGGTGCTCTCGAGCGGCGAGAAGGGCGTGCTCGAAATCGGCAAGATTCAAGTTAGCGAGGGATCGCGTCCGGGTTACACCGCGCTGGGCGCGCGCCACCCCGAGATCGCGGGCTGGAAATACAGCGCGCGGTTTGCGGCGCAACGGGGAATCGAGTGGCTACAGCCCGCGGCCGTCGAGTGGCAGAGGAACAATCAATGCTTCGGTTGCCACGTTCAGGCGCAGGCGGCGATGGGGCTCGCGATCGCGACTCGCAACGGCTATCTCGTGAGCCGGCCAGCCTTGCAGGAGCTGACCGACTATATGCGGATTCTGCAGGACGCGGACGGCAGCGAGAGCTTCAATCTCCTTGTCGACAACCAATCCGTGATGACCGCCCAGGCCGCCGGCAAGGGCTCCCACACGCCGGCCGATCAGCCCATCATGGCTACGCTGTTCGCCGCGATGAGCTTCGCCTATCTCGACCTGATGGCTGATACCAAACGCGACCCGACGCTCCTCAAATTTGCGGACTGGCTCACGGCTAAGCAACAACCAACGGGCGAGGTGATTCCGGATCTGGACGAGGCGCCGATCTGCCAGGGCTCGTTCATGACGACGGCGAACGCCGCGCTAGCGTTCATGCAGGCCTTTGCAGAGAGCGGCGATTCGCGCTACCAGACGGCCGGCGTCAAAGCCATCGACTTCATTGCCGCGGCCAAACCCGTGACCACGCAGGACGAGGTGTTCTCGATCCTCGCGCTGTCACACTTCGGAAATCCGCAACAGCAAGCCCTCGTGAACGGTCTCATCGCGCACTTGAAAGCCGAGCAGGGCACCACCGGTGGCTGGAACGAGTCGCGCGAATCGCCGGGACCCAATGCCTTTGCCACGGGGCAGGTGCTCTATGCGTTCAAGGAATCCGGCGTCGACACCCGATCCGCCGAGTTCGTGCGTGGAGTCAAGTATCTGCTGCATACGCAGGAGGACACCGGAGCCTGGCCCGTTCAGAACAGCGCGACCGGGCGACCCTCGGAATTCGCGCCGACGATGTGGGCCGTCATCGGGCTGGCCGGATCCTACGCACAGGCCGAAGATCCGACCGCCGAGTCGCTCAAGTCACAGCTCGATCAGACCGGCCGGGCCGTTCTGTACATCAATTTCGACTTCAACAAATCCACACTCAGGCCCGACGCCAAGCCGATCATCGCCCAGGTCGTGAAACTCATGACGGATGATCCGAGCCTCAACCTCGCGATCAACGGGCACACGGACAATGTCGGCCAGCATGACTACAACGTCAAATTGTCGCAGACTCGGGCCGCCGCGGTCGTCGCCGCGCTCGTCGCGGCACAGATCGCACCGGGCCGCTTGAGCTCGGGCGGCTTCGGGCCCGACCAGCCCATCGACGACAACGATACCGACAAAGGTCGCGCCAAGAATCGGCGCGTCGAACTCATCAAGAAGTGATCGCCCCTAGGGCGCTTGCTTGACGATCGCTCCGTCCTTCATGACGAAGGACACATGCTCGAGCGCCTCGATGTGTTCGAGCGGATTGCCCGGCACCGCGATGATGTCCGCGTAATAGCCGGGCTTCAGTTCGCCGATTTGGCCCTCCCAGCCGAGCAGCTTCGCGCCGTTCAATAGATCGGCCTGCAGCACCGCGAGCGGCTGCAGGCCGTATTTGACCATCAGCACGAACTCGCGCGCCTGCGTGCCGTGCGGGAACGGTCCGACATCCGAGCCGACCGCGAACGGGATGCCCGCGGCCACTTGTCGCTTGAATTCCTTGATCTTGTAGTCGTACAGATCGCGCTCACCGCGCGGGTCCGGGGCGCCCGGGGCGGGTAAGAAATACTCGAAGATTGCAAAGGTCGGAACCGCCGGTATCTGCTTGGCCCGCATGATCGCCATCGTTTCATCGCTGAGTTGAGTCGCGTGATCGATGGATGCGACGCCGGCCTTAGCCGCATACAGCGTGCCGGGTTCTCCCATCGCATGCACGGCAACACGCGCGCCCAAGCGGCTCGCCTCATCGATCGCGGCTTTGAGCTCGAGTACCGTATATTGATAGGGCGTCTGCAGTACGCCGTCGTGCATTTGATCTCTTCCCGTTTCATATATTTTGACGAAGTCCGAACCCTGCTTGTGCTGCTCGCGGATCGTGGCGACGAGCTCATCGGCGTTATTCGCGTAAGTAGCGTTCGAGAGCACGTGCTGCGCGGGATTGAAATGATTGGCGTCCTCGTGACCGCCGAGGATGTCGATCGCATTGCCACTGATGCGCAGCCGCGGTCCGGGAATGAGTCCCTGATCGATTGCGTTGCGCACCGCGGTATCTGCGGAGCCCGCACCTTCGGTGCCCATGTCCCGCTCCGCGGTAAAGCCGGCCATCAAATCGGCTTTCGCGGCGAGCGCCGCAAGGAGGGTTCGCTGCGGCACCGACTCTTGTACCGTTTGCAAATCCTCCGCGCCGGGGTGCAGAAACAAGTGCACATGCGCGTCGATGAGGCCCGGCAACAACGTGCTGTCGCCGAGATCGATGACGCGAGCGCCGGCCGGATGCGCAAGCTTGGACGCTACGGCGAGGATGCGCTCGCCGTCGATGAGAATCTCGCCGGGCATCAACAGCCGGCCGGTCGCGACCTCGAGCAAACGGGCGGCATGCAAGACGGTGGGATGAGGCGCCGTCTGCTCGGCGATCGCCGTTACCCAAAATCCCGAGAAGGCGAGCAGCAAAGCGCATTTACTCACGCGATCGGTTTTCATCATTGTTTTTCTGCTGACAGAGTTGATGATGAAGATCAAAGCATGACCATCGCCTGCCGGTCAATGAGCGCCATGCGGCTGTCTGCCGGATCGGGCGGCGCATGGTGCCGCGCCCAATAGCACGGTATGCTGCTCAAAAAGCCAAGCGGGGGATCGGACGAGATGCATTCTGCGACCCTAGTACGATCGGGGAACGAAGACTCGCGCCACGGGTTTCTGTCGGCGCTGTGCGCGGCCTGCGCACTGCTTGCAGGCGCGGCCCTCGCCAATGCGGCCGCTGCGGCCGCCGCGGCCGGCGCCACGCTCGATCTCGATGCGAGCGAGGCGCCGCGCGGCATCGAGCGCGCGCATCTGGTGCTGCCGGTCAAACCCGGCGCCCTGACGCTGCTCTATCCGCAGTGGCTGCCGGGCGAACACGCCCCTGATGGTCCGATCGGCTCGCTGTCGGCGCTCAAGTTTGTGGCGAATGGAAAGACTCTGCAGTGGCGTCGCGATTCGACCAACATGTATGCGTTCCATCTGAAGATCCCCGCGGGTGCCACCGCGCTCGAGGTCACGCTCGAGGTTCTTGCGGTCCGGGATGCCGCCAATCAAAACGCCGACCGCACCAGCACGGACGCCCTGGCGATCATCCTCTGGAACCAAGTCCTGCTGTATCCCGCGGGTGCCCGCTCGGACGATCTGCAGTACACCGCAAGGCTCAAG
>Ga0116106_1001656_pt1 | contig 10769 bp, 7 predicted proteins | sample June2015DPH_6_50_FD_89717 | JGI IMG/M metagenome (GOLD analysis project Ga0116106, IMG submission 89717) | Peatland microbial communities from SPRUCE experiment site at the Marcell Experimental Forest, Minnesota, USA - June2015DPH_6_40 | ecosystem: Environmental > Terrestrial > Soil > Wetlands >...
CCATAACCGTGACTTGCTCGCGAAGATTACGTCCTTACGTGAAATGCAACCTTATCCCGTTATCCCAGCCTGGTCAAGAATGCCTCTTCTGAGCAAGAGGTTGGAATCGCAGGTTACTTTAATAATGGCATCTGCTCAGCCCGATTTTCTTTTCGTATGGCTGAACCGGCAGGCACGATTCAGCCCGCGACGCTATAATTCTCAAGCATGACAGTCGAGTGCGACTAAGAGCGGCCCGAAACAGGGCCATGCACTAGAGTGGAGATCTCTGCGATAAAGTCATTTCAGGTACAGTTCTGCCGATTGTCGATCAACCTACTTCGTTTCCGATCGCGAGTTGGGTTCCCAGCTGGGGGCCGCTGAATGTCTAACGGCCACCCTGAAATCGCCCCGCTTCCGTTGAATTCATCAGGGATCGATCGTATTCGTCACTGGCTGCGAACCGTCCTGGGGCTTGATCGAGCGATCGGATTCACAGTTCTTGCGAGACTCTGGGGCAGCACCGCCGGTCTCGTCACCGTTGCTTTGATAGCACGGTTCCTTTCCCCAGCCGAGCAGGGGTATTACTACACTTTTGGAAGCCTGGTTGCCTTGCAGATCGTTTTTGAGCTGGGCTTCTCCTTTGTGATCTTGCAGATGGCAAGTCACGAACGGGCCAAGCTGTCGATATCCAGTGATTATGAAATCACCGGAAACCTCACTGCCCATACCCGCCTCGCCTCTGTGATTCAGAAGTCGGTCCGCTGGTATTCGGTGGCCGCGCTGCTGATGTTCGCGACATTGCTTCCTCTCGGGCTTTATTTCTTTTCTACGCAAGACCATACCGGGCACACTGTTTCTTGGCTTTTTCCTTGGTGTCTTGATGCGTTGATGGCGGTGCTCAACTTCCAGCTTGATCCATTGTTGTCTTTTCTGGAAGGTTGCGGATATGTGCCAGAGGTGGCGCGTCTCCGGTTCATGCAGTCGGTGACAGGAAGTCTGCTGGCTTGGCTCGTTCTAGCGAGCCGCCATGGCCTTTTCGCACCATCGATGATGTTGTTCGGAATGGCACTCTCCTCCTTTGTGTGGCTGTTTGGGAAGCGTAAATTGTTGATCGGATTACTGAGGTATCAAGTTGGGCCGAATCGAATCAGTTGGGGGATAGAAGTGTGGCCATTCCAGTGGAGAATCGCTGTGAGCTGGTTTTGTGGCTACTTTATCTTCTGGCTCTTTAATCCAGTCCTGTTCGCATTCCGCGGTCCCGTAGAGGCTGGACGGATGGGAATGTCCCTCAGTCTGGCAAATGCGATTCAGGCCATCGCAGTTTCTTGGGTGGGTACAAAATCTGCGCCCTTCGGAACTCTGGTCGCCCGCAAGGAATTCGACCGGTTAGATCAAGTATTTTTTCAGGCGCTCCGACAGTCCGTTGCGGTCTCGATCTTAGGGGCTCTAACTGCTTGGTTTGGGTGTCTCTTCCTAAACCTGGAGCACATCCGTTTCGCTCAGCGTCTCCTGGACCCGATTTCCATCGCCATGTTGATGCTTACCATGATCACAAATGTCATCATCTTTGCACAGGCCTATTATCTTCGCGCGCATAAACAGGAGGTATTCCTCGCCAATGCAATCGTCGGAGCCTTGACCGTGACCGCATGCACCTTGATCTTTGGACGGCTATATGGTGCCAGGGGAATCGTGGTTAGTTGCGGCATCGGCAGTGTCCCGGGACTGGCGTGGTCGACGTTCCTGTTTCAAAAGTACCGAAGACTCTGGCATACGCCTTAAGAACGCGCCTGAGGCGTCGTCAAAAACAACCCGTGAGGGCTTTGGTATGATGGATGTTTCATCCGCAGGTCGGCCTGATCTTGCCGGTTCGTGTATGCCGGCAGTATCAGTGCAGACCGATTTTAAGCTTGGCCCAATATGGCGACCGAAGAACCCATTCTTACCATTGCAATTCCCACGTTCAATTCTGCGCACTTTCTTCCGGATGCAATTACGTCGATCATGCGCCAAGGCCTTGACGATTTCGAAATTCTGATTATCGACAACGCATCTGAGGACAACACAGAAGAAGTCGTACGGTCGTTTGAGAATCCACGCATTCGATACATTCGGAATCCCTCGAATCTGGGAGCTTGTGAAAACGGAAACCGCTGTTTAGCGAATTCTCGGGGACGCTATATTAAATTGCTCTGCGCCGACGATGTGTTGCTGGATGGCGTATTGCGAAAGCAGTTAAATGTTCTGGAGACGCGGCCTGAAGTTGCTTTGGTCACCTGCAATTACCTTCCCACAGATTCCAATCTGAACATTGAAGGAATCTGGTTTGCATTCCCTGGGTCACATCCCGGGCGCCGGGTCCTTAATCTATGCCTCAGCCGGATGGCAAATTGTATCGGCGGCCCATCCAATATCATGTTTCGGCGCGCGACTGCCGTCGGAGTTGTATCGGACGCCAGCTATCGCCTGGTGGCTGACTTGAAGTTCAGTCTGCAGATGCTGGAGCACGGCGACTACGTGAACATCGATGAACCGGGCTACCTATACCGGAAGCATTCAAGCAGCGATTACGCAACCAATTGCCCTCCACAGATCCATGTGCCCGAATATCTTCAGTTAGTCGACGAATACAACTGGTCGAATCCGCTAAATTGTCTGGTCGCGTTTCTTTCCGGCGGCATCGAGGGAAGACAATTCGTGCGAGAGCACTGGCTGCAGGCCTGTGCGCCGCGTCGGCTGGCAAGATCCCTCGAGGCATTTGCCGATTACCTGTACATGCGGGTTCGTCGAGTCTTCGATAAGCGTAGCGTTTTTCGACGGGATTCGACACTGATCCCGCAGCAAAATAATTTGGTTTGAGGGCAGGACTGCTTCTCGAATCGTCCCTGACGATCTATTCCCGCGAGCATTGGACCTCTTACAGGTTAGAATATAAAAGGAAGGTAACGCTGGCCAAAGATAGGATTATGCGCGGCCTCGGTCGATTCTCTACGGTCTATGTCAGTATCAATCATCATTCCCACTTTTAACGGCGCATCTCGCATCGGGAATTGCGTCGCTGCGCTTTTGAAGCAGACTGGAGGACAAGATGCAGAGATTCTGGTCGTCAACGATGGCTCGACCGACAATACTACAGACGTTGTTGCGCGCTATTCGGGCGTTCGCTGCATCACTCAGTTAAATTCCGGACCGGCGGCGGCACGCAATCGAGGAACCCTGGAAGCGCGCGGAACCATCATCTTGTTCACCGATGATGACTGCGTCCCGATGTCTGACTGGCTGACCGCCATGACGGAGCCCTTCCGCGACCCGGATGTCGTGGGAGTAAAAGGCATCTACCGATCTCGTCAAAAAAGTTTAGTGGCGCGTTTCGTGCAAATCGAGTACGAAGACAAATACCGGCTCATGGCAGATCGTCCGAGCATCGATTTCATTGACACCTATTCGGCCGGCTTTCGCCGAGACCGCTTCCTGGAAATGAATGGCTACGACACGAGTTTCCCGTTGGCATGTGCGGAGGACGTAGAACTCTCCTACCGCATGTCCGCCCGTGGCTGGACGATGAAGTTCGTCCCCGCGGCCATCGTCTACCACACGCATCCCGACACGTTATGGCGCTATCTCAAGAAGAAATACAAGTTCGCTTTTTGGCGTGTGCTGGCGGTCATCAAAAACCGCAGTAAAGCTATGAACGATAGCCATACGCCGCAACTGATGAAGCTCCAGCTTCTGCTCGCCCCAGCACTGCTTCTGGCAGGGGCTTGCGACCTCCTGTTGCGTCCGAAAATACCGGTGTCGGGAGTGGTCTTTGCGGCCTTCCTGGTCAGCACCGTCCCTTTTGTGCTGCGGGCGATGAGAAAAGACTTCGTGGTGGGCCTACTGTCTCCAGCGCTACTTGCCGCTCGAGCCTGTGCGCAGGTGCTAGGCGTAGCCTCCGGATTGATGTACGCTCGTCGTAAGCGTGCTGCTGCCACCGAGTCTCACGCGTGAAGTTTTCTACTTAGTGATTTTTGTAGCTGCGTGCAACTGACACTTCGCGGTCCGTGTAGTAAATGAACATCCTGATAATTAGTTCACTTTATCCTCCCCAAGTTATCGGCGGCGCCGAAAAAGCGGCCTGTGAACTGGCGGAGGCCCTGGTTCGTCGCGGCCATGTGGTGGTGGTTGCCAGCCTGCATCCAGGATCAAGCGAAGTCGTCGAGGATCGGAATGGCGTGCGTGTGTATCGGTTCCCAGTCGACAATTTCTACTGGCCCTTTGGTCGCACGGAGAAGCTTAACGCGCTTGCCCGCCTCGCTTGGCATGTTCGAGAAGTGTGGAACCCTGTGGCGGCTCAGCGTATTGGCAAGATTCTGGATGTTGAAAAGCCTGACGTCGTAAACACTCATAATGTCTGTGGATTCTCTTTGGCCGCTTGGCGGGAAGTTAAGCGTAGGAAAGTGCGCCTGGTGCATACTATGCACGACTGTTATCTGCTTTGTTCGCGCTCTGTGCTGTTTCGCAATGGCAACAACTGCAAAAGAAGGTGCCTCGACTGTAAGGTACTGACTTTCAATCGAAGAGATTTATCGCGACTTCCTGATTTCTTGGTATCGGTCAGCCAATACACGCTAAACGAACATATTAAGCGCAATTATTTTGAAGGAGTGCCCGCAAGAGTCATTTACAACATCCACCGAACTATTCAGCCTCTTAGGCCCTCCCTGCAGCAAGCTCCGAGCGGTGAACAGATATCAAGCGATCTAGTTTTTGGATTTATCGGAAGAATTGAGGAGGAGAAAGGTATTGAGACCCTTCTCTTGGCTACCGGCCAGTTGCGGCAGTCGAATTGGAGACTGAAAATTGCGGGAAAAGGCCTCGCGGGCTATGTCCAGGAATTGTCTGAGAGATACTCAGATCCGCGGATTGAATGGTTGGGGTTCACTGATGCCGCGGAGTTCTATTCCTCCGTTGATTTAGTCGTTATCCCGTCTCTGCTGAATGAGGCGCTGCCCTATGTATGCGTTGAAAGTCTGCATGCGGGAAAAAGCCTTATCTGTGCCTTATCAGGCGGAATCCCGGAGATTGCCCGACTCTCCAACATCGTCGAGTTTTTCCCTGCCGGAAATGCGAATGCGCTGGCCGAGAAGATGAATCTGGCGTTAACCTCGTCGCAAGTATGGCGGGAGCGTAAAGTTCCGGAGGCGTCTAGGCTCGACGCGTTCCGTGAAGAGTATGTCGTGGGAGAGTATCTTCGGGAATATGCTCCTCGAAAGGCGACCGGAGGCCTAACAAGCAGGTCCGAGGGCTGAAGCATAGCAGTTACGTAGCAGCACCGCCGGAGGGCGACATTCGAAGTTTGCGTCCTGTCGCTTCGAATGACCACATGAGCGCGAGAGCTACCCAAAATAGCGGTTCCATATACGATTGAAGAAATACGTTAAAAATCGCGATCGCTGCGATGCATGAGGCTGTGCCTCTTCTTCCAATCATCGGGTATCCGAGGAGGATCATAAGAAGAAGGAATGCGGGTAACCCGAGTTCAGCAAGCACAGACACGTACAGGTCGTGAAAGTTCCCGTATTTGCTATCTCCAAAGATATCGCCCAGGACTCTGGGGGCGCCTGCGAATCCGATGCCCGCAACCACGGTGCGGGGTGAGTTTGACCAAGTCTCAAAGCCCCTCCGTATCAACTCAATGTGTTCTCCTCCCGAAGTCCCTTGCTCGCCCGAGAGCCGGTCAGACACGATGTCGGACACCTGCCACAGCTCCAAGAGCCCAGCGATTTCCTTTCGATACGCGAGACCAATCAGCAGACAAACCATCGCTACTGCGGCCAGCTTAAAGGCCGCTCGGGGGGTCGCGAGTCGCCTCCAGAATGCGGCAGAGAATACGTAATACGCGAACCAGCAGAGCATGGCGGATCTAGACATAGCCAGCAAAATGAAGAATCCTGTGGCAAAACGAAGGAAACGCGTGTAGCGTGTCTTGGCTGCAAATCGATCAAGCAATACCAAATACATCACCAGAATGAAGCCGGCGCGGTTGGAATCCAGACAGACGCCTGACAGCCGAGGCGCCCAAAGGAGGGTTGCCGTGGGCGCAAACAACGATTCGATGGATGAGGCAGCTTCATCCTCCAAACGCATGACTCCATGAGTCCAAGCGACATACCCGCCAGCGCAAAATATCAGCCATACGATCAACGCAAACGTGACGGAACGAACAACCAACTTTTCTGGGGCAGGATCTGCCAGTATCCTTAGTGAAAGGCAATATCCCAACACGGCCACAAGAACCAAATCAAAAAGAGATACCAGCCCCCTCTGCGGGTTCACACCGAAAATGGTTGAAGCAAAGGCGAAAAGCAAGAATAGTGCTAAAACAGCCAGGTAAGGGATTTGGCGGCGAAAGGGCGGGCGAATCGCAGCTCCACAGTGTCCGCGCAATCCGATGATCAGGAGCTGAATCGAAACAACCAGCGAAGCGAAAAGCAAAAATGGAGACAGTCTAAAAAAACCATATCCTCCAAACAGGTCGATTCGGTCAGCGCCTATCAAAGCAATGCTTCCGACCGCGCAAACGTATTCTAGCTTTTTCAACATGAGTGACAGCCCAACCGACTTGTCAGAACTTCGCAGCGCTCGGCGTTGTTGGCGGACAAAAACCGCTGGTCGAAGCGCGCTGTGGATCATTAAAAATGTTACTGTTAGATTATTCTAGGAGAGAGACTCTCGCAATGTCCTTATACTTTCCGCTCCCCAAGTGGGCTAAATAGGCAAATGCAGCGGCGTTAGGATTCCATAGAGGTCTTTGCTCCACTGAGCCTGCGCCCAATATGTGCTCACCTAATAAACGCAGAATTCCTACGGCTGAGATAGTGAAGGCGGGGCCTTCTCGCGAACTGCCTGCCGATTCTGTTGAATCAGCCGCGCCCGTAACGGTCCCACCGTTCTTATCGAGGACGTTCAGTCCTCCGATCGTCTGTGCTGTTCTGATAAGCGGCACATTGCTGCTCAGCCTTATGAGCATTGCCGCTTCATTTCTTTCCTTCGATTACCTGCATGTTAAGGCGCTCGCTCTCTCCAGGACGGGCCAGGTTCTATTTTTTACTCCTGATTTCTACCAGCATATGCGCCTCCGCTTGCAGTTTGTGGGAGTGTTCAGCCTCGCTGTGGCGGCTCTAGTGCTAGCTTTCCGCCGACGAGTGTTACGTTTCCTCGAAATACTCACGGCCGATGTAGTGACGTTCGGAAGGACCATGGTGTCCGAATGGAAAATAATACCTGCTCAGGATCTCTGGGCACTCGCTGCTGTTGTCTGTCTAGCTGCCCTTCTCCGAATCCCTTTTTTGTCCCAACCCATGCGTTACGACGAGGCCTACACCGTTACGACGTATGCCTCGAGGCCGCTTTACGTCGGGCTCTCCCTTTACACGCAACCAAACAACCATCTTTTTCACACTTTCTTGGTACACGTTGCCTATGTATTATTCGGCAACCATCCCTGGGCTCTCCGTCTGCCGGCATTCTTTGCGGGGCTATTGCTGGTTCCGGCAACCTACATTGCTGCACGTAGCCTGTACCGCTCAGAAAGCGCAATCCTCGCCGCCGCCCTCACTGCATCCTCTTCTGTGCTCATCGAATATTCCACAAATTCCCGAGTCTATTCGCTCGTATGTCTCTTTTTTATCATGCTCATTCCGACGGCGGCCTATATGATTCGCAATCAGGGATGGACCCCCTTGTTACTGTTTTCCATTTTTGCGACGCTTGGTTTCTATACGATCCCCATCATGCTCTACCCAGTAGGTGGAATAGCTGCCTGGGTGCTACTCTCCGCCGCCGCCGGGGATACTAAGAGTTCCGGACGCGTTGTCAGCGGCTTATTTGTCGCTGGCTTTCTAACTGCCTTGCTGACCACTGTGTTGTACAGTCCCGTGTTTGCGGTGTCTGGGCCAGGGTCCGTATTCACGAACAGGTTCGTGAGGCCGTTGTCCACCAGAGTCTTTCTGAAGGAACTTCCGGTCTCATTTGTGTCGACTTGGAGGTACTGGAACCGTGGATTGCCCTTGCTTCTAATCACCACCCTGGCGGTTGGTTTCGGAATCTCCTTGATCTGCCATCTCCGTTGCAGCCAGTTCCGCATCCCTTTGCCGTTGGCGCTCGGAGTCTGGCTCCTGCCCGTACTCTTTTTACAACGCGTTGTGCCTTTCGAGAGAGTTTGGACGTTCGCTCTTCCGCTCTATTTCACCGCCTCCGCGGCGGGTCTCGCGTTAGTAGCTAGACGCTTCATGAAGTCCTTCCCGATAATTCGGCATGGCATGATCCTCGTTGCGGCTGCAGCGTTCCTGTGGACAGCTTGGTATGTGCGGCGAGGTGATTTCATTTATTCCACCAATGAAGGCCGAGGAATGCAGGACACCGCTGTGTATCTCAAGCAGCGGCTAACTGCAGGAGATTCGGTGCTGGTTACGGTTCCGTCGGACGCTCCACTGGAGTATTACTTCCTAAAGCAGCACATCTCAGTCGCTTACTTGAATGCCCCTGTGTCGCATCACCTATTCGTAGTGGTAAACGAAATTACGGACGACACGTTTGCCAAGGTAATTGCAAGCAAAGAAAAAGAAATTGACTTGCCAAGGCGGGCGGGCAGACCAGTCGCTCAGTTCGACTCTGTCGTCTTGTACGAAATTCCGGCAACGCAATAACCGTCGGAATTGCTGCCGCCTACTACCCCGAACTAGCTCGTCGAAGTTACCTGTATTTACTCTTAGTTAGGATTTCCGATTACAACCCAATCGAACACATCCGACGCTCCCGTACAGGAAACAATGAAACCCCAAGTTCCTTTCCCGGTGAGACTGACGCCGCCCTTGGTCGTCTCGTCAAACAACACAACTGCAGGCGGAGAGCCGAACTGTCCTGGGAAAGAAATAGTCTTCGCGCCCGCTGAGCAAGCTGATGTTCCTGCCAGCCGGTTGGCGACGTTTTGGTTAACGTGGTCGATATATAAGCTACTCGGAGCGAGATCTCCGAGGCGGTCGAGGAAAGCCGCCGTGGGAGTTAGACCGTTCGCACCGGGACTGGTGACCTGTGGCGCGATCCATGTACTTACGACTCCTTCCGGATTCAGAATGGCTCCCGTTCCATTATTAAAAAACTGCCCTCCCAGCACAGTTAAGAACGCCGCCTCATTGTCGATCAAGTAGCCCAGAATCCCTGAGTCGGCGCCGTCATTGGCGTAAACTCCCGTGAGGTTCATGTAGCCGTAGTTCTGCAGCCAGCGACTCCGCTGCGCCACATAGCAATTGACCATACTCACCGCATTCAGTGTCGTGGCTGTGCCATTCTGCACGGCCCACGATTGGTTGTAGTCCAGGGAAGTATTGACCAGGTTGAAATTGATATTGTTTCCGGTATCAATCTTAACTCCGACGCCATAATTGTCTTGAATCGCGCTGTTTAGAACTGTGAGGTTTTCGCCTGTCTGGATGGTCGTGCCCGGTACATAGATTCCGGTTCCATTGTCAGAGATGCTGCTCTCAAAGACGGTATTTATCCAAGCGTTCTTACCCCACTGAATGCCCACGCCGAAAGCCCCCGCCGGGGAAGATTTATAAATTCTGACCCGATTAATATTGTCGTGGTCGTCGATATTCCTACTGGGATCGATCGAAGTCGGGGGAGCGCATCCGGTACCGTCAGATCCGCCCATGTAGATGCCGCAGGTCATGGTAGTTGCACCCGGGCCCATAAGGCTTAAGTCTTCAAGTGCACCTTCCGGCGCGAAGGTGGTTGCCGACTGAGCATCCCCCATAATAATCGCCGCACCAGTCTTCGGTGTCCAATTCAAGAATGTACTGTCAGCCGACGCTCCATGCAGCTTGACACAACGCGGCTTCACGATGCTGGTTTTTTGCGTATAAGTTCCGGCAGGGATGGAGACCTCGCCGCAGCCAATGACTCTAATCGCGCTATTCGTCCACTCTCCTATTTCAGATCCGCGACACCAAGCTGGCCGGTCGGACAATCCGCAGAGCCCCACATTCATTGGGCCGTTGAGGTCGCGAATCTGGTAGTAGGGCCAGTTTGGGCCGCCATTGAATACGGTCTGATCGACAACACTCTCGGAGTTTTGGCCGCCTGCATTCGTAATGGACACCTTCTCGGCCGCAGCGATCTGTGGAGGTACTGGTCCCGGCGACACGCCTTTCGACTGTTGTCCGCTCAGTAGCGGGATCATTCCGAAGATCGAAATTGCCACACAGAAGGACGGCAGTCTAAAGATTTTCAAGATAGGTCTCCTAGCGAAAGTGTATTCAATTCCAAGCGGAATTGCATCTTGCCTACAAAATTATATGGATTGTATCCCGTCCGCGCTGTCCCATTTCATGGACTGCCGCCGGCGAACGGTTTGACTCGCCCCTGTTAACCGACTGATGGTCAGAATTACCAGCGACTCGTTGGTAACACGACCGACTCCAAATGAGTCTCCGGGGAATTTAAAATGAAGGATGGGGAATTGAAAATGAAGTATGAGGAAGCTCGAAGAGGTGCGATAATCATGGTGGATGCTTTGGTTTCCGCCAAAGAGACCAGAGGCGCCACCGCCCGCACAACGTCGTTTGCCAATTCGAACACCACTCCCTAAAACGCGTTCCGTGCCTAGCCCGTTGTTTTTGCGCTAGATGCGATTGGGTGAAGGAGCGCTAGCGGAAAATTGCCGCGAATTTCATTGCTGCCACGTCACTCCTGGGTAAAGGCTTGGTATGCGGTAGCCCCGATACGCGCCGAGGCCCGCACCC
>Ga0116106_1001659_pt1 | contig 10760 bp, 8 predicted proteins | sample June2015DPH_6_50_FD_89717 | JGI IMG/M metagenome (GOLD analysis project Ga0116106, IMG submission 89717) | Peatland microbial communities from SPRUCE experiment site at the Marcell Experimental Forest, Minnesota, USA - June2015DPH_6_40 | ecosystem: Environmental > Terrestrial > Soil > Wetlands >...
GGCAACCTGAAATTTTACTTCATGATCGGCTTGCCCGAGGAGCGCGACGAAGACGTGCTCGCGATTGCCGAGCTGGTCGCCAAGGTGCTCGAGCGCGCCCGCGCGCGCCGCACCCGCATCGGCTCCGTGACCGTGTCGCTCAATCCATTTGTGCCCAAGCCGTGGACGCCGTTTCAATGGGATCCGATGCAGGACGCGCGATCGATCAAGGGCAAGGTCGCGATGCTGCGCCAGCGTCTCACGCGGCTGGGACAGGTCGAACTCGATGCGGAGTCGCCGCGCGAGGCGTATTTCCAGACGATGGTCTCGCGAGGCGATCGGCGCGTCGGCGCGATCCTCGAACGGCTGGAAGCCGCGGGATGCGAAGGTTCCGGACCCATCTGGCACGAGTTGTCGAAGATTCATCGCGAAGTCGAGGCGGGCGGCAAAACTTCGTCTTTGCCCGACCCCGATTTCTTCGTCACTCGCCCTTACGCCCACGACGAGCTGCTGCCGTGGGACTTTATCGATCATCACATTCACAAATGGTTTTTGCTCGCGGAACGAAAAAAGGCGCATCATGAGCATCAGAGTCCTCCGTGCGACGTGGTCCGATGCACCGTGTGCGGAGCCTGCTAGAATAAATGCGCGAGTCGAGGAGGGGAGGAAGAGGAAGATGGTTCATCGTGATTTTCGTTCAGCGCGGATAACGGCTCTGTTGGCCGCGGCGGTGGCGATGCTCGCGTGGTCGGCGCCGGGCTTCCCGGCCCCGGCCGGCGAGGAAGACGTTCCCGCAACTTCGATTGTCCCGGCCGGCGGCGGGAGCGCGCCCGCGCCTGTCTATTCTCCGTATTCGGCGGGGACGCCGTCGGCGCCTGCCGGAGCCAGTTTGCTCTACGTTCCCCCGCCGACAGCAAAGCCTGCTTCGCACCACGCGTCCAGTAAAAGTAAGAACAGCGTCCGCGAACCGGAAATCGAACCCGCGCAGGCTCGGCTGAAGGTGCTCCAGAGCGCGCCGGTTTATTCCAAGCCGGCGAAGAGCAGCAAGCATATCGAGATGCTCTCGCCTGACAGGTTTGTGATCGTGACTGGCTCCACTCACTACTATCTGCAGGTGAAGCTCAAGAGCGGACAGACCGGATACATCGATCCGTCGGCGGTCGAACTCGTAAAACCGGCCGACAAGGTCTTTGTGCTCACCCACGACGCCGGTGTGCTCGAAAAGCCGAATCGATGGGGCAAGAAACTCGCCGAGGTTCACCAGGGCCGCAACGTTCACGTCATCGGCCTCTCGCTGAACTACATGAAAATCCGGATGAAGAGCGGGCTCGAAGGCTTTATCCCGACCACCGCGCTCGAATAGCCGCTACGCCATCGGACGCGCGCATCGATCGAGTTGTTTCGCGCTCGACGCTCGCCCTTCGCGTAGCTATAAGTCTCCACTCGGGGAGTCCTGGATGACGGAGCGGGAACGACAGGGTTGGATCATCGTCGCGAGCCTCTTCGTTACGCTGGTGTTCGTTTTCGGCTCGGGCTACAACACCGGCGGCCTGTTCTTTCCGCATCTGCTGAAACATTTCGGATGGAAGCGCGCGCAACTCTCCACCCTCCAGGGCGCTGCGCTGCCGCTGTCCGCAGGGCTTAGCGCTCCGCTGATCGGATGGCTGCTGGATCGGGTCGAGGCGCGAGTCGTGATGGTGGCCGGCGCAATCATGACCGGCGTCTCCTTTCTCATCGCCAGCCGCGTCGATTCATTCGGCCCGCTGTTCGGCGCCTACGTCCTGCTTGGCGTCGGCATCGGCGCATCGACGCTGCTGCCGTGCTCGCTGGTGATCGCCAACTGGTTCGGTGCGCGGCGTGGGCTTGCGATGGGCCTGGCGTTCGCGGGCACCTCGCTCGGCGGTGCTGCGATGACGATGGTTGGGAACTTCGCGATCGTGCGCGGCGGATGGCGTGCCGGCTACGTCACGCTGGCGATTCCGATGTTCGCCGTCGTGGTCCCGTTGATAATCCTCGTCGTCAGGACCCGGCCACCGCAGGCCGATGGCGTCAGCGTCGCGCAGGCCCGCGACGCGTTGCCGGGATTGGAACTGGGCGAAGCGCTGCGCGCGCGCTCGTTCTGGTTGATCTCCGCGACGCAGTTCTTTTTCGCCACGGTCGCGGCGGGCGCGACTTTGCATCTGATCACCTATTTCACCGAACTCGGCTACACGCCGTCATTCGCGGCCGGCATGATGAGCCTGGGGTTCGTGTTCGCGGCCTTCGGCAAGCTCGGGATGGGTCTGTTTGCCGATCGCGTGAGCGCAAGAGTTGCGCTGACGATCAACTTTCTCGCCGCCGGCGTCGGGATGATCCTGATATTCGGTGCGGCGCGAATTGCCGTGCTGATTCCGTTCGAGCTGATTTTCGGGCTGTCGCTTGGCGCGCCGCTGGTGCTGATTCCGATGCTGGTGGCGGAGTCGCTCGGGCTCAAGCGCTTCGGCTCGCTCGGCGGCATCGCGGGTGTCTTCAACACGATCGGCGCGTTCGTCGGCTCGGTGGGCGCGGGAAAGATTTACGATCTGAGCGGCAGCTATGTGCCCGCCTTCGAAGTGTTCGTCGTGCTGTGCGTGCTGGGCGCGGCGGCGGCATTTGCGTGCCGGCCGTTCGAGCCGGCGCAGGCTCGTCAAACCGCGCCCCTCCCCGCCACCGCATAGCCGGGAGACCGGTAATTTACGGCGTCCGTGGAAGGCCGCCATCGGGGATTGGGTCGGGCCGTTTGAAGAGCAGACGGAGCAGGGCGCCTTTGCCCATCGCGCGTTCAATCTCCTGCATCAAAAGATAGAGAAAAACGACCATGCTGATGAGAAGCACGAGGCCCAGGAAGCGGTCGAGGTTGGCACTCGCGATAAAAGCGTCGACGCCTTCGCTAAGGCTGTGTGCCTCGTGAGCCGCCTTAAGGATTCGTTCGCCAATTCCCAACGCGATGACCGCCAACGCGTAGACGAAGGTCTTGCATGCAATCACCACGATGCGCCGATGGGAACCGAAGCTGTGTCCGGATTGCGCCCAGTCAATGAGCAGGATCACTTTGCCGAGGATCAGTGCCGCTACGGCGGCCTCGGTGAACGCGGAGAACTCGATCAGATATTCCGCGACGAAAAGCTTGAACATCACGGCGATCAGCAAGAAAGCGACGAAGAAAAAAAGAACCGTCGGCGCCATCTCGCGGAACAGGCCTACCAGGAATCGCTTGATCGATTGCAGAGTCATCGCGGTACTATTTCAAGAAGCCTGCGCAAAAAACAGGTGACCCTGGTCCAACGACTCCCGATCGCAGCTTGCGGCTGGAGTCAGTTGCGCGCGAGCGCGAGGAGCGAGCGGACTTTGGCGCCGATGTCCGGCGCGTTCACCACGTCGGTGATGATCGCCACGGCGTCTGCGCCGGCCGCAAGAGTTTCCGGCACGCGCGCTTGCGTGATCCCGCCGATCGCGACGATCGGAATCCTTACGGCGGCGCGTATCGCGCGAAGCTTGTCCAGGCCCATCCCGGCGGCGATGTTCTTCAGGCCGCCGGAATACATCGGGCCGAATCCGATGTAGTCCGCGCCGCCATTTTCAGCCGCGCGCGCTTGCTCGACGGTGTGAGTCGAGATTCCAATTATCCGGTTTTCGCCGGCGCCGGCGATCCGCCGCGCCGCTTCGAGCGGGAGATCCTCCTGCCCAAGATGCACTCCGTGCGCGCCGGCGAGCATCGCGATATCGACCCGATCGTTGACGATTAGAATCGCGCCGCGCCTCCGGCACAGCCCGGCAATCGCGCGCGCGGCGGCCAGAAAGTCGCGCCCCGGCGCGTCCTTCAGCCGCAGCTGCATGATTCGCGCGCCGGCGTCGAGGAAAGTCTCGGCCAGCGAGACCGGCTCGTGTCCGCCGGCCGGATCGATCATCGCGTAGAAATGCGAGGGCAGCCGCGTCATGCGGGCGGGAACTTGGTCAGCACGATCTTGTGGTCGGTGATCTTCTTGCGCAGCGTGTTGCGATTGAGCCCCAGCATCCGCGCCGCGCGCACCTGGTTGCCGCCGGCGCGCTTGAGCGCGAGTTCGACGAGCGGGCGCTCGATTTCCGCCACCAGCCGATGGTAGAGGTCGCGCGGCTCCTCGCCGCCGGGCGAATCGAACCATCCCGCGATGCGCGCCGCGATGATATCGCCGAGCGTGGCGCCGTCGGCGGCCGCGCTTGCGCCAATGCCCGCGCCGCCGGGGCGCGTGAGCTCGATATCTTCGGCGCGAATGTTAGTGCCCGGCGCGAGCAGCGCCGCGCGCATCACGGCGTTTTCGAGTTCGCGCACGTTACCCGGCCAATCGGCGGACTCCAGCCTGGCGCGCGCTTCGGGGCTGATGGTGGCGGCGCGCGCGCCCATCTCCTGGACGGCCTTGGTGACGAAATAATCGGTCAGCTCCGCAATATCTTCGCGCCGCTCGCGCAGCGCCGGCATCTGAATCGGAATCACGCGGAGCCGGAAGTACAGGTCCTCGCGGAATTTGCGCGCGGCGACCAGGGTTTCGAGGTTCTGGTTGGTGGCGGCGATTACGCGCGCCTTGAGCTTGAGCGTCTCGGCGCCGCCGACCCGGTTGAACTCGCGCTCCTGGAGCACGCGCAGCAGCTTGGGCTGCAATTCGACCGGCAGGTCGCCGATCTCGTCGAGGAAGATGGTGCCGCTGTCGGCCATCTCGAATTTGCCGGCGCGCCGCTCGGCCGCGCCGGTGAACGATCCGCGTTCGTGACCGAACAGCTCGCTCTCGAGCAGGCCGTGCGGGATGGCGGAGCAGTTGACGGCGACGAACGGCGAGCGCCAGCGCGCGGATTCGAAATGGATCGCGCGCGCCACCAGCTCCTTGCCGGTGCCGCTCTCGCCGCTGAGCAGAACGGTCGCGTCATTGGTGACGACGCGGCCGATCAGCTTGTAAACCTCCTGCATCGCAGGACTGCGGCCGATTATCTCGCCACCGACGAGCTGGCGATTCACTTCGTCTTTCAGGCGGTTGAGATCCGCGGCCTGCGCGCCGACTTCGACCGCGCGCTTCACCGCGGCCGCGACCAGATCGAGATTGAGGAACGGCTTGGTCAGGTAGTCGTGAGCGCCACGCTTCATCGCCTCGACGGCATTGTTCATCGTGCTCGCCGCAGTGATCACGATGATCAGCGTGCGGACGGCTTCGGCGTGCGCCCCCGACAATACGTCGAGTCCGCCGGTGCCCGGCATGATGATGTCGAGCAACGCGACGTCGAATCGATTGGTGCGCAGGGCCGCAAGCGCGGCCGCGCTGTCGGGCGCCTCTTCGACGCGATGGCCGTCGGCTTCGAGGCGATGGCGCAATACGAGGCGAATTGCGGGATCGTCGTCGGCGATCAGAATCGCCGCGCCGGGGCCGGGATCCTTGAGACGTTCGGGGAAGTTTTGGTTCGATGCGCTAGCGCCCATGGTGACGGTATTCACGGGTTAGAATGGTAACAGGAAGTTTGATCTTATCGCCAATGGTGCTGAAGGTCGCCCAAAATCTGTGCATCACGCCGGTGTTACGCGTGGCGGCGGCGCAATCGTGAACGGGTGGATCGGCCGGAAAAGGAAGAAATACACAATTGGTTGTGGTTTTGGGACGGCTGCGCTCTAGGGGTAGTTTCGTTCCGTCAAAAATATTTTTGCGGGAAGCGCAAGGGTCGTTGGCGGCGGTGGTGAGTTGTCGGGCGGCTTTTTCAGCGAGCGGGCGTGCAGAATCCTGGCTGTTGACCATAAGCGATTGGTAGCACGGAAGGCGCTCGAGCGTAAGGCTGAACAGTTCATCCCCTGCGAGGGGTACGCGGTGCTGGCCCGCTGCGGCGTCGCGATGATATCGAGGCACCCAGTTCGGCTATCTGGTGCCAGGCAAATGAACCATGCCGCGCTGGTTCATTCGGGCGAGAGGGCGCACAGGAAGGGCGGCGGCGAACCGACATGAATAGTGCGGCGAAATCCGACTCTAGGTATTACTATGAGTGACAGAGCTCAAGAGGAGGCAACGCACGAATGGAAGCGTCGGAGGAGATTCGCCTAAACGACCTCACAGATGATTTGGATCGAGGGATGGCCGATTCGATGAAGTTAAGAAGGTTTGTTTCTGCCGCGGGTTCTGGAATCTTGTCTGCAACCTATGCAGTCGAATGGGTATCGGTGAACCGCAAAGCTGCCAAAGTCATGAAGAAGCCTGATCCCTATCGCAGCGAGGAAGATTTCAACAAACACCAAGAAGACGCCAAGCCGCTGGAGGATTTCGCGAAAGAAGAGGCGAGTCGCGGATTTCCCTACCTGCATTCAATCGCAATCGTTCGAGTATGGAGCATTCTCGAAGTGACTGTCGATGATCTAGTTCGGAGACTCTTTCGCACACCCAACGTTCTGCCGGCTGGCGGAGTAATCGCAAAAATGGAGGGACCGCTTTTACCATTTATCAATGCTTCGCCCGAAGATCGCGCCGAATTGATGTTCATCGCGCTCAAACAGAAACTAAGCGTGGCTCTGAAGCCGGGTGTGGCGCGAATGGAGGAGCTCCTAGAACCCGTCGGCTTACACGGTCAAATCAACGATGCGGTTCGCCGCCTTCTGCTTGAGTTGGGGGCTGTCCGGAATGTGTTGGTTCACCGAAATGGGATCACGGATAAACGGTTCATCGTCGCGTGCCCCTGGCTGCAATGTCGCGAAGGGAGACCGCTATCACTCAGTCATAATCACTTCGAAATGTACTGGTTCGCTGTCGGCTGGTACATGTTGGAAATTAGTCGGCGGGTTGTTCGAAAATTCAACTTACTAACCGAAGTCGAAGAAAAAGAATTGATTGAGACCGAACAGTCCTTCTTGTCAGCCATTGACAGATTTTTAAAGGACAGGCCCGCCGGAGAGCTCACGGAAGAGACAGCTCAGGTTTGATGCTCCACGGCTCGATCACGTATTTCTCTTTTGAGGCGAGGATCCTCGGCAGCAACACATTGCGCCGAGTGCAAAGGTTTGTTAGGCCGCACCAGCCTCGATAGCCGAAAAAGTGTCTTTTTGTGTCGGAGGCGAGCAAGAACCGGTACCGGCTTCGCTGGCGCGAAGCTGTCCGAGATCCTTCCGCTGCGCTCGCGTTGCTCGCTTCGGTCAGGATGACAGAGAGAGGGCGGTGGTGGTTAGCGCGGTGCAGATTTTGAATCCGGCAAATTTGGTCCCTCACCCGCCGCGCGCGGACGCGCGTCGGCCTCTCCCGACTGACGGGCGAGGCAGGTAAAAAGCCGCGCCGAACGCAGCATCCTAACTGGGGCGAGGCAAAGATCCAAGATTGTTCGCTTCGCTCTGGCGGGATTTCTTATTGCGGGGGTTTGTCGGGGGGCATCATCGGGAGCGTCACTTTGAACGTCATCCCGCCCCTCGATGCGCCCGCGTCCGCGCCCTTGATCTCGACGCCGCCGCGCTGCGCCCACAGTCTGCCACCGTGAAGCGCGATAATTCGCTGGCATAGCACGAGACCTAGGCCGGTTCCGGCCGGCTTGGTGGTGAAGAACGGCGTGAACAGTTGCGTGAGCTGATCTTCGGGGATGCCGACGCCGCTGTCGCTGATCTCGACGCGCAGGAACTGGCGGCGACGCCCCTCGGCGGTCATTCTGAAATCCCGTTCGATTCGCGTATGCAGTCGAATCGTGCCCGACGAGCCGATCGCTTCGGCCGCGTTCTTGATCAAATTGAGGAAGGTTCGTTCCAAGGCGCCTGCGTCGCCGACCACGTCGGGCAGGCTGGGATCGAAATCCTGGAGCACGACGACCCCGTCGGGCGGATCCGGGAACAACCCCGCCATCCTCATCGCCTGGTGCAGCACCATATGTATGTTGACCGGCTCATTCGCCAGGCGCTGCGGCCCACTGACCATCAGCACCTGCTCGACGAGCGAAGCGATCCGGTTGACGCCATCGAGGATCACGCTGCAGTACTGCTGCGCGCGTCCGTCCTCGGGAAACATCCCGGCCATCAGCTCAGCGGCTCCCTTGATGCCCGTCAGGGGGTTCCTGACCTCGTGGGCCAGACCTGCGGGCGATAGTTGCAGGCTCAAGTCGCCGGCGGTCCCCGCCTCGGCGGCGCCTTTTTCGTGAGACAGGTCGTGAAACACGATAATGACCCCGGCGAGCTGTCCCTCGGGGCTCAGCAGGGGGGATACTTCGGCGCGAACCGACAGTTCCCGAGGTCCCGCCGCCAGAACGGTCTCCATGTCTCCAAGCTCCTGACCGCTGGCCAGGCAGGCGCGGACCATCCGGCCCAACCAGTCGTTCTGGCGCACGAGGTCGGCCACGGATTCGGCGCTGACCTGGGAGACCCCGAGCATCGTCTTGGCGGCCGGATTGACCGTCAGCGGTTCCATCGCGGGTGAAAGCACGATGACCGCATCGGTCAGGCTATCGATAATGTCGTGCCAGAGACTCAAATCTACCCCCGGTCAGCCGCCGTCAGGACGGTCGCGCGGTTATAGACCGTAACATAAAGGAGTTGGTCGGGCTAAACATGGACTTCGCGAGTATTTTATTGCCGCTGAACGCAAAAATTCGTGAGCATTTGCAAGGATTATTAAAAATATGACTCTCAGACATTAGGCTTTTTAATAAATTATGCACCGCCGATGGGTTGATCTGGGGCGTATCGGTCGGTACCGTTGGGAACAGCTTATTGGGGGAGAATGCCTAAGACAAAGTCTATCTATCGAGTGTTTGTTGCGCTGATGGCGGCCCTGGTTGTCGCCGGATGGGCGTCCACTTGTGCAATCGCCGACGAACTCGACGGGTCACAGGCTCCGGCTGGGGCATACAACCCGCCGCCGAGCCTGATCGGACAAAACGCAGGCTTTGAGCTCGAGACTCCCGCGGAAGCCGGCGCAAAGCCGATCGGGTCGCAATACGTGCTTCCGCTGCCTCAGGCGGTTGCGCCGTTCCCGATTCTGCTTAATCAGTCCGTTCGCCGCTATGTGTCGGATTTTATGAATTACCCCGACCATCTGCAGGATACCTTCGACCGCAGTCACCCCTACCTGCCCGATATGGTCCGGGTGCTCAGAAGCTATGGCCTTCCCGACGACCTGGTGTACCTGGCCTTCGCCGAAAGCGAATTTTCCAAGCGCGGCAAGGGTCCGTGGCAGTTCAATAGCGATACCGCCAAGCGCTTCGGCCTGCATATCGACAACTACGTCGATGAGCGCCGCGACCCGGTAATGTCCACCAAGGCGGCGGCCGAGTACCTGGCGACCCTGCACGACGCGGCCGGCGACGATTGGCCGGTGACGCTGATCGCGTGGAACAACGGCGACCGGGCGATCGATCGTTATTGGTCGTTGCGCGGCCCCAATATCGAAAAGTTCGGCAATCGGCTGCCGCGGCGGACCCGTGGGCTGCTGGGACGTTTCATGGCCGTCGCGTACATCGCGCATCATGCCGACAGTTACGGAATCACGCCCATCAAGCTCGACGATCCACCGGCGTTCGAGATGCTGCCGGTTCCCGGCGGCACTCCGCTCTCCCGGGTCGCCCTCGATCACGGGACGACTCTCCAGCGCCTGCATGAGCTCAACCCGGCCTTGCTGCGCGACATCGTTCCTCCCTACGAACGGTCGTACAGCGTCCGCGTTCCCGTGGAAACCCACGCCAGCGCGGAACACGTCGAATTCTAGTCCTTTTAGGCTCTTTTCGCTCCGTGCTCTGGACCGGCATTGGCTGGTCGCCGGTCGTTGCTCCAGATCGGAATTGGCCGGTCGCCGATCATTGCTCCAGACCGGCATTGGCTGGTCGCCGATCATTGCTCCAGGCAGGCATTGGCCGGTCGCCGGTTCATTCGTGAGCCGAAGCGGCGTATCCTTCTTTCCTCATGATTAGCGCCGACCAGGCCATCCAAATCGTACTCGACAACGTAACTCCGCTCGGCGTCGAGCGGATTCCAATCGTCACGGCGCTTGGCCGCGTGCTCGCCCAGGATATCAGCTCGCCGCGCGATATCCCCGGCTTCGACAACTCGGCGATGGACGGTTACGCAGTGCGCGCCGCCGATCTTGCCAGGGCGTCGGAGGCCATCCCCGTCAAGCTGACCGTCCTCGAGACCGTGGGCGCCGGCCAGATGCCGGCCCGGCGGGTGAGCGCGGGCGAAGCGGTTCGCACGATGACCGGCGCGCCGATCGCCGAGGGCGCGGACGCAATCGTCCCGGTCGAGCGGACGCGCGGCGGCGGGGGTGTGGTCGAGTTTCTGGTCGCCGCCGAGAAAGGCGATTCCATCCGGCCGCGCGGCGAGGATTTACGCCTGGGCGACCTGGTGATGTCGGCGGGCAGGACGCTTAAGCCGGCGGACCTTGGGATGCTGGCGTCGGTGAATCGCTCGATGGTCGAAGTCATTCGCCGCCCGCGGGTCGCGATCGTTGCGACCGGCGACGAGCTGGTGGACGTCGATCAATCGCCGAGCGGTCCGCAGGTCGTCAATTCCAGCGCCTACGCGCTGGCCGGCGCGATTGCCGAAGCAGGCGCCGAAGCCGTCATCCTCAAAGTGGCGCGCGACGACGCGCGCGAGATTCGCGAGCGGCTGGCCGAGGCGATGACCTTCGACGTGGTGCTATCGACCGGCGGAGTCTCGGTGGGACAGTTCGATCACGTCACCGGCGCGCTCGACGAACTCGGGATGCGCCAGCTTTTTCACGGCGTGGCGCAAAGGCCCGGGCGTCCGCTCAAGTTCGGCACGGTGGGCTACCGCCCGATATTCGGCCTGCCGGGCA
>Ga0116106_1001665_pt1 | contig 10735 bp, 8 predicted proteins | sample June2015DPH_6_50_FD_89717 | JGI IMG/M metagenome (GOLD analysis project Ga0116106, IMG submission 89717) | Peatland microbial communities from SPRUCE experiment site at the Marcell Experimental Forest, Minnesota, USA - June2015DPH_6_40 | ecosystem: Environmental > Terrestrial > Soil > Wetlands >...
ATCGGCGAGATCATCGAGCCGCGAGGCGGCCGGTCCCTGGCCGGCGAGTTCGCGAGCATGCCGTATGGCGAAGCCTGGACCGAGCCGCAGCCGTACCTGGTCTTGGCCGCGGTGGCGTTGTCTGCTGGCCGGCCTGAATCTTCTATCGCCGCGCTGGATGTCGCGGAAGGCATCCTCGAAGGCCTTTCCGCCGGTCAGGAAGCCGCGTCCCGGCTGGCTGCCGCGATGATCCGCCTCACCGCTTCGCTTCGCACCGGGGACCTGGCGGCTGCGGCGGCGGCCGGTGGCCGTGCCGAGGTGCTGGTCAGCAGGGTCCCGGGTGGCAAGCTCGCCCGGCGTCCGGAAATCCGGGCCCGGGTGCTGTCCGGTCGCGGGGTTGTCGAGCTGTGGTTGGGCCATCTCGACGAGGCGGCTCGTGTCCTCGATTCGGAGGTGGCCGCCGCGACCGTTGCGGGCGGGGAGTACGAGCGAGCCGACTGCCTCGGGCATCTCGCGCTGGTGGAGGCACTGCGCGGCCAGTTGTGCCGCGCAGTCAAGCTGGCCGCCCAGGCGACAGCGGCCCCCACGGCCGGCGAGCAGCGGCCGCCCGGCTGGCACCCGAGCCCCGCGGCGCTCGCCGCACTCGCATGGGTGCACCTGGAACGCAATGAGCTGCGCGAGGCGCGCACTCGGCTCAAGCAGGCGGACGCCGCCCTCTGCGTAACCCCGGACAAGCTGATCGGGGCGGTGGCCTGCCTGATGGCGGCGTGCGGCGGCCTGGCCGAGGGACGCGCCGAAGCGGCCAGCCAGATCGTGGCCAGGGCACGGTCGGGGTGGTCTGTTCCGTCCTGGCTCGAACAAAGGCTGAGCCTGGTCGAGTCGCGGGCTTACGCGGCGGCCGGCGACATCCGGGCCGCACTCGCCGCAGCCGAGCGTGCCGGCCCCGATACCTCGCCGGAGGCGGCGGTCACGCTCGCGCACGCGTGGGTGGCTGCCGGAGACGGCGAAAACGCGAGGCGCGCGCTTGTACCCGCGCTCGCGGCCGGTAGCGGGACGGCCGAACGGGTGCGCCTGCAAGCGTGGCTGGTTGACGCCCGGCTCAGCTACGACAGCGGTGACAGTGCACGCGGCCGCCAGTCCCTTGCAGCCGCTCTGCGGCTGGCCGAACCTGAGCAACTCAGGCTGCCGTTCGCCTTGGAGCGTGGCTGGATTGAGCCGGCGCTGCGGCGTGACCCTGACCTGGCCGGCACCCACCGGCGCCTGTTCCCGCCGACCCTGCGCCACGATCAGCTCCCGTCCCCGCCGGGCGTCCTAGAACAGCCCGCGATTCTGGTGGTCGAGCCGCTCACCGAACGCGAGCGGGAGGTGCTACGACACGTCTCAGGCATGCTGAACACGGCTGAGGTCGCCAGCGAGCTGTACATCTCCGTCAACACCGTCAAGACGCACCTCAAAAACATCAACCGCAAGCTGGCGGCCGCTCACCGCGGTGAGGCGGTCCGCCGAGCCCGCCAGCTGGAGCTGATCTGATGTCCCATTGCTCGCGCCCGGTGCACGCATTCGAAAACCATGCCGCTCCGGCTATGAGCGCAGCCCACGCCGCCTGGCCTGCACCGCGACCGCCAGCGGATGTTTGTCGGCACCAAGCAAGCCGTGATGGGCGGCTGGTCGTTGCGCGGGTTGGTCTAGGAGAAGTGTGGTCATGAATGTAACCCGGACGATCAGGTACCGGGACAGTGCCGCCGGGGCCCGTGCGCTGGCTGGCAGCAGCACCGTAGGAGCCATCCGCGATGGCGTGCCGGCCGGCGGTATCACGCCGTTGCGGCCCGAAGGGAGTAACCATGACTGTGAAGACTGAGGCAGTCGCGGTGAGAAAGTCTGGTGGACGGGCTTCTGGCCGGGGTCCGGCGCGGGCCGCGGCTGAGGAGCAGCTGAGCCGCGCGGACCGGGTCGCGCGGGGGAAGGACGCCCGGGCGGTGGCCCCGCTGGAATCCCATGGCGAGTTCCGGCCGGGCCGGTCCCGGGATCCGGTGGGGCTGCTGCTGGGCCAGGCCAAGACGCGGGTGCCGGAGCTGGTGCCGGTCCGGCACGGGCGGATGCTGGTGTCGGCGTTCACGTTCTATCGGGGCGCCGCGCTGCCGATGGCGGCGGACCTGGCCACAACCCCCGCGTCGGGGCTGCGGGCGCAGCTGTGCGGGGACGCGCACCTGTCGAATTTCGGCGCGTTCGCCTCGCCGGAACGGCGCCTGGTCTTCGACGTCAACGACTTCGACGAGACTCTGCCGGGGCCGTTCGAGTGGGATGTCAAGCGGCTGGCCGCGAGCCTGGCCGTGGCCGGGCGGGACAACGGCTTTCCCGCCAAGGCCCGCCGCAAGATCGCTCTCGCGGCGGCGGAGGGCTACCGCACGGCGATGCGCGGCTTTGCGGAGCAGCCCTTCCTGGACGTCTGGTACGCGCACCTGGACATCGAGCCGGCCCTCGGCGAATTCAGATCCCAGGTCAAGGCGAAAAGGTTCAAGGCAGCCGAGGCCCTGCTGGCCAAAGCCCACACCAAGGACAGCACCCAGGCGCTGGCCAAGCTGACCACCGTGACCGGCGGGCGGCGGCAGATTATCAGCGACCCGCCGATGATCGTCCCGGTCGAAGAGGTCTTCGCCGGCGTGCAGGCCGACGCGATCTACGAGCAGATCCGTGGTGTGCTGGGCAAGTACCGGCGCACCCTGCAGTCCGACCGGCGGCACCTGCTGGAGCAGTTCGCCATGGTGCAGGTGGCCCGCAAGGTCGTCGGGGTCGGCAGCGTCGGCACCCGCGCCTGGATCGTGCTGATGGACGCCGGAGACGGCGTCGAGCCGTTGTTCCTGCAGGCCAAGGAGGCCCAACCGTCGGTCCTGGCGGAGTATGCCGGGCGCAGCCAGTACGCCAACCAGGGTGAGCGGGTGGTCGCCGGGCAGCACCTGATGCAGGCCCAGAGCGACATCTTCCTCGGCTGGACCCGCATCACCGGCCCGGACGGGGTGGACCGTGACTTTTACGTGCGCCAGCTGCGGGACTGGAAGTTCTCGGTGCCGATCGAGGTGATGCTCCCGGCGGGCATGACGGTGTACGCCCGGCTGTGCGGGTGGACCCTGGCCCGGGCGCACGCCCGTTCCGGGGACCGCGTCGCCCTGGCCGCCTACCTCGGCGGCTCGGCCAGGTTCGATCAGGCGATCGCTGAGTTCGCCGAAACCTACGCCGACCAGAACGAACGCGACTATGCCGCGCTCCAGGCCGCCGTCAAGGACGGCAAAGCCCAGGCCACCATCGAAATCTAGAACGCCGTCCACACCCGCCCGCCCGCCCGCCCCGGGTGATCTGGGATCAGGACAACAGGACTATTCATGCCTTATGCGAGGCAGCAGGAGTTTGACGTCGTAGCCGATGACCGATCGTGGGGGTCGAAATGAGTGACCAGGTTGACCGAAGTGTGCTGCCGATTCGCCGGCCGTCGTTCCGTGGCGTGGCGAACAAGACGCTGGGCGGGTCGGAGCCGGATTGGGGGCTGATCGGCCATGTGCAGCCTCCGGCGGGGGCTCCGAATGTGCTGCTGGTACTGATCGACGATGCGGGGTTCGGTAATCCCGCCACGTTCGGCGGCCCCATCGACACGCCGAATTATGACCGGATGGCGGCGCAGGGCCTGCGCTATAACCGTTTCCACGTGACGGCTATGTGCTCCCCCACTCGGGCTGCGCTGCTGACGGGACGCAACCACCACGCGGTCGGCATGGGCGGCATCCCGGAGGCCTCGTCCGGTTTCCCTGGCTATTCGGCGATGCTGCCGAGGGACGCGGCGCCGTTCCCGAAGGTCTTGAAGGAGAACGGTTACTCGACGGCGGGGATCGGCAAGTGGCACCTGACCCCGGAGAGAGAGCAGGGACCGGCCGGCCCGTTCAATCACTGGCCCAACGCGTGGGGTTTTGACTATTACTGGGGTTTCCTGGCTCCCGAGGCCGGCCAGTACGACACGATGATCGCGGAGAACCAGAAGTTCATCGGGGTGGTAGACGGCAAGGACGGGAAGCCGTTCTATTTCCCCGAAGCCATGACCGACCATGCGATCGACTGGCTGCACGGCGTCCGGGGCCACGATCCGGCCAAGCCGTGGTTCCTGTACTACTCGACCGGCTGCAGCCACGCGCCCCATCATGTCTCCAAGGAGTGGTCGGAGAAGTACAAGGGCCGGTTCGACCAGGGCTGGGACCGGCTGCGTGAGGAGATTTTCGAACGCCAGAAGCGGCTCGGCGTGGTCCCGGCCGGCGCGGAGCTGACGCCGCGCGATGAGGAGATGCCGGCCTGGGACTCGCTGTCGGAGAACAGCAAGCGGCTGTTCGCGCGCCAGATGGAGGTCTACGCCGGCTATTCGGAGAACGCCGACCACCACGTCGGCCGGCTGCTGGCCGCGATCGAGGAGATGGGCGAGCTCGACAGCACGCTGGTGATCTGGATCTGGGGTGATAACGGCGCCAGCCTGGAAGGCACTCCTACCGGCACATTCAACGAGGGAACGATGGTCAACGGGCTCCCGCTGACCGATGAGGAGCAGATGCAGCTCGCGCTGAAGTGGGGCGGGCTGGAGGCCTGGGGCACCGAGATGATGTACCCGCATTACTCCTCGGCCTGGGCGTGGGCAGGGAACACGCCGTTCCGGTGGGGCAAGCAGGTCGCCTCGCATCTGGGCGGCACCCGCAACCCGATGGTCATCCGCTGGCCGGCGCGGATCACCGGCGCCGGGGGCGTGCGGTCGCAGTTCACGCACGTGACCGATGTGGGGCCGACGGTCCTGGACATCGCCGGGATCCCGCAGCCCACCCATGTCGATGGCGTCGGGCAGCAGCCGATGACGGGGGTGAGTTTCGGCGGCTCGCTGGCCGACCCGGACGCTGCCGAGCATCACACCCGTCAGTACTTTGAGAACTTCGGTAACCGGGCGATGTACAAGGACGGCTGGTGGCTGTCGATGCGGATGCCCCGGGTGCCGTGGCGGCTCGACCCGGCGCTGCTGAAGCGGTTCGCGCCCGGCGTCTGGGACCCCGATGAGGACCCGGTCGAGCTGTATTACCTGCCCGATGACTTTTCTCAGGCTCACGACCTGGCGGCTAGCAATCCGGAGAAGGTCAAGGAGCTGCAGGCCCTGTTCTGGGAAGAGGCAGGGAAGTACCACATCAAGCCGCTGCTCGCCGGGTTCGCCACCTTCTTCGGCATCTTGCCGCCGCTCGGCAGCCAGACCACCTATACCTACTACGGGGACGTGCAGAACGTGGCCCCCGGGACGATCCCGCGGGTCTACAACCACTCCTACACGATCAGCGCGGATCTGCACATCCCGGACGGCGGCGCCGAAGGAGTGATCGTCGCCGAGGCCAACCACCTCGGCGGGTTCTCGCTGTTCGTCCAGGACGGGAAGCTGAAGCACACCTACTCGTTTGTGGGCGTATTCGAGTACCGCCAGGAATCCGCAGGCGAATTGCCGACCGGAGACGTGAACGTCCAGATGATCTTCGCGGCGGACGAGGCCAAACCCGCCACGGCAGGTGAGGTGACGCTGCTGGTGAACGGCGATCCGGTGGGCAGTGGCCGGCTGGATCACACGGTGCCGTTCATCTTCAGCGGCTATTCGGGCCTGGACGTCGGCCGGGATAACGGCCTGGTCGTCGACCGGAGCTACGCCAGCAAGGCGCCGTTTACGTTCACTGGCACGGTCAAGAAGGTGGTCTTCGACGTGGCTCCGCACCCCGACGGCAAGGACGAGCTTGCCCTCCACGAGCATGCACAGCAGGCACACGCCGCCCGCGGCATCAACGCCTGACACCGGCACCCAGCCGTAACCAAGGAGACAGCAATGAGCGACACCGAGTTCGACGTCGTCATCGCGGCATACCTGATCCCCGACCTGGCCCAGCAAGACTTCGACGCTCTCGTCAAGCTCGTCAAAGGCAAGCAGCTCACCGTGGAAGGCGTGGCCCTGGTCACCAACGACGCTGGCGGCAACGTCACCATCCAGGAGACCGGCGACCACCTGGGCCGCAAGGGCATGGAGATCGGCGGCGGGGTCGGCCTGGTCGTGGGCCTGTTCGCGCCGCCGTTGCTCGCATCGGTGGTCGTCGGCGGCGCTGCAGGTGCCCTGGTCGGCAAGTTCGCCAGGCACCGGGTCGAAAGCGGCCTGGAGGACAAGATGGGCGCCGCGCTGCCACCGGGCTCGGCCGGCATCGTCGCCATATACGACCGCGCCAAGGCTGGCACCGTCGACACGGCTCTCGCCAGCGCGGTGCGCAAATCGGTCGCCCAGGTCGACGGCCGCGGAGCCAAGAAGCTCAAAGCCGCGCTCGCCGACGCACAAGCCGGCCTGGGCGGCTAGCGAGATGGGCCATCGCGGGAATCTAGAGACGAGCACCGGAAAGCCATTGCCAACCTCGTTGGCCTTAAAGAGGGAGTGCCATGGATCCCGCAACGAAGCCGTCAGTTCTTTTCGTCTTTTACACTCACACCCAGCAGAGTCTTCGGGTGGCCGACGCGATGGCCGGCGTGCTGCGCGAGCGGGGTTGCGACGTTTCCCTGGCGGGGATCGAGTTCACCGATCCCCACTACGCGAGGAAGTTCGGCCGGTTTCCGTTCCGGCATGGGCTCCTCGACCTGCTCACGGTGCTGCCGGCGCAGACGCGCCGTTCGACCGGGCAGATCCGCATCCCTGAAGCGGCGCGGGAGGGTGACTACGACCTGGTCTGTTTCGGCTCGCCGACATGGTTTTTCACCACCAACATGCCGCTGCGCTCGTATCTGAAGTCTGCTGAGGGAGGGAAGGTGCTGGCCGGGAAGCGGTTCGCCGCGTACGTGGTGTGCCGGCGGTACTGGAGCATCAACCTGAAGGAAGTCAGGAAGCTGGGTGTCGCGCAGGGGGGCGTGTACGTCGGCGGCACCCGGTTCCAGTTCGCGGGCGGCCAGATCCGGTCGTTTCTGTCGCTGATCAGCTACTTCGGCACGGGCGAGATGCGCGAGCGCTACCTCGGGGTGGAGATTCCGCCGACCAATCTCAAGCCGGATTTCCTCGGGCAGGCCCAGGGGTTCGCGAACAAGCTGGCGGACAGCCTCGACGGCGGCCGCACCACAATGGGGGGATGAGCGCGTGAGCGACCAGACGATCGATCGCGCCGAGCTGCCGAACCAGCGTCCGCCGTTTAGGGGGGTGGTGAAGCGACGCTCGACGGCTCGCAGCCGGAGAAGGTACTTCGCGGTGCCGGCCCGGCCAGCAGATCGGAACGCACATGCTCGTCCTTAGCCTTGTTCTCATCGGCCTGGTGATCACGCTCGAACCGATCCCGCTCACCGCGTTCATCCTTGTTCTCGCGTCAAAGGGCGGCGTGCGGAAGGGCGCCGCGTTTATCTTCGGCTGGCTGCTGTCGCTCGCGATCGTGATTGCGTTCACGGTACTCGTCACCGACAACAAGCCTCCCAAGCCCAACACCGCTCCCTCGCTGGCCGCACTCGCGGCCAAGCTCGCCATCGGCGCTGGGCTGCTGGTGATCGCGATCCGGTACTACCGGAAGCTGGGTAAGCCGAAACCGCCGAAAAAGCCCCCCAGGTGGCAGACGCACATCGACAACATGACGCCGTGGTTCGCCATCGGGCTTGCCCCGCTCACCCAGCCCTGGGGACTGGTCGCCGCGGGTGTCGCGGTCATCGTCGAGGCGAAGCTCTCGTCCTGGGAGAGTTACCTGGCGCTGGCGCTGTTCTGCGTCATCGCCACATCCTCGATCCTCGCGATGGAGATCTACGCCGGCTTTCGCCCCCAGCCAGCGCAGGAGTTCCTCGCCCGGTCGCGAGGCTGGATCGATACCCATACCGACCAGGTCATCGTCATCGTGTCCCTGGTACTCGGCTTCTGGCTGGTCGCAACCAGCATGTACTACATCGTCACCTAGCAGCGCTCGCCGCCCGGGGGTCCCCGCGAGGTCAGCTTGGGTGCCGACGCACCAGCACGGCAGACAGTTCGGCCCCGATCAGCAATGACCACATCGTTGCGTACAGGTACGCGAGCAGGCCGAAGATCCCGCCGATCGTTCCGTACAGCGCGGTCGAGTTCTGGATCAGGCGCGTGAATACGAGTTCCCCGAGGGCCGTCAGCGCTAGCCATGCAATCGTGAAAGCCACAGCGCCGGGGAGGTGGTCCCGGAGTCTTAGGCCCTTCCCGGGGGTGAGCAGGCGGTAGGTAATCAGGAAAAGCGCGAATCCGCCGAACGCGAAGGCGGCGGCCTGGACCAAGCTCGCGATCGTCGTCCGGTGGGTGGCCTGCAGCCGAGCCTCAACCCCGGTGAAGAGGGCCAGGGCGACGAACGCCGCCACCATGAGGACCCCGATCACGGTGCCCCGGATCCGCCCGGTGAGCAGCCCCACCCACTCGGTGCGGAAGATCACGCCGAGAGCGTGCCGTAGCCGGCTCGCGAAGCCTGACGCCGACCACAAGAGCCCGAGCACGCCGATCACCCCGAGTGTCACTCGCCCGTTGATGGTGGCCTGCACTTGTTCGGTCACCAGCGATCCGAGGCCGGGCACCAGGCTGACCAGTTCCTGCACTGCTTTCTGCGCGGCCTCCGGGTGCCCGGCCAGCACGAAGCCCACGACGGACGAGGCGAACAGCAGCAGAGGAGGGATGGCCAGGAATGAGCCGTAGGTCAGCGCGCCAGCGTGGGTGGCCAGGTCGTCGATCCGTGGCCGGGCGGCGACCTCGCCGATTGGTGCGAGGAACTTGTACGGCAAGTGCGGGAAACGTTCATGCAGGACCTGCTGGCGCTCGTTGGCCCGGGCGCGCACCAGCGTCGACAGGCGATCCCGTTCCTGACGCTCGACTTTGCCCAGCTCGGCTTGACCCGCTTGTTCGGCCTTCACCGCCGAGCGGAGCCGCCGCGACCGTCTGGCTAGCCACCTGCGGGCGGGCCGGCCATGTTCGCTGGCATGCTCCTCGGCGGACGGGCCGTTCTTGTGCCCGGCCACTCAGAATGCCTCCTCCTTCCGCGCTCTACCCGTCGGGCGGCTGGCCGCACGGCTGGGACCCTGCCATGGCCGCTGGAGTGGATTCCTACCGCCGCCGCCGCGGCCTTCGCCGGGCCCCGACAGCAGCGTGGCACCAGCAAGGCCCATCGATTAGAACGTGCCCTGGCATCTGTCCCTGGACTTGACGATCGCTCACCGGAATTGTAGGAGCGTCATTACTTCTTTCAGCGCCGAGCTTGGAGTGAAGTTAAGATGACCTTTCATAGCTGGAGGCCTTCGCCGGTGACCACCGCGGCGCGATCACCATCCAGTCCGCGGACGCGGCCATCGGCGGACAGGCAACTCCGCCCCCAGGCACCGGCTCGTCCAGCGCGACATCGCTCCGGCGTGGGATATCGTCGAGGCTAAAATCCCTTCCGATGCCATCTACGCTCTCAGTTCCTACATCCTGCTGGCCATAGCCGGGCTCATCGGCGCCGTCGGGATCTTGACCAATTCCCAGTCCTCATCGTCGGCGCTATGCCGTAGGCCCGGAATACAACGCGATCATGGGTGTCGCGCTCGGCATCGACCAGCGAGACACTCCGGCGATTGTCCGGGGTGCCCTCGCCCTGCTGGCCGGGTTCACGGCCGCGATCATCATGACTTTGATCTTCGGGCTGGCGATCCGCTGGTTCGGTCACACGCCCGGGGCATACTCGCTCGGAGTGCGCCCGGTCTCGAGCCTGATCGACGAACCGAACCTGTTTTCCCTGATCGTCGCCGTCCTGGCCGGGATCGTCGGCGTGGTGTCACTGACCGAAGCGCGGGCAGCCGCCCTCATCGGCGTCTTCATCTCCGTCACCACAATCCCGGCCGCCGCTGACACCGGCCTGTCGATCGCCTACGCCAACTGGAGCGAGGCCCGGGGTCAGTATTTCAGCTGCTTCTGAACGTGACAGTGCTCATCGTGATCGGGGCACTGGGCCTGCGCCTCCAGCGGATCATCTGGCGTGTCCGCTCACACGCACAGGGGCAAGCCGCGGACGCTCGCGGCCAGTGACGCGAGCGGGGCCCAGGGCACCGAGACAGCACGGTTCCCGCCTGTAGCGCCCAGCGCGGAGCACGCTCTTCGGCGCGCCCGCTTCTTGCGCTGCAGTTGCCGGGCCTGCGCGGCACGCATCGGGCCGCGGAGATGATCACCCGCGTATCACGTCGTCTGTCGCTGCGCAAGCGCTCAGAGCACCGCCAGGCTGGTCACCGTCCGTAGCGGACATCGTCTCCTCCGATAGCGGCCGCACCCGCTAACCATGGCGGCGAGCACCGGAAATTCCCCGCCTGCGGGCAATGGTCTAAGAGAGCCGCGCTGCGTGTCGGTCGTGCCTGGCATCTGTCGCCGCATCTACGCCGGCTTCCTCGGCATCGACGCCGACGTTAGGACAGGACGACGCCCGCTGCTGTCGTGCTGGCCGCTGCGGTTCAGCTTTCGGACGACTGACGCGTCTCGATTCCTCTGGCTAGGGCCGAAGGCTCGATTGTGGCACTTTTCTCGCGCCGCCGATCGCAACCATTGGTTCCCGGCCTGATGCCGTAGCGATCGAACGCAGAGTCGAAACATGCTCCTGACATGGGTGGGCGCAACTGGGGATCGAACCAGTGACCCCTCGCTTGTAAGGCGAAATATGGGCTTTGAGGAGTACCTGGTCAGAACCTCGTACCTGCCGTCTGACCTGCTGGAACGTGGGCTCCGGTG
>Ga0116106_1001671_pt1 | contig 10718 bp, 8 predicted proteins | sample June2015DPH_6_50_FD_89717 | JGI IMG/M metagenome (GOLD analysis project Ga0116106, IMG submission 89717) | Peatland microbial communities from SPRUCE experiment site at the Marcell Experimental Forest, Minnesota, USA - June2015DPH_6_40 | ecosystem: Environmental > Terrestrial > Soil > Wetlands >...
AGCTGCCCGGTGGCGGGTGGGCGTTTCGCTTCGATCCTCAAACGCGGGCCTGGCGCAAGCATAGCAACCGGATGAGCAGGCCGAAGCTCAGGAAGATCACGATGCCGACGCTGCTGCTGCGCGGCGATCAGAGTGGCATGGTGAGCCGGCCGCACGTTACCCGGATGCATCGGAAGATTCGCGGATCGGTGCTTAAGGAGATTCCACGCGCGTTTCATCACGTGCCGCTGGACAATCCCGGCGATACCGCGGCAGCGATTATCGAATTCGTGGAGAAGCTATAGTCCGCGGCGTCAGGTGCGGAGCAGAAAATCGCTCAGGTCCATCGCGTATTCACCGTCGCTGAGGGTCATCGACTTGGGCGAGCGCTTGAGCATCAGGCGCGCGATGTCCCGATCCCTGGGGAGCTGGTACACGATGTCCCCGGAACCCATCGAGAACACGCGCACGCGCTCTTCGCCGCGGCGCTCCTGTCCGGCAACATCGTAGGGGCTGACGTGAAATGCAAATCCGCGGACGCTCACCATGTCGCCGTCGGTTTGCTCGATGACGCCCACGAAAATCCGGGTGTTGTCGTCCTTGAAGAGCCTGCGATCGATCAGGACGATCCGATCCCCCTCGCCCAATGCCGCCATCGTGCGTTCCTCCTGTGCTCCGCTGGTTAGCCCGGGCAGGATTCTAGTCGATCGCGAAGGTTAACACGAAGCGCCAGGATTCATAGCTGGGCAATGGGCCAGTGACCCATTGCCCAGCTATCTTCATCCGATCTCAACCGCCCGCGTTGAACAACCCTCAAGCGCTCAACTGCGTCTCGCTTTGCGCAGCCCATCCCCGCACGACGTCGTTCAGTTCGCGAGCTCGAATCAGGTCGAGCCCGAAGCGAATCGGCAACGAACGCGGCAGCGCCTCGACGGCTTCGCGTCCGCCGGGGCGCGACGCAAGCCGGTCGAGCAGCCGCGAGGTCACGGTCCGGCGCTGCCCACGCAGGTATTGGTCGTTGTACATCTTGACGATCAACTCGGCCGCCAGCCGCAACGCATCCGACATGTTCATCGAATTGTCGGCAAACTGATCGAGCGCCTGCTTGAGCGGGAACTGATCGGGATTCCATACCGCGACCGAACCCGCGCGCATCAGCGTCTCGATACCCGGGGTGGCAAACGAGTAGCCCCATCCCGCCAGCTTGGTGCTGGCCGTGGCCAGCTCGGTGGGATCGAGATTGCCCGCCTGCGCGCGCGCCTGCAGCGCCGCCTCGGTCCAGACGCGGCGCACGCCGAACTCGGTCTTGGCGAGATCGGCGAGGATCATGTCGTCGGTCCACAGCACGTGCCCCGGCATCGAGGCGATCACGATGCTCTCTGCGCCATGGCGGCCGAAGAAATTAATCAGCCGCTCGCGGCGGTCATGATCGATCGCGGCAAGCACCACACCGTCGCGCACGCGGCACACCGACTGCAGCGCATCCGCCAGGCCCTTCAACTGAATGTCGGCGCGCTTGCCGTCATTGCCGTTGCTGGTGAGTGACGCGGAAAATCCGGGCGGCAGGCGCAGCAGAGTATCCTCGAACGCGAGGCGCCGGAGTTCGGCCAGCGTGGCCTGCGAAATGACGAACTGGCGCGGCCAGCTCGGCAGCAGGCTGAGCCGTCCGAGCATGCACAAGGTGGCGATCGCGGTCAGATCGAGGACCACCGCATTGGCGCGCTCGAAGGCTCCCAGAGCGGCCTCGAGTTCCTGGGGCGAGCCGGTGCAGCACTTTATCGGCGCCTCGGGGCGTTGCGCCAGCATAAACATGGTCTGCAGATCGTTCAGATTGATCCGTTCCGCGACCGCGTGGATCGGGACGGGCTTGTTCGCGTAGGTGAATTCGGCCTGTTTGATCAGGTCCTCACGCTTGCCGTTGACGGCAGCATGTCCCTTCGCAATCCCGTTGCCATTGACGGTACCGCTGCCATTGGCAATACCGTTGCCATTGACGATAGCGCTGCCCTTGTTTGCTTCGAACATCGAGTCGAAGCTGTCGGTCATTTCGCTCCACGGAATCGTGTCGGCGTGTACGTAGCTCACTTCGATTTCTGCCTGGCCGGGGAAGCGCGCCTGCCAGTTGACGAGACAATCCAGGTATCGGTAGGCGTACTTGCTGAGCATCTGCTTGACGGTCGCCTGGCGGCGGCTGAAGCGGCCTTCGGGCAGCTGAAACTTCTCGCCGGAGCGCTTGCCCTTGACGGCGCGCATCATCGGAGATTGCGAGCCGTACTCATCGAGCGCCTCGTCAGCGTCGTTGGCATCCTCGAGCAGGATCCAGCGTTCGGTGTTGGAATTCTCCTCGAGAAAACTCAGCGCGGCGCCGGGTCCGGCGACGTCGAAGTCGGGTATGTGCGGCATCGGGCCAACCGGTCCGAGCGCGGTCAGGTATGCGCGATGCGAATCGACGTTGTCACCCTGGTGGCGCAGCAATTCGTAAGCGTAGGCAAGCGCCTCGTTGGCGCGGCCACCGTCGCGCATGAATTGCACGGCCGCGCGGCCGAGCGCAGGCGCAACTTCCCGCGCCGAAGGCATCGCATTGGGATCGGCAACGACCAGATCGGCCTTGCCCAGACGCGCCGCGACGATCGAGCGGCGCAGTCGGAGCACCCGGTCGTCGGGATGCTCGCGCAGCAGTTCCTCGAGTCCGGCCAACGCGGCTTCGGGATCGCTGTGTTCGAGTTTGTCGAGTTGAGTGACGGATGTGGCGGCGTCGACCGTTTGTTCGGGATGCAACTGGTGCGAGAGCTCGCTCACGATGTCTTCGCGGCCGAGCCGGCTTGCGCAATCCAGCAACCGGCGCGTGTCGATGCTGCTGGTGCCTGCGGGCGCGAGTGTCTGCCACAGCGGAAGCGCGTCGCGATAGCGCCCCAAATCATGGAGCAACGCGGCCAGCTTGCGCCGGCTGTCGGCGGCGGTGTCGAGCGTGAGCTCGGACAGAGCCTCGTCGGCAAACTTGGTGGCCTGATCGAACTTGCCCTGGGCCAAACGCAGATTGGCGCGCAACGTCTGCCGCGTGACCTTGGGCAGGCGCTCCTCGGAAATCGACGCCAGCAGCGCGTCGGCCTCGTGATAACGCTCGAGCATGGCGAGCGCTTCGACCACGGAAGCGACCGCGAAGGGAAGATCGCCCGCTGGAATCGCCTCAGGCCGCGAGATCGAGCGTATCAGCAGCTCGGTGGCCTCCTGCATATCGCCGGGTTCATCGCGCTCGCGCAGCGTGACCGCGAGATGGTAATCGATGTCGTCGCGGCCGCCAATGGAGGCGGCGCGGCGCAGCACCTCGACAGCCTCGGTCAGGCTGCCGCGCGATCGCAGAACAATCCCGTACTCGCACAGGCCGTTGGCATCCTCGCGCTGCAAGCCATGCGCCAGTTCGATATCCTTGCCGGCGCCATCGGTGTCGCGCAGCGCGATTCGTGCCTGCGCGCGTCCCATCAACGCCTGCACTTCGCTGGACGCCAGATGTTCGGCCTGCGCCAGCGCGAGCGCCTGGGTGAAGCAGCTTTCGGCTTCGCGGACGCGGCTCCCGTCGTTTTGCGCCGGCGCCTCGGTCGAGGCAGCCCCGCCGGCCTCCAGTTCATTGAGTAGAATCGCCTGTCCCAGCACCAGCCACGGAACCGAATTATTCGGCAACGCGGTGCTGGCAAGGCGCGCATAACGCTCGGCACGATCGAACTGCGCGTCCAGCAGCGCGCGGCGCGCCATCACGACCGCGACTTCCGGATCGGATGCGAGTTCGGGCGCGACGTTTTCTTCAAGCTCCCTGGCATCGAGCGACTTGGGCGCATTGTTCAGCCACAGTGCGACCGCGCGGCCGCTGGAGGGAAACTGCATGCGCAGTTTGTCGGCCAGCGCGAATGCGCGTTCGCGCTCACCGAGCAGTTCGTGGGCAAGCGCCTCATTGGTGCAGGCGTTCTCCTCGTCGGGCTGCAACGATTTCGCCGCGATGAAAAGCATCGCCGATTTGCGCGGCTCGCCTTCCTTGAGCCACGCGGCGCCAAGATACGAGAGCACGCGGAACTTGTGGATGTTCGACAGCTGGCTCCACTTCTGCTCGCGCAGTCTGAGCAGGGCGAGCCGGGCCAACTGATATTGGCGGCTCTCAAGAAGCGCCGCGGCGGCGGAGATCTCCTCTCCCAGCGCATCGGCAGGTACCGCCGCCGCGGGCTCGCATCGAGCCTCGAGATGAACCGCCGCATCGGCCCGCGTCAGCGCCTGGCGCTTGGCGGCGGTCCCAAAATCGGTGAGGATCTGAGGATATTCGTCGAGCAGTTCCTCGATGTCGTCCCAGGTCAGGACCTCGATCGCCGAGATACCGTCTTTGCGGTTCGCACGGTTGAGATCAAACAACGAACGCTGCAAGCCCTCGGGCTTGCCGGCCGTGGTCGCGATCACGAAGCGCCCGATTGGGAGCTTCAGGCTCGCGGCCCGGTCCACAGCGTCCTTGATCTCGGCCAGCGTCAGGTCGGTTCGCGAAGCGCTCAGTTCGCACTTGACGGCGGCGAGTCGCGGGCGTCCGCTGATCTCGATGAGGTTGATTCCCTTCTCGGCGCGTTTGGGGTCGCGGAAGCGCTCGAGCTGAGGAAGTTGCCAATGACGCCGCAGGAGCTTGAGACAGAGTCTTTCGAACTCGTCCGGGCTCCGGGGCACGGGATATTCGGGGGCGAACTTTGCCATAGTGTAACATTGCCTAACACAATGTCGGTTCCGGAGGAAGCCCTCCCAAAGGTCGTGGCGGGAGTCACTTTCGGCGGACAAACGCCGCTGATAAGATGACTTTTTTACCATGCTTAGTCTCGACAACCTTTCCAAGTCCTACGGGGGACGCAAAATCCTCGACGGGGTGAGCTGGTCGATGGCCGACGAAGGGCGGGTGGGCCTGGTCGGGCTTAACGGCGCGGGCAAATCGACGCTGCTCAAGCTGATCGCGGAAGTGCTCCCGCTGGATTCGGGCCGAATCACCCGTCCGCAGCGCACCCGGGTCGGATACCTGGCGCAGGACGCTCCAGAGATGAGCGGCAGGTCCGTGCTGCGCGAGACGCTGGCGGCGCTCGACAGGATGCAGGCGCTGGACCTGCGGCGCAAGGAAGTCGAGCAGATTCTCGCCCACGAGCATTCCGGGCCGGTGCACGATGCGGCGCTCGAGGAATTGGGCGAGGTGCTGACCGAGCTCGAACGGCACGACTTTTACAGCGCCGAAAGCCGCGCCACGTCGGTGTTGTTCGGGCTGGGCTTCAACGATGAAGACCTCGGTCGCGACGTCGCCGAATTTTCCGGCGGAATCCGGATGCGCATTGCGCTGGCGAAACTTCTGCTCGACGCGCCCGAGTTCATGATGCTCGACGAACCGACCAATCACCTGGATATCGAGGCGCGCAACTGGCTCGAGGATTATCTGTGCGCATACCAGGGCGGGATCATCCTGGTCTCGCACGATCGCTATTTTCTGGACCGCGTCACCACCCGCACCGTCGAAGTGTCGCGCGGGCGGCTCACCGAATACCTCGGCGGCTACTCGCGGTATCTCGTCGCGCGCGAGGAACGCTTCGCCTCCGAGATGGCGGCGTACGAGAAACAGCGCCTCGAAATCGAGCACATGGAGAGTTTCATCAGCCGGTTCCGCTACCAGGCGAGCAAGGCGCGCCTGGTACAAAGCCGCATCAAGCAACTCGACAAGCTCGAACGCCTCGAGCCGCCGGAGGGAGCGCAGAAGCCGCCCGCGATTTCGTTTCCGAAATGCGAACGCAGTACCCGGCGGGTTTTCGAACTCAAGGGCGCGGTCAAACGCTACGGCGCGCTCACGGTTTACGACGGCGTCGATCTGACCATCGAGCGCGGCGCGCGAATCGCGCTGGTCGGTCCCAACGGATCGGGAAAATCCACGATGATGAAGCTGCTGGCGGGCGTCGAAGCGATGACCGGCGGCGAGCGAATCGCCGGCGCCAGCGTGCAGGCCGGATACTTCGCGCAGAATCTCGCCGAGTCGCTCTCATATGAAAAGACCGTGCTCGAAGAACTGAGCGACAGCGCGCAAGGCCGGACGATGGCGGAGATTCGTTCGATTCTCGGCGCGATGCTGTTCTCGGGCGACGACGTGTACAAGCGCGTCGAAGTGCTGTCGGGCGGCGAGCGCGCACGCCTGGCGCTGGCGAAGGTGTTGGCGCGGCCGAGCAATTGCCTGCTGCTCGACGAGCCGACCAACAACCTCGACATCATCGCGAAGGACACGCTGCTCGACGCGCTCAGGCGATTTCCGGGCACCGTTATAATCGTCAGCCACGATCGTTTCATTCTCAATGAGCTCGTCACCGAAGTGCTCGAAGTCGGCCAGGGCCATGCGATTCGCTACCTCGGCAACTACGATGAATACCTCGAGAAGAAGGCGCAGACCGACGCCGTGGCGTCGCCTTCGTCGCAGCCGATGCGGTCCGGGCCGGTGCAATTGCGCGATACGCGTGGCAACAACGGGAATGGATCGCGTCCAAAAAAAGCGGAACCAGCGAAGCCCGCTCAGCCGGTGAAGGCCGCGCATCCCGCAAATGACGATCGCGACGCGCTCCGCAAGCGCGAACGTATCGCGCGCCAGCGGACCCAGATCGAAGCCGGAATCGAGCAGCGCGAGACCCAGCGCGCGGCGCTCTCCGCCGAGATGAACGATCCCAACTTCTATCTCGCGCGAAAGGACGCCGACGATCTAATCGCGCGCTACGAACAACTCGGCCGCGAGATCGAAAAGCTCTACGCGGACCTGGTCAAGTTCGACGAAGCCGCGTCCGCGTGAGCGCGCCAGGCAAGCCCGCGCTCAGCTCAACTCCCGGTAAAATTCGCGAATGTCGGCGGCCAGCAGCTGCGGCTGCTCCATCGCGGCGAAATGCCCGCCGTTGGGCATCGCGGTCCATCGCCGCACGTTGTACGCGCGCTCGGCCCAATGCCGCGGCGGACGCACCAGCTCCGCCGGGAACATCGCGACTCCGGTGGGCGCCTCGATTCGCGTCCCGGGCTTGAGCCGCCACGGATGATGGCGCGCTTCGTAGTACAACCGCGTCGAGGAATTGATCGTCTGCGTGACCCAGTAGATCATCACGTTGGTCAACAGCTGGTCGCGGGTGAAGCTCCGCTCGACGTCGCCGTGACAGTCGCTCCAGGTGCGGAATTTCTCGACGATCCACGCCGCCAGTCCGGCCGGTGAATCGTTCAGCCCGTAGGCGAGCGTCTGCGGCTTGGTGCCCTGGATCCACTGGTATCCGGTCTCGGCGGTGCGGAATTTTTCCATGTCGCCGAGAAACACTTTCTCTTCGGGCGTAAGCTCGGGCGCGTTGCGTCCTTCGGCGGGCCCGATCGCAATCATGTTGAGATGGATGCCGAAGACGCTGTCGGCGTGCACTTCGCCGATTCGCGACGCGATCGCAGCGCCCCAGTCTCCGCCCTGCACCGCGTAGCGCCGGTAGCCCAGCACTTCGGTCATCAGCTTGTGAAGCATCTCCGCCATCGCCTGGATATTCATCGCCCGAGCCCGCGGACGGTCCGAAAACCCATAGCCGGGGATCGACGGCGCGATCACGGTGAACGAATCTTTTGGGTCGCCGCCGTGCGCCGCCGGATCGGTGAGCATCGGGATTAGTTCCATAAACTCGCAGATCGATCCCGGCCATCCATGAATCAGCAGGATCGGCTTGGGATTGGGCCCGTTGCCCTTTTCGTGAATGAAGTGAACTCCGAGCCCGTCAACGCGCGCCTTGAAATGCGCGAAGCGATTGATTTCGCGCTCATGCGCGCGCCAGTCGTATTTGGTTCGCCAGTACTCGACCAGTTCCTTGAGGTAGGCGAGATTGGTTCCATACTCCCACGCGGTATCGGGAACCTCGTCGGGAAAGCGCGTGTTATTGAGCCGCGCGCGCAAGTCGGCGAGCACTTCGTCGGGCACCTCGACGCGGAACGGCTCGATTTTGCCACCGCCCATGAGAACCTCCGCGGCCACTCCTGAGACTCACGCGCGCCGGTCGCCGCGCGCGTGAAACCGTCGCGCAAATGCCTCCGATCCTACTTCTTCGCGAGCGCTTCCTTGGCAAGCTCGCTGGCGGTTTTGCCGTCAAGGCCGGCGCCGAACTTGTCGCGCAGCGCCTTCATGATCGGGCCTATCTGCGACGCGCCCGCCGCAATCGCAGCCGCAATTTCCGCGCGCACTTCATCGGGCGAGGCCGCGGCGGGCAAATACGATTCGAGGACCCTGGCCTCGGTCTCGTTCTGCTCGATCAGGTCCTGGCGGCCCGCTTTGCGCGCAAATTCCAGCGATTCTTCGCGCTTGGCCCGCTCGCGCTTGATTATTTGCAGGATCTCGGCGTCGTTGGGGTCGCGGCGAACGTCTTTTTCCAGCCGCGAAATTTCGGACAACACGCCGCGCAACGCCATCATGCGCAGCTTGTCGCCGCTCTTCATCGCGGCCTTGAGATCGTCCTGAATCTTGCTCTTCATTTTTTCAGTGACGCGAATCTACTTCGCGCCGTAGCGATCAAACCCAACGCGGCCGGCGTGGGGGCAATTGCGGTTCGCGCAATCAGTGACGCGAAGTAAGTCCGCGTCACTGAAAAGCTACTTATGCGCTGCCGTCGCCGTGCCCTTGGTGTCGACATCTTGCCACTTCGGAGGTTCGACTTCGGTCCACTTGCTACCGTCGAGACGGTAGGTGAATACCAATATCTTTTGCTTGCCCGTCGCCCTGCCTTTGCCCTCGCCGCTCTTGGAGGGCGTGTACTCGGCCGCCTGCAGCTTCGCGAGCACGGTCCAGTGTCCCTCCTTCATCGTCGGCAGATACAAGAACTTTGCGTGCTCGAGATCGACGTACGGCTTGCCCGACGCCTTCTTCTCGCTCTCGTCACCCAGGTAGCTATCGGATTCGCTCGCGATAGTATCGCTCAGCGCCTGTTGCTGCGCCTTGGGAATGGGATTCTCTTTGGCGGGACCGTTAGCAGTGGGACCGGCAGCCCCCGAACCGGCAGCGCCGCTGTTGATGTAAAGGTCCTTCTTGACTTCGATCGCGCGTGCGCTGTTGGGCGCAAGAATCGCCGCGACAATCAGCCCCGCCGCCACCAGAGCAGTACATGGTTTCGCAGCCATCTTTCCTACCCTCCTCGGCTTCGGCTTATATCACGGCTTCTGCGGATTAGCACGACTGCGACAGCGAAAAATGACAAGCTCAGCGCTTTGCCTCAATCAGCGCAAAGCGTATCGGCACCAGGACCCAGCTCTCGACGGCAATTCCGCCGTGGCGGGCCGGCACAAACCGCCATCGCGACCGAACTGTTTCCAGCGCAGCGGCGTCGAGAGTGTCGAAACCCGACGAATCCGCAACTTCGGCGCGCTCGACGGAACCGTCAGCGCCGACCAGCACGCTAACTGTCACGGTACCCTGCTCGGCGCGTCGCCGCGCGACGGCAGGGTAAGCGGGGGGAGGATTTCTCGCGTAATCGGCGTGGGCGATCGAATTTGGATCGCCGCCGTTGCCGTTGCCATTGCCGCCGTCGCCGTTGCCGGCACCTGCCCCTGCTCCGCCGCCTGGTCCCGCGGCGGTGCCGACGGCGCCGACGGCCGCCGAAAAAGCACCAGACGCGCCGCCCGGTGAGTCGTCACGACTGTGCGAATGCTCGTCATGCTCCGAATCTGCCGATCGCGCGGGCGCGACCGAGCGCACCGGAGCCAGACTAGCGACTTCGGAATCCGGTTCTTCCATCCGGGGTCGCGGCTTGCGAGCGGCCCGCGGCGGTGCCGGCCGCGTCGCCACATGAATCGACGCGGCGCCAGCGGCGGCGCCCGCGCCAGCGCGCGCGCCGCCGCGTCCCGCAGCGTCTTCTGGCCCCTCGACGAGATAGGCGAGAACCCAATCGCCAGGCACCCTCGCCACTGGCGACGCAAAAAACAAGATCAAACCGACAATTGCCGCGTGAGCCGCTATCGAAGCTGCAAACGACGCCACATGACGACCCGGGCGCGCCCCGGTCGCATCGTAGGAAGATTGCGATTTGTTCTGTTCGTCCAACGTCGCCCAGCCCGGCCGAAGCTTCGCGGATCGGAATGGAAGCGGCCAGGAGCGACGAACGACTACGCGGCAGTACGGCGCCGGCAGTAGTCACTGAAAAGACTCCTGAAGCCTCCCTCTCCCGCGAAGGTTCCTTCGGCTCCATCGATTCACCCGGTCGCCTGACTCGACGAGCGCCGCGATTTGATTCTTCGCCTTTCGTGGCGGCGCTCAGCCTTACAGTTGCGGGGCAGCGCCGGTCTCTCACCGGCTTCCCCGGGCGATTCTCAATGAACACTACGCGGCTTGAGCGCCATGTCAACCGTTGGGCTCTTCGACCACCGCAGCATCTCGAAGTGACGCCGCCGTTTGCGCCGTTTGACACTTTTCAGGCAATCGGGAAAGACTCGAAGCGGCAGCAGGCCGGCGTTGCTGCCCCCGTGTAATCGCGACGGGAGCGATCCGGCCTAATGCCACGAAGGAGAAAGGCTTATGAAGTTTACCTGGTTCCATCTGATGCCGTACCGATTCCTGCCCGAAGACTTCAAGCAAAAGTATCACAGCGTGTGGGTTGATATTCCGCGCGACTTGTACGATCCGAAAGTCGGGCATCGGCTCTACAATGACTACCTCGATCAGCTCGAATACGCCGACGCGATGGGCTTCGACGGGCTGGGCGTCA
>Ga0116106_1001700_pt1 | contig 10607 bp, 11 predicted proteins | sample June2015DPH_6_50_FD_89717 | JGI IMG/M metagenome (GOLD analysis project Ga0116106, IMG submission 89717) | Peatland microbial communities from SPRUCE experiment site at the Marcell Experimental Forest, Minnesota, USA - June2015DPH_6_40 | ecosystem: Environmental > Terrestrial > Soil > Wetlands >...
CCGTCTGGCACTCGAGTACGCCACGAACCAAGAACAGGTCAACAGCAGCATCGAGCTAGGCCTCGGCTCGGTCGTCACGGAGCCCTATGCGGCAGCGTCACCGTGGTACGTGCCCTCGGGCTATCCAACCCAGCCGAACGACGCCAAGGCGGAACAGCTCGTGGCCGAGTACCACCAGGAGACGAAGACATCAGGTCCAGTCAAGTTCACCCTCGGCTGCACGAGCGCTGGCACGAACCCGGAGGCGATGCAGCTCGTGCAGGCGCAATGGGCGAAGGTCGGCATCGACGTCACGCTCAGCTACACCGAGCAGGCGACCTACATCAACAACGCCATCTTCGGGAGCTACCAGGCGAACTGCTGGATCCAGTTCGGCGACATCGACCCGGACATCGACGCCACGTGGTGGCTCTCTGCCAACGCCCATCCCGACGGACAGCCTGCGTTGAACTTCGCGAGGCTCTCCGACTCGACCACCGACGCCGAGCTGCAGATCGGTCGAACGAACCCCAACTTCGCAATCCGCAAGGCCGCCTACGGCAAGGTATGGCAACAGTTCGCCCTGGAGGCGCCGTACATCTGGCTTTCTCGCGGGCCAAACGGGTTGGTCTCCGGGCCGACTCTGCACGGCCTCGGGCAGGCGACGTTGCCCGGCGGCCAGCAGCAAGACAGCCTCGGTTCCGACGCCATCGTGCCGATCGATCAGCTGTGGCTGAGCAGCTGACAGATCGCTGAGCTTCATCGATGCTGAGCTACGTCGGGTGGCGCTTCGTGCGGATGCTGTCGGTCGTGTTCGCCGTCACCTTGTTCACTTTCTTCTTGCTCAACCTGCTTCCCGGCAGTCCCATCAACGCCATTCTCGGGCCGGCGGCCGGCGATCCGGCCGCCCGGGCCGAGCTCACGAACCAGCTGGGTTTGAACCACCCGTTGTTCGAGCGCTACTTCATCTGGCTCGGCCACGCACTGCACGGGAACCTCGGCCAGTCCTACGTCAGCGACCAGTCCGTCACGAGCGCCATCGCTCAGCGAGTTCCCCTCACGCTCGAGCTCATGATCATAGCCGAGGTGATCTCGCTCGGTCTCGCCATCCCGATGGCCATGGTCTGCTCACTCTGGCCCGACAAGTGGTTCGACAAGTTCACGAGCGGTTCCACCCTGCTATTGCTGGCGCTCCCGGCCTTCATCCTCGGTCCGGCCCTGATCTATTTGTTCGCCATCAGGTTTCACGTCTTTCCTGCCAGCGGCGAGTCGACGTGGTTCACCATCGGCGGAGGCACGTCACCGACCATCATTGCCACGCCCCAGTCGATCCTCCTGCCGGCGATTGTCCTCTCGGCCGGCCAGCTCGCCCTGTTCGCCCGCGTGCTGCGCGGCGATCTCCTGGCGACGCTCAAGTCTGAGTTCATCCTCATGGCGAGGTCGAAGGGGTTCTCGCGTTGGTACGTCCTCTTGCACCACGCCCTGCGCCCGTCGAGCTTCTCGCTGATGAGTCTCGTCGGCCTCAGCGTCGGCGGCTTGCTGGCGGGCGCCCTCATCGTCGAGAACGTCTTTGCCCTGCCCGGTATGGGCACGCTGCTCATCACGTCGATCGAGAAGCGGGACTACCTCATCGTCCAAGGCATGGTCGTCCTCATCGCAACCGGCTTCGTCACCGTCAACTTCGTCACCGACGCCCTGTACGGTGTGCTCGATCCGAGGGTTCGGCGTGCCCGACTCATCGGCTGAGACCGAAACGCGCGGACGTCGGCGGCGATCGGGGCTGGACGCCTCGGTGACGAGCCGGGCCGAGGAAGGACTGAGGGCCTCGCTGGCTGTCGCCGCCGAAGCGAGGGAAGCCGCCGATCTGACCATGGCGGCTGGCGCCCTCGAGCAACTGGCGCCTTCCGATTCCCAGCTCGAGGCGCTGAGCCGAGACGCCCTGTCGGCGCCGGCGGCCGGGATGATCGGGTCAGGCCCACGCAAAGGGCTCGGCTTTGGCTTCTGGCTGGCGACAAGCTGGATGGGCCTCATCGTCTTCGCTGCCATCTTCGACAACATCCTCCCTCTGCCGAGCCCGACCCAGGTGCTTGCGGGCCCACCGAACCAGGGACCTTCGTGGCGCTTCCCCTTTGGTACTGACCTGATCGGGCACGACGTCTTCAGCCAGGTCGTTGCCGGAGCTCGCGTCTCGATGCTCATCGGTGCCTCCTCCGTGCTCGCGGGGCTGCTCATCGGAGGCGGAATCGGGATCCTCGCTGGCTTCTATCGAGGGACGACCGACGTCATCGTCGTCTGGGTGACCGATGTCCTCTTGACGCTGCCGGGCCTGATCCTGTTGTTGACGCTCGTCGCCTTTCTCGGCCAGACCCTGTTCAACGTCCTCTTGGCCATCGCCATCTTGTCCATACCCGCGTATGCCCGCATTGCCCGAGCCACGGCCCTGGCCGTCTCGCAACGCGATTTCGTGCTGGCGGCGCTAGCGCTCGGTGCCAGGCCGCGCCGGATCCTTGTTCGTGATGTCCTGCCGCTCGTCGCCCTCCCGATCGCTTCCTACGCCGCTATTGGTGCGTCCATCGCCATCCTGGCCGAAGGCGCCCTCGCGTATCTCGGCCTTGGCCCTCCGAACTCGCTCTCGTGGGGTGACATGATCGCCGCGGGCCAGCAGCAGCTCACGACCGCACCGCAGCTCACGTTCGCGCCGATCATCGTCTTCGTCGTCACGATCATGGCCCTCAACTTCATGGGCCAGAAAGCAGGCGCCGCCCTCGATCCTCGCCAGGGCCGGCTGTAAGCCCGGCTTGAAAGCCGCCGGGCCGGGTCCGCTAGAAGGGGGCCAGCCGTGTGCCGGATGCAACCCACCGGCGTGCCGGATGCAACCCGCCGGCGTGCCGGTTGCAACCCGCCGGCGTGCCGGATGCAACCCGCCGGCGTGCCGGTTGCAACCCGCCGGCGTGCCGGATGCAACCCGCCGGCGTGCTGCCTGCAACCCGCCGGCCTGCCGCCTGCAACCCGCCGGCGTGCCGGTTGCAACCCCGCCGGCGCAGGCGGCGAGGCGAGGTGCAACCCGGAGGCGCTCAGGCCTGCGCCGAGAGCTGCTTGCGCATCTGCATCGACACCGTCTCGTAGGCGAGCGACTCGTACAGAGCGCGGGCGACGGTGTTGTAGCCGAAGACGTTCAATCCGAGCTCGACAGCACCAGCAGCTCGGGCCTGTTCCTCAGCGAGGAGCATGGCTGCCCGACCGAGGCCCCGTCCGCGGTGCTGCTCGTCGACGACGACCTCCCAGACCCAGAACGCCTTCCGGGTGGTCAGGAGAGCGCGGGCCGATCCACAGCCAGCCGACCGGCGTGTCATCGTCCATGAGGCGAGAGAGCACGTGCCCGCGAGCCGGCTGGCCTCCGGGGAACAGCACGGCGTACTGCTCGTCGGCGATCCGCCTCGCCTCGTCCGGCCGCTCGCCTGTTTGGATGCGTTGTTCGATGTAGTCCTCCCGCTGAGCGATCAGCCACGTCCGCAGCTCGTCGTCCGAGATCGGACGCAAGTAGGTCGTCATGTCTTCGAAGCCTATGGCTGCCCGGTCCTTCCGTTCGATCAGCGGTCGCGTCGTCGAGGGGTGCGCCGAGAGGCTCGTGCATAGGCTCAGGGCCGTGGCTTGACATAGGAGATTCGTATGACGATCGAGAGCGACAAGGACACGCACCCGGCGGCTGGGTGGGCGGGAGTCGGCTCCTGCTGGCACCCGGTCGCCTTCGCCGCGGACGTGACCGACTCGCCAGTTCCCGCCACGCTGCTCGGAGAACCACTCGTCGTCTGGCGCGACTCGGCGGGATCGGCTCACGCCATGACGGACGTCTGCATCCATCGGGGCACAGCCCTCTCACTCGGGTGCGTCGTGGGAGACGAGATCGTGTGCCCGTACCACGGATGGCACTATGACGAGGCGGGCGCCTGCACCCTCATCCCGCAACTGGACTCACCGAGGCGCGTGCCGCCGAAAGCGAGGGTTTCGGCGTTCGCCTGTACGGAGCGCCATGGGCTGATCTGGGTCTGCCTGGCGGAGCCGCGCTGGGGGCTGCCGGAGATACCGGAGTTACAGTCCGCTTCGTGGCGGGCGGTAGGTTGCGGGCCGTACGCCTGGGCGACCGATGCCTCCCGACAGCTCGAGAACTTCACGGACTTCGGGCACTTCCCGTGGGTGCATCCCGGACTGCTGGGCGACCCGGAACGGCCGGTGGTTCCGGACTACTCCGTTCGCACTGAGGGCCATCTCCTGTGTTACGACATCGTGCGACCGGAGGCGCCCAACTCCGAGGACTTTCCGATCTTCGCCAATGAGGACCAGGAACAACCGATGCGGCGCAGCCGCTATGAGGTGCACCTCCCCTACACATTGGTGTTGCGGCTCGGGTGGGGAGGGGACGCCGGCATGGTGTACTTCTTCGCCTCGCAGCCCGTCGACGACGACCACTGCCGAGGTTTCTTGTTCGTGGCTCGCAATTACGACCTCGACAAGGATGACGCCGCCATCCGCGACTTCGAGGACGTCATCTTCGGCCAGGACCGCCGCATCGTCGAGTCGCAGCGGCCCGACCGCGTGCCCTTCGACATCACCGCCGAGATTCACCTGAAGTTCGACGCCGTCGCTGTGGCCTATCGGCGGGCCATGGTCGATCTCGGCCTGACCGCAAAGACGGGCGACTGACGGGACGCCTGGCCTGCCGATCGACGACCACAGGAACACCACAGGAACACAGAGACCGGGCGCAAGCGCGCCGGCCACAACGGGTTCGAGCGGCTCGGACGGTATCGGCAGCCTCAGGGCAGCCGCCGCTCCGTAAGCCCCCGTACGTAAGCGGCCTGGCCGACGTGCTCGAGGTCGTCGTCGATGATGCTCACGAGCCGCACCCCGAGAGACACCGGCGGGTCCCACCTCTTGTCCACGATGCGATCGAGATCGGCTTGCCGGAGACTCCGCACGAACTCCACCGTCCTCCCGAAGACGGCTTCGTGGTAGGCGGAGAGGAGATCACTCGATGCCCGCACGGCGAGCACCTGATCGGCCGAGTGGCCGTAGCCGGTGTCGAGCGTAGGCAGCGGCAGAGCGAAGCGCTCTTGCCATCCCTGCGACGTCCACACCTGCTCCGTGCCGGCAGCACCGGCGATGTGATCGTCCTGGACTCGTGTGAGGTGCCAAGCGAGCCAGGCGATGGTGTTCGACCCGGGTCCGGGTTGGTAGGCGAGCTGATCGGCTGAGAGACCCTCGACAACGGTGACGAGGGCGTCGTGCACCCGCCCGAAGGCGTCTGCGAGCAGGTCGGCGAACGTCAAACCGCCGACGGTCATCGGAGCTCGGCGAGCGCCGCCGCCAGCGGTTCGAGCACGTCAGGTGTGTGAGGAGGGCGGAGCTGAACGATGGCAAGGCCGACGCCTTCCTCACCGAGGGCGGAGGCCGCCGCCGCTGTCTCCGCCGGGTCGCCCTCGAAGCGGACGTGGCTCGAAAGGAGGATCTCCGAGGGGTTCCGACCGATGGCGGCGCAGTGCTCGTGAAGCACGTCGCGTTTGTGGGCGAACTCCTCCACGGTGCCCCCGACGAAGTTCCAATGCTGGGCGAAACGGGCCGCCGTCCGCAGTGTGCGCTGCTCGCCGCTGCCGCCGATGCAGACGGGCGGGTGGGGTCGTTGCACGGGCTTCGGGTTGCAGCGGGCGCTCGTCAGCTGAAAGTACCGTCCCGCGAACGACGTCGTGTCCTCACTGAGGAGCCCGATGATCACCTCGCACGCCTCCTCGAAGCGGTCACTGCGCTCGCGCGGGCTCCCGAGCGGAATGCCGTAGGCACCGGATTCCTCCTCGTTCCAACCGGCGCCGATCCCGATCTCGAGGCGACCGCCCGAGACGATGTCGAGCGTCGCCGCCATATTCGCCAGCACGGCGGGGTGCCGATAGTGGATGCCTGTTACGAGCGTCCCCAGTCGAAGCCGGTTGGTCGCCTGCGCCAAAGCGGTCAACGTCGTCCAACCTTCCAGGCAGTCCCCGGTCGAGTCCGAGAAGATGGGGTAGAAGTGGTCGAAGGTCCAACCCGACTCGAACACCTCGATGTCGTCGGCAGCCGTCCACACGGCGAGCATGTCCGCCCAGCTCGTGTGCTGCGGAGCAGTCTTGAAGGCAAAGCGCATGCATCCAACTTAGGGTCTTGCGGGCGTGAAGGCGACGTCCCTCCGAGCTCGTCAGGATCAGGTCGTCGGGATCAGCTCGTCAGGATCAGCTCGTCAGGATCGGCTCGTCAGGATCAGCTTGTCCGGGTGACCGCTTCGCCCTCAAGATTCGCTCCGGCACCGCTGCGGGGTTGAGAGTGAACAGCAGCTCAAGATTCGCTCCGGCACCGCTGCGGGGTTGAGAGTGAAAAGCAGCATCCGGCGACGGGAGGACAGCGACATGGGAATCGACGACTTCACGGACATCACCTACGCCGTCGAAGAAGACACCTATGCACTGGTGACGATCGATCGGCCGGAGCGGCTCAACGCCTTCCGTGGCCGCACGGTTGACGAGCTCATCTCTGCCTTCAAGCACGCCTGGGTGGACGGGCGTGTGGCGGCCGTGATCCTCACGGGGTCAGGCGACCGAGCGTTCTGCAGCGGAGGCGACGTGAAGGAGCGGGCGGAGACGGGCGGCTACGGCGAGACGGAGTGGGGGACGTTCGAGATCGAGCGGCTGCACCGCATCATGCGCGACATCCCGAAGCCCGTCATCGCGGCGGTAAATGGAGTCGCCGTCGGAGGCGGCCACGTGCTGCACGTCCTCTGCGACCTGAGCGTGGCGGCCGAGCACGCCACATTCGGGCAGGCAGGGCCGCGGGTGGGGTCGTTCGACGCCGGTTTCGGGTCGGCTTATCTCGCCCGAGTCGTGGGCGAGAAGCGCGCCCGGCAGATCTGGTTCCTCCTCGACCGATACGACGCTGCTACCGCAGAACGCTGGGGCCTTGTCAACGAGGTGGTACCGGCCGACGAGCTGCTCGAGACGGCGCGGGCTTGGGCACGCAAGATCGGCTCGTACTCGCCGACGGCACTCAAGTTCCTGAAGCACTCGTTCAACGCCGACACCGACCACATCGCCGGCATCTCGAACCTCGCCTTCGACGGGCTCGAGCTCTACGCCCATGGTGCCGAGGGCGAAGAGGGCGTGCAGGCATTCGCCGAGAAGCGGGCGCCCGACTTCCGCCGCTTCCGTTGAGAGCGGTAACGGAGCGCCGAGGTGCGCGCCCGCCATCGGCCACCTTTCTTGCTAGATCTGTCCTGTGAAAACTCCAGGCCGTCTCGGGTGCCCCGCTGTCAGCCTGCTGTGCCTGGCTGCCGTTGTGCTGGCGGGCTGCGGCAGCGGGCGCCGCGCGTCGGCCACCTCGACCTCGGCGGCTTCGTCTTCCAGCGCCACAACCACGACGGCGCCGCCCAGCACGACGACGACCACGACGTCACCCATGCAGGCGCCGATGTCCCAGCCGACGGCCGAGCACCCACTGACCATCCTCGAGATCGGGGACTCGCTGGGGGAAGACCTCGGCTTCGGCCTCGGCGACTACGTCTTTGCTTCGGACAGCTACGTGCACGTCATCCAAGCCGCCGTCGGTGACACGGGGCTGGCGCGGCCGGACTACTACGACTGGCCTGCCCACCTGGAGGCCGACCTCCGGCAATACCACCCCGGAGCCGTCATCGTCTTCCTCGGCGGGAACGACGGCCAGAGCTTCAACGTGAACGGTGAGTACGTCGGCTTTGGGACCTCGTTGTGGCATCGCGTGTACGCCGCCAGGGTGGCCCTTGTCATGCGCGAGTGTCTGGCCGCCGATGCTCGCGTGCTCTGGGTGGGGATGCCGATCATGCAGGCGGCGTACTTGGCTGCCGAGATGCAGAAGATGAACGCCATCTACGAGGCGGAGGCGCGGCGACACCCGGGCGTGACCTACTTCCCGTCCTGGGCCGTGTTCGCCACCCCGCAGGGCGCCTACACGGCCTCGATCGTCGTCAATGGCGAAACGGAGCTACTCCGGGACCCCGATGGCCTCCACATCGCCAACTACGGGGACGACCTGCTCGCCGTCGACCTCGTTGCTCCCATGGAGGCGGCCTGGGGCATCAAGCTCTTCCCTCGAGGACGTGCGGCGCCGAGTCCTTGACTACGGTGTTTCGGACGCCGGCCTTCCCCGCTGGCGCTTCCACCGACCACTCAGCGGGCGAAATCCACCCGCGGAGCCCTTACGGCACCGATACTTGAGCATGGGGAGCGGAGGTCTCGTGCGAATCGCAACGTCTCTTGCGGTGGCAGCCGGCCTGGCCCTCGGTGTCACCGCCCCCACCATCGGCCCGGCCACCCTCGCCGGAGGCCAGGTCATCGGGAAGCACGGCGTGAAGATGAGCTTGCCGAGATCGATCGCCCCTCACCCCGTCTTCCTGCGGCGAGGGGTCTGCGGTGCTTCGCGGGCGAACGATACGGCGGCCTGCAACGGCGCCATCCTGCGGGCCATCGACCGTGCCCGCCGATCCGAGCCGCTCGGGCGCCTTCCCGCCACCTTCGACCTTGCCGCCTTCGACAGGCTGAGCGGAGCCGAGCAGATGTTCGCCATCGCCGACATCGAGCGCACGGCTCGTGGCCTGCCACCCATGGCCGGAATGACCGCCCAGCTGGATGCCATGGCCACCACGTCGGCGGTCGAGCAGATCGACCCGTCGATCAGCCTCCCGCTCCACCTGCGAAAAGGCGGAACCGCCACCACCTACGGTTCGAACTTTGCCGAAGGTACCGCCAACGCGCTCGGGGCGGACTACTTCTGGATGTACGACGACGGTCTCCATTCCCCGAACCCCACCTGCACGAAGTCGAAGCGGACGGGATGCTGGGCGCACCGCAAGAACGTCCTCGATGACTACGAGAGCTCGGCCTTGTGCCCGCCGGGATCGTCGGTCCACCTTCTCATGGGTGCGGCCGTGGTCACCTCGCGAGTCATGTTCAGCCCTGCGGTAACCGAGATATTCGTGAACGACTGCGGGGCGCTGCCGAGCGGTGTGGTCTTCACCTGGTCGGACGTGGAGCGGCTGGTCTTCGGGACCTGATGGATCCATGGCGGGTGATCCATGGCGGGTGATCCAGCGGGTGATCCACGGCGGGCCCCTTCGGGCCGGCTCCGGCCCTCAGGGATGTGAGCCCGAGCCGGCCGTCTCGCCCTCCGCCTGACGCACCCAGGTCGAGTACATCTCTGCATAGCGACCGCCGGAGGCCACGAGGGCGTCATGGGAGCCGGACTCGACGATCTCGCCGCCCTCGACCACGACGATGCGATCCGCCTTCATCGCGGTCGAGAGACGGTGGGCGATCAGGACAGCCGTCCGTGCCTCGAGGAGCACGTCGAGTGCCGCTTCGATCTTGGTCTCCGACTGGAGGTCGAGATTCGACGTGGCCTCGTCGAGCACGAGCACCCGCGGCTGGGCGAGGAACGCCCGTGCGAGGGCCAGCAGTTGGCGTTCACCAGAGGAGAGGGATTGGCCCCGCTCGTGCACGACTGAGTCGAGTCCGTTCGGCAAGCGGTCAACGACGTCGCTCAGGCCCACCGCCCGCACCGCCTCCAGCACCTCGTCCTCGGACGCCGAGGGTCGGGCGAAGGAGATGTTGTCGCGAACCGTGCCGGCGAAGAGGAAAGGCTCTTGTGGCACGACGCCGAGCTGGCTCCGGAGCGAGATGAAGGTGACGTCCCGTAGGTCGTAGCCGTCGATGAGGACCCGTCCCTCGGTCGGATCGTAGAAACGCGTGATCAGCTTCGCCAGGGTCGACTTCCCCGCCCCGGTCGAGCCGACAAAAGCCACCGTCTCCCCGGGAGCGATGCGGAGGTTGACGTCGTGGATCACCGGTACGGCGGGGTCGTAGCCGAAGGTCACATGGTCGAAGACGATCTCGCCCTCGATCGCCGGCAGCTCGATCGCATCGGGTTTCTCAGTCACTTCTGGCGACGTCTCCAGCAGCCCGCGGAGCTTGAAAACAGAGGCCTGACCCTGCTGATAGGTGTTGTACTGCTGCACGAGCAGCTGGATGGGGGCGAGGAAGCGGTTCAGGTAGAGGAAGAAACCCACGAGCACGCCGAGCGACAGGGTGTGGCGGAGCACCATGTCGCCGCCGATGCCGAGGAGGGCCGCCGTGCCGAGGACCCCGAGCATCTGGGTCCCCGGACCGTAGATGGCGTTGATGCGGGCCGTGTAGTCGTTGGCGTCGCGGTAGGCGCCGACGACGTTGCGGTGGTGGACGACGTTGTGGCGCTGACGGTTGTGCGCCGTGACGATGCGGACGCCGTGAAGGCTCTCCGACAGGTCGGCGAGCACGTTGGCGATGCCGTCGCGGACCTTGTCGTAACCGCGCTCGGAGGCAATGCGGAACCAGATGGAGAGTACCGTCAGGACCGGGACGATGATCACGACGGTGATGAAGGCCAGGCGGACGTTCCAGGCGAAGAGCCTCACCGTGATGACGACCATCGTGAGGCCCTGGATGGCGAACTGGGCGAGACCGTCCTGCAGTAGCTGTTGCAGGTTCTCGATGTCGCTCGTCGTGCTCGTGGGTTTCTTCCTCTACCTGAACCGCTTCCTCGCC
>Ga0116106_1001706_pt1 | contig 10585 bp, 9 predicted proteins | sample June2015DPH_6_50_FD_89717 | JGI IMG/M metagenome (GOLD analysis project Ga0116106, IMG submission 89717) | Peatland microbial communities from SPRUCE experiment site at the Marcell Experimental Forest, Minnesota, USA - June2015DPH_6_40 | ecosystem: Environmental > Terrestrial > Soil > Wetlands >...
ATCGGGAGTAACGCCGGCTGGGTGCTCCGGAGCCACTGGCCGGCGTTACTCCCGATCTTCTCGGCCAGTGCGGGAATGCGCGCCACGTGATGGGCGCTGAATACGTACAGGCCTGGCTTCGGATTCCCCACCAGATCCGGCATCTTGATTTCCTTTTGGGACACACCGTAGCCTTCGGGTGGAAAGTACCCGTGGTAGGCCAGATGAATGGTTCTCCCTTTGGCATGCTGGTCCATCCAGGCTTTCAGTTCTTTCAGTCCCTGTCCCCAATCGACATTGCTGTCATCGAGCCACAAGGTCCCGCACCGGCTGCCTCCGTCGAGTCCGATCTGCCGAGGGTCTCGAAGCAGACAGGCCGTCTCATTGAAGTAGGACAGATGGTCGGGATAGATTCCGGCTGCCGCTACCACGATCCATGCGCAGAGAGCCGCAGCCAGCCAGCGCCCGCCCCGGGACCGGCTCCGGATCAGCGCGTCCAGCCCCACTCCCCCGGTCAGGAAAGCAAACGGCAAAGCTGGGATAATGTACCGGATTCCTATGTCGTCGGCTGCCATGGTGTATCCGGCGAACAAGACGGCCGGCGGAAGCAAAAGGAAAAGTTTCCGCAGAACCGTAATGGTCTTGCTCCGCAGCAGCACCACGAGCCCCAGAGCGGCCAGCAGAATACTCGCTACAGGCTCCTTCAACAGGTAAACGACGGCAAAGTAGCTGAGGAACCGGTGCTCCACTTGACCAGCCATGAACGCCAGGTAGGTCGGATTGTGATCGGCGTTGACCCGACGCATGCCGGCCACATACAGAAAGGGGTCGCTCGAGAAGAAGTAAATAGCTTGAATGACCACCGCCGCCACCAGGCACATAGCCAGGAACGCGCCGGCGGCTACCGCCAATTGCCGGAGCTGCCTGGAGCGCTGCGGAGCCGGCTCCGGCGCACGCTCGGCTCTTTTCGCGCGGCCACTCGCCGTCTGGCTTCTCTTGCGCTTCTTGCCGCTGCCCGAGGGCCTAGGACTGTTGGGCCCAATCTGGGGCTCGCCGAGGGACGCACGAAGACGCTCCGGAACCGGTTCGGGAGGCCACCGGACGGCAGCCAGCAGCAGCACCGCGCCGACCGGCAGCAGGAGGATGGCCGAAAACTTCGTTCCCAGGACTGCGCCCAGCGCGAGACCACACAGCAGCAGGCGCTTCAGGCTCGGATGCTGCACATAGCTCCACAGCGCCATCAGGAACAGCACCGTGAAAGCCGCTAAGCCGGCATCCGTCGTGACCAGGTATGAGTGCGCCAGCACGGTGGGGTCCAGCGCATACAGAAACAGCGCGCCCAGCGCCGCCGTCGGGCCCACCATTTCCCGCCCCCAGGCGTACAGCAGGATCCCCAGCAGAGCCGCGAGAAGTATAAAGGGGAGCCTCGACCAGAACATCACCTTGTCCGGGCCATTGGCGGCGATGATGGCATTCCCAATGGACCATTCCAGCGCGACCGGGCTGCCGCCGATCAACTGCCGCGCGTCGTCGCTCTTCGGCCAGCGGACGCCCGCCAGCAGCAGCGAAAGCGCGCTCATCTCCTTGAGAAGAGGCGGATGCTGAGGGTTGGCGCGAAACACGCCGGTTGCGAGGTAGGAAAGCCCAGCGGCGATGTGCGCCGGCTCATCGTACACCGGACTCTTGATCCGGCTGGCAAAGAAACTTTGCAGCAGAAACGCGGTGATCAGCGCGCCGGCCGATAGCCAATAGCCCCACGCCGTGCGATTGGCTGGAAACATCAAGGCACATCGTAGCACGGTCGCCGATCAGATGAGGCGATCTGCGTTAGCTTCTTCGGATGCCGCATGAAACCCGGTATTCGCGGCGGGCACTCCGGCGTACACTGCAATCGTCAACAGCACTTCCTTCAAGTCGGCCATCTCCAATTCCGCTGCGAGGCCCGTTCTAAGATGGAGGCGGAATTCCTCCCAGCGCCCGAGCGCCGCGGTAATTGCCAGTACCAGAAGCCGCCTGACCCCCGGATCCAGGCCCGGCTTCGTCCATACCGCCCCCCACGCGTACCGCGTGATCAACTCTTGAAACTCGCGCGTGAATTCTGTCGTGCGCGCGACCGCGTCATCCACGTGCGCGTCGCCGAGCACCGAGCGGCGGACTGCGAACCCCGCTTCGAGCGTGTCGTCCGATCCCTTGGGCAGCAGAAAATCGAACAGGGCAGCGGTAAAGGAAGACGGCCGCTCTACGTTGGAAAGATGCGCCGCGGCCAGCCGCACCGCGCGCGCCCCGGGGATGCCGCCGGCCAGCACGTCTCCGTGCCCGGTCCAGGGAGTCGAGAGATCCTGGTCGCCGGCGATCACCAGCACCGGTACCTGGATGCCGGCCAGCGTCGGCCGCTGATCCATATCGCGGACGGCCGCGCAGCATCCCGCGTAGCCCACCGGACTGGTTGCCAGGAGCGCGGTGCGAATCGACTCGACTGCCGCGCTACCCGAAGACAACACGCGCGCGGAGGAGAACTGTTGCATTACCGGCTCTTCGATCGCGCTCATGCCTCGCTCCAGCACGGCCGCCCTCCGGACTTCGAACAGACCGGGGTCGGCCATCCTGGGCGATGTGTTCGCCAGGACCATCCGCTCGATGCGGTCGCCCGCGTTCGCGCCCAGCCACTGCCCGATCATTCCGCCGAGCGACAATCCGCAATACGCGAAGCGGGCAACCCCCGCGGCATCGGCCACGGCGAGCACATCGCGCCCCAACTGAGCGATGGTGTAATCGCCTGCCGGTGCGTCGGAAGCGCCGTGGCCGCGCAGATCCAGCCGCAGCACCCGGAATCGGCGCAGCAATGCCGGCATCTGCGGACTCCACATCCCGTGGTCCGTGCCTAACGAATGCGCCAGCACCAGCAGCGGCCCATTTGGTGCACCTTCCAGCCGGTAGTAGATGCGGCACCCCTCGGAAACGGCGAACGGCATGCTTACTCCTTTTCTTCCAGGAGGCGAACCCGGAAAGCTTCGGCGCTGCCCAGATAGTCCTCGGGTTCGCGCAGGCCGGGCAAGTCGGGCGGCGAGCCGGATTTGCGAACGCTCTCCTCTACCACCCTGTGGGCCGCGTCGCGTCCCATTTCGCGCGCCAGCAGCATCATCGCCTTTTCGGCGAATATGGCCCCGTGTGTCGCTTCCATGTTCCGCTGCATCCGCGCGGCATCCACCGTGAGTCCTTCGGCAACCTCCGCCATCGACTCCAGCGCCACGCCCGCCGATTGTACTATCGCCTGCACGGTGGACCATTCGGCTTGCCAGCCACCCAGCCCGCGCTCGTGCTCCTGGAGCATACCTGTGAGGAAATTCGCTACCAGGCCGTGAGTCCGGCGCGCCGCAGCGATTGCCAACATGCAAGCCGTAGGATTGCGTTTGTGCGGCATGGTGGAAGATCCGCCTCTTCCGTCCCCACCGGGCTCGGCGGCTTCGCCCACTTCGAACTGCATCAGCAGCGCGATATCGAGCGCCATCTTGCCCAAGCTCCCAGTATAGATACCCAGGGCCGCCATCAGAGCCGCCAGCCGGTCGCGATGCCCGTGCCAGGGAGCGTCCGGACACTTCAGGCTGATCTCTTCCGCGAGCGCCTGGCTGACGGCAACGCCGCGGTCTCCCAGGGCGGCCAGGGTTCCGCTGGCGCCTCCGAATTGCAGGTATGCGGACTCCTCGAAGCGGCTCGCCACTCGCGTCCACCCGCGCCGCACTGCGCCCAGCCAGCCCGCCGCTTTGAGCCCGAAAGTGACCGGCGGCGCCGGTTGCAACAAAGTGCGTCCCAGCATCACGGTGTTGGCGTGCTCATTGGAAATGCGGCGCAGCCCGCGCAGTACGCGCTGGTGATCCGCTTCCAGCACGCGGCGGCACTGTCCCAGCAGCAGCACGAGCGCGGTATCGGTGACATCCTGGCTGGTGGCGCCCCAATGCACGAAACCCGCTGCCGCGGCGTCCCGCGCTCGGACTTTTTCGGTGAGCATGCGAACCAGCGGAATTGCCGGCGTCCCGGCCCGCAGGGATTGGCGCACCAGACCGGCGACATCGAACCCATCGGGCACCGCCGCCGCGCCGATGGCCTCTGCGGCCGATGCGGGAATCACGCCCACGCGCGCTTCCGCCCGCGCCAGCGCCGCTTCGAAATCGAGCATGTACCGCAGAACGGCTCCATCGGAGAAGACCGCCGACAAGTCTTCCGTGGCCGCCAGGCTCTCCATCAATCGTGTGAACATGAATTGATCTTACACGTCGAAGAAAACCGTTTCCGCTTCGCCCTGGAGACGGATTTCGATGGACCACGCGTTGGGCCGCCCGGCGACCGGCCGCGCCAGCAGCGTGCTGCGCCGGTCCTTGGGCACGAGCGCCAGCACCGGATCGTGCGCATTCGCCGCTTCACCCTCGAAATACACGCGGGTGTAGAGTTGTTTGAGCAACCCGCGCGCGAACACAATCACGTTGATGTGCGGGGCTTGACCGTCGACCGGCCCGGGCTTGACGGTCTCGAAGATGCATTCGCCGTTGGGATCGGTCTCCAGCCGGCCGAAGCCGCGGAAGTTCGGGTCAAGCCCGTGCGTGTACCGCCCCCGCGCGTCCGCCTGCCAGAGTTCGATCATCGAATCGCCCGGTGTCGGCGCGCCATCGCCATCCACCACGCGCAACGCGAGCGAAATGCGATCGCCCTCCGCGCCTTCCCCCGCCAGCACGCCCAGACGGGCGTCGGGAGTGAGCGCGAAATTGAAGAAAGGCCCGACCGTTTGCGAAGCACTCGGGATCAGGCTCATTTCCCGCCCTCCTCGAAATATGTGGCCCGCCGGCCCCTGAGGACGACGTCAAAGCGATAGCCCAACGCCCATTCCGGTTCGGTCAGCGAGAGGTCGAACTGCGAAACCAGCCGCGTTCGCGCGTCCGCATCGGGAATCGATTGCAGGATGGGGTCCAGCGGGATCAGCGGATCGTTCGGGAAGTACATTTGGGTGACCAACCGCGTCACAAATGCGGACCCGAAAAGCGAAAAGTGAATGTGGGCCGGGCGCCACGCGTTGTGATGATTGCGCCAGGGGTATGCGCCCGGCTTGATGGAGACGAAGCGGTAGCTGCCGGCGTCATCCGTGACGGCCCGTCCGGCGCCCAGAAAGTTCGGGTCGATCGGCGCCGGGTGATTGTCGCGGGTGTGCCGGTAACGGCCCCCCGCGTTCGCCTGCCACACTTCGACCAGCGCATTCGGCACGCCCCTGCCGTCTTCGTCCAGCACCCGCCCGGCGACGATGATGCGCTCGCCCTGCGGAGCCTCCGCGAAATGGAGGGTAAGGTCGTTGTCCGTCGGGCCGATGGGATTGTGGCCGTAAACCGGACCGGTCAGCTCGCTGAGCGTATGCGGCAACTGGATCAACGGCTGCGACGGTGCGCGCCGGATTGTGGCCCGATACCCCTCATATAGATATTCCGGCTGGCTGCCGGGCTTGGTTCTCGGATATTCGTTCATTCGCTTCCACCTGCCGCACCGTGTGCCCGCGCGGTTCGCGCATGCAAATCGCGCAACACTTCCAATTCCGCTTCGGATGGCGGATCGGTCTCCGGCACCGTATCCGCGAAACGCACTTCCCAACCGGTGTTCCCTTTGACCTGCTCGCGCGTAATTCCGGGGTGAAGGCTGGTTACCACCAGTTCGCAAGTTTCCGCCTCCGGACGCATGATGCACAAGTCCGTCACCAATAATGTCGGCCCTTTGGTGCGGATGCCGAGCACGCGGCGTTCGCGGCCGGTGCGCCCGTGGCCGAGGCTGGTCAGAAAATCCAGATGCTTCACGAAGCTGCGGGCCCCGTGGCGCATCACGATGAAGATCTGCCCGCATGCGGTGGCGATCTCCGTTGCGCCCCCGCTGCCGGGCAGGCGAACCTTGGGCCTGGCGTAGTCTCCGATCACCGTGCTGTTGAGATTGGCGAAACGATCCACCTGCGCTCCGCTCAAGAAACCCACCGTAACCCGCCCGCCTTGCAGCCAGTACCGGAATATTTCCGGTACTGGAACCGTGGTCAACGCCGTCTCGCACAACTCGCCGTCGCCGATCGAAAGCGGCAGCACGTCCGGCCGGGTCGCCAGCGTTCCCGATTCGTAGATCAGGCAGATGCGCGGCGCATGGGTCAGGCGCGCCAGGTTGCACGCCGCCGATGGGAGCCCGATGCCGACGAAGCAGATATCGTCATTGCACAGCGCCCGCGCCGCCGCTACCGTCATCATTTCCACCGGCGTGTAGGTCATCGCATCACGTTCTTCCGCATCCACGCCAGGAAGCTCTCCCGTTCGCGCGCAATCTCGTCCCAGGCGAGGTAGAAGGCATTATCCCGCGAGTAGTAGCCGTAGGCGTAAGAGGGGCGCGCTCCCTGTGGCGCAAGCACCACGGCGCTCACCGTCCACGCCGGCAGAACCACGGCATTGGAACCGCACGCGCCGAGGTCATCCACCACTTCCTCCACCGTCACCACTGCGCGCCGCGCCGCCAGCACCGCCTCCTTCTGCACGCCCACGATTCCCTCGATCAGCACATTGCCTTCGCGATCCGCCCGCTGCGCGTGGATGATGGTAACGTCCGGCCGTATGGCGGGCACGCATGCCAGCTCTTCTCCCGTGAACGGGCAGGGAACGAATCGAATATTCCCGTTGACGCCGGGAAGATCGCTGCCCCGGTATCCGCGGAAAAACGCGCACGGCATGCCGGCCGCTCCGGCTTCATAGGCGTTCGCCATAGCGGCATGACTGTGCTCCACAATTTCCAGCGGGGCCGGCCAGCCGCGCTCCACGGCGTCGCGAAAACGGTGGAGCGAACCCACACCCGGATTCCCGCCCCACGAAAACACCAGCTTGCGAGCCGTGCCCATGCCTATCATCTGGTCGTAGATCAGGTCGGGCGTCATGCGGATGAGTGTCAGATCGCGGCGGCCTTGCCGGATGATCTCATGTCCTGCGGCAAAGGGAATCAAGTGCGTGAATCCTTCGAGCGCAACTTGATCGCCGTCATTCACGTGATGTTCGACCGCGTCGTTCAGGCTCAGGAATTCCATGATGCGCGAATATCGCCCTGAAGTGCGATATTCGCATATAATGAACAAAACGTCAAGTGCGCCCACTTGTGCGATAATCGGCTAGTGTCGGAATTTGCCCAGTTTGAAGGCGATCCGGACTTCGTCCTCTCTCTCGCGCGGGGCCTCGCGGTTATCGAAGCCTTTCAAGACCGTCCCGACGGGGTCACGGTCGGCGATCTCGCCGCACGAACGCAACTCTCCCGAGCGGCGGTGCGAAGGCTGCTGATTACCCTCGAACTTCTGGGGTATGCCAGCCACAACGGCCCCATCTATCGGCTAGGCAGCCGCGTATTGAGGCTGGGTTTTTCGTTCCTCTCCTCCCACTCGCTCCCCGCGCTGGCCCTTCCTATTCTGGAAGAAATCAGCTCGATCATTAATGAATCCAGTTCCCTAAGCGTCCTGGAAGGCGATGAGATTGTTTACCTGGCAAGGTCCGCAACCAGGCGGGTGATGTCCGTTGGCCTCTCCGTCGGCAGCCGGCTTCCGGCGTACTGCACCTCGATGGGCCGGGTGCTCCTGTCCGGCCTTAGCGAGCTGGAACTGACTGCGTACCTGGACCGCGTCGTCCTGGGTGCTCACACACCGAAGACCATCACCGCCAAATCGGCCCTCGCCGCGGAGCTTCAGCGCGTGCGCCAGGATGGCTATGCCCTGGTGGACGAAGAACTCGAAATCGGGCTGCGTTCGCTGGCCGTGCCGGTAGTGACGCGAACCGGCCGTGTGGTGGCGGCCATGAATACGGGCGTGCATACTTCACGTGCGACTTTGGAGGAGATGGCGCAGCGTTTTCTCCCGGCGTTAAGGAATGGAGCGCTTGCGTTGGGCCGTGCGCTCGGGTAGGGCTTGACAATTGTTGGGCGTTTATCGTACAAATGAGCGATAAGCGCACATGGAATCCGCTTTCATCTGCGATGCGCTACGCACACCCTTCGGCCGCTATGGCGGTTCGCTGGCTGCCATTCGTCCCGATGACTTGGCCGCTATCCCGCTGCGCGCACTTCTGGCACGCAATCCCAGCCTCGACCCCGCGTCACTTGACGATGTGATTCTCGGCTGCGCCAATCAGGCTGGCGAGGACAATCGCAATATCGCGCGGATGGCCCTGCTGCTAGTTGGAATTCCGCCGGAAGTTCCCGGGACCACGGTGAACCGTCTCTGCGGATCTGGTATGGACGCCGTCGCAATCGCGGCGCGCGCGATCCGCACTGGTGAGGCGGCGGTGGCGATGGCCGGCGGTGTCGAAAGCATGTCGCGGGCGCCCTTGGTCCTCTCCAAGCCGGACGCTCTCTGGGCGCGCTCTCAGAAACTCGAGGACACCACGCTGGGATGGCGCTTCGTGAATCCGCTGATGCGCGAGCGCTATGGTGTCGATTCCATGGCGGAGACGGCCGAAAATGTCGCGGCGGAGTGTGGCGTATCGCGTTCCCACCAAGACGATTTCGCGTTTTGCAGTCAGCAGCGATGCGCGGCGGCAGTTGCGGCCGGCCGGTTCGACCAGGAGATCACGCCGGTTTCCGTTCCCAAGAAGGGCGAGGTGAACCGGGACGAACACCCACGGCCAGACGCCACTCGGGAGGCGCTGGCGCAACTGCGGCCAGTGACCAGCGCCGCCGGCACCGTCACGGCTGGAAACGCCTCGGGGATCAACGATGGTGCCGTGGCGCTGCTGCTCGCCTCGGAATCCGCCGCTGCCCGGCACGGCCTCACGCCTCGCGCGCGGATTGTGGGAAGCGCGGTTGCAGGGGTGGCTCCTCGGGTGATGGGATTAGGACCGATTCCGGCGGTGCGCAAACTGCTCGACCGCACCGGCCTCAGACTGGACCAGATGGACGTCGTGGAACTCAACGAGGCGTTTGCCGCGCAGGCGCTGGCTGTGCTCCGTAACCTGGGGCTGCCGGATGATGCGGCCCACGTGAACCCCAACGGAGGCGCCATCGCGATTGGGCATCCGCTCGGCGCGAGTGGGGCGCGCCTTCTCGCGACCGCCGTGTATCAATTGCACCGGATGGGCGGACGCTATGCGTTGTGTACCATGTGCATCGGGGTAGGACAAGGCATCGCCATGATGATAGAACGCGTTTGATTCGAGGTTCTTATGATCGAATTCCGCCCTGCCGCAGACCCTGCCGCCCGCAAACTTCGCACCCAAGTCGGCATCGTCGGGGCCGGGCCAGCCGGCCTGATCCTCTCGGTCCTGCTCCATCTGGAAGGCGTCGATTCCGTGATCGTCGAAGCGCAGACCCGCAAACATGCCGAAGAGCGAGTTCGCGCGGGCGTACTGGAGCAAGGCACGGTGGATCTGCTCACCCAGGCGGGCGTCGGCGAGCGTTTGCGGCGCGAAGGCTTGGTGCATCACGGCATCGAACTGTGCTTCGCGCGCCGCGGGCATCGCATCGATATGCACGCTCTCACCGGCCGCGCGATCACGGTATACGCCCAGCACGAGGTCGCGAAGGATCTGATTGCCGCGCGGCTCCAGGCCGGCGGCCAGATCCTGTTCGAAGCCGGCCAGGTCGAGATCCACGATTTCGACGGCGAGTCGCCGCGCATTGCGTTTCAGCACGCGGGTGAGAACTACGAACTGGCCTGCGATTTCATCGGCGGCTGCGACGGTTTTCACGGAATCTGCCGGCCTTCGATTCCGGCCGGAGCCCTGCGTTTCTACGAAAAGGCGTATCCGTTCGGCTGGCTCGGCATCCTGGCCGCGGCGGCTCCTGTAAATCGCGAGCTGATCTATGCCAACCATGAGCGCGGCTTCGCCTTGGTCAGCATGCGCACCCCTCAGATCACCCGCGCGTACCTGCAGTGCTTGCCGGACGAAGATCTCGCCGGCTGGCCGGATGAGCGCATCTGGGAGGAATTCGATCGACGCCTGGAGACCGGGGAAGGTTTCCGGCTGAATCGCGGCCCGATCCTTCAAAAAGGCGTGACGGCGATGCGCAGTTTTGTGACCGAGCCCATGCAATTCGGGCGTCTATTCCTGGCTGGAGATGCCGCGCACATTGTGCCGCCCACCGGCGCCAAAGGTCTGAACCTGGCCGCCGCCGACGTATACGTTCTTTCCCGGGCCATCGCTGCCTGGTATCGTTCCGGCGCAACCGAACTGCTGGAACGGTATTCGGAGACTTGCCTCCGGCGGGTTTGGCGGGCGCAGCATTTTTCCGCCTGGATGACCTCGATGTTGCACCGATTCGAAGGCGACGACGGCTTCGACTACCACCGCCAACTGGCCGAACTGGACCAGGTGACCACCTCGCGCGCCGCCGCCACCTTACTCGCCGAGAATTACACCGGGCTGCCCTTCGATCTTCCTGGAGAACGCCGGTGACCCGCACGTTTCGCGCCGACCCACGATGAATCCACTGGTCACCTACACGAACTACGACGGCATCGCCGTAATCGCAGTCGATAATCCGCCGGTCAATGCTCTCAGCGCCGGCGTGGCGGAAGGCCTCGAAGCCTGCCTGGACCGCGCTGCTGCCGATCCCCAAGTCCGCGCTATCG
>Ga0116106_1001710_pt1 | contig 10578 bp, 10 predicted proteins | sample June2015DPH_6_50_FD_89717 | JGI IMG/M metagenome (GOLD analysis project Ga0116106, IMG submission 89717) | Peatland microbial communities from SPRUCE experiment site at the Marcell Experimental Forest, Minnesota, USA - June2015DPH_6_40 | ecosystem: Environmental > Terrestrial > Soil > Wetlands >...
CACGCACTGGACATTACCAGCGGAGCGGAGGAGTTTGGCGGCCCGGTGGATATTGCGGCCAAGTACCCCGGAACCGGCGATAACAGTCAGGGTGGGTACGTGATTTTTGACCCTAAGCAGTATAAAGAGCGGGCTGGGCTGTTATTGGTGAATCACATTTTGTATACGTCGTGGGCTTCTCATTGCGACATCCCGCCCTATACGGGATGGATCATCAGTTACAACGAGACGACATTGGCCCAGCAGTCGGTGCTCAACGTGACGCCGAACGGTAATGAAGGCGCGATCTGGGCGGCGGGGGCGGGGCCGGCGGCGGACTCGAGCGGAAACATCTACTTTCTCGATGCGAATGGAACGTTCGATACGACGAATGCCAAGGGGTTCCCGGTAAATGGCGACTATGGGAACGCGATCGTGAAGCTCTCGACCAAGAAGGGCCAACGGGCAGTGTCCGACTACTTCAACATGTACAACACGGTGAGCGAGTCGGATGCGGACGAGGATCTGGGGTCGGGCGGCGCGATGGTGGTGCCGAATTTCAAAGACTCTAGCGGAGTGCTGCACGACCTGGTTGTGGGCTCCGGGAAGGACGCGAACATCTATCTGGCGAATCGTACTAACATGGGGAAGTTTAATCCGAACAACAATAGTCAGATCTACCAGGAAGTAACCGGTGCGCTGGCGGGACAGGTGTTTTCGGCGCCGGCATTTGCGAACGGTAAAATCTACTACGGGGCGGTGGACGACAGGATCAAGGAGTTCTCGTTCAATGCCAGCGGCCTGCTGAATCCTACGCCTACTTCGGCCACGAGCACATCCTTCAATTACCCCGGGGCTACGCCCAGCATCTCGGGGAGTTCGGCAAGCAACTTGATTTTGTGGGCCACGGAAAATACCTCACCAGCGGTGCTGCACGCCTACAGCGCAAAGAACCTTGCTGTGGAGTTATATAACTCGAACCAGGCGGCGGGAGGGCGCGACCACTTTGGAAACGGGAACAAGTTCATCACGCCGACCATTGCGAACGGTAAGGTGTATGTGGGGACGCAGAACGGGGTAGGGGTGTTAGGGCTGCTGCCGTAGTGCCGTAGGAAAGTGCGGCTCATCCGGTCACCGAACTCGTCGAGGTCGTGGCGGTCACGCGCGGCGCGATGCCTTACATGAACGTTTCAGCTATCCCCGTAGACCGGCACAGGCGCGCCATGAATCACTTTGGCATCGTCGCTGCACAAAAACAGAATGACACGCGCGATCTCCTGGGGCTTCGGCCACTGTTCAAAGTCGGCGTTCGGCATCGCTTTGCGGTTCGCCTCTGTATCGATGATGCTGGGAAGAATCGAGTTCACTCGCACGCCGCTACCCTTTACTTCCGCGGCTAACGAATCCATCAGTGCCAACGCACCCGCCTTGGAAGCGGCATAGGCGGCTGCGCCGGCACCGTGATCCAACGCGGCTTTTGCCGCAACGTTTACGATCGCTCCATGTTTTTGTTTGAGCATCGCCGGTATCGCTGCACGCGACAACACGTACCCCGAGCGCAAATTCAGCGCGAGCATCTGGTCGAAGACCTTCGTCTCCAGTTCCCATAAGTTCACGCCGCCGGCATAGCCGCCCACCGTATTCACGAGGGCGTCCAGGCGGCCGTGTTCCGCGACAATTCGGTCGAGGAGTTGGCGCACAGCAGTTTCGTCGGTGACATCAACCCGGTGCCCCTCAATCAACGAGCCATTCGCGCCGGCTTCGCTCTTGACGGCATCCAACTCTTTCTGCTCCCGATAGGTGACGAGCACCTTCGCGCCTTCCTCCAGAAACGCCAGGCTCACCGCGCGTCCCAATCCGCCCGTGCCACCGGCAACCAGGACCAACTTACCTAAGAATCTCACACTCATTGAGTCCTTCCCTGGGCGCTGAGCTCAGGCTACTCTAGCGCTGCGTTCGGCTTGTCCGAGAAACGCCAGCAGTTCGCGGTTGACTTTCTCGGCGTGGGTCCAAATGATGCCGTGCGGGCCGCCTTCCACCACCACAAGTTTGCTTCCTTTGACAAACTCAGGTGTGCGCTTTCCAGTGGCGGCAAGGGGGAGAATCCGGTCGGCATCGCCGTGAATGACCAGCGTAGGTACGTCAATGCGCGCAAGGTCTTTTCGAAAATCGGTCAGCCACGACGAAACGCAATCCAGAGTGCCCTTGGGCGAGGCGCCGGCTCCAATGTTCCAGCTTAGCTGCACCACCTGGTCACTGATCAGTTTGCCGCCAAGGATGTCCATGTTGTAGAAGTCTCTAAGAAACTGGGCGAGAAAGGCTGGACGATCCGCGACAATCGCTTTCTCAATCCCCTCGAATACAGTGCGGTCGACACCTTCCGGGTTATCAGTCGTCTTCAGCAGGAATGGCGGAATCGAAGAGATGAATACCGCCTCGCTCACGCGTTCTGTTCCGTAGGCACCCAGATAGCGGGCCACCTCGCCGCCCCCCATTGAAAAACCCACCAATGCCAATTCACGAAGGTCGAGCTTGGTCACGAGCTTGTGCAAGTCCTCGGCGAGAGTGTCGTAGTTATAGCCTTTGATCGGCTGGCTTGACTTGCCAAACCCCCTGCGGTCGTACGCGATGACGCGGAGGCCCGCTTCCAACAGGGCTGAAACCTGCTTCTCCCAGGAAGCACCACTCAACGGCCACCCGTGGATCAGCACGACCGGCTTGCCCGCGCCATGATCCTCGTAGTAGAGATCGATTTTGCCGGAGTTTTCCTTACCCACAGTAATGTACGGCATTGAGATTCTCCTTTCGTGTGTGTGTTGATGTTGATGGCGAGGCGGTCAGCGATGTCTTCTTAGTTTTAGATGTCTAACGCGCCTAGAAGTCGCGATTTATCTCCAAAGCTTCATTCAGCGTTAGAATTATGAATGAACAAAACAAGAACGCTCAGGACAGCGTGGTAGACGTGCATGCGGTACAAGTGCATCCCGTGTGCCGTGAAATGAACGTTGACGTGAGGTCGAGATGAAACTGCTTCTGGCTCTTGCTTGCTCCTTCTTCGTTCTGTCGTCATTTGCCTACTCTGCGACCGCCGCGCAGACGTTTCCAACCTCGGCGGGAGAAGTCAAGATCACTCCGCTGTATCACGCCAGCACCCTAATCGAGGCGGGAGGAAAAACTATCTACCTCGACCCGTCCAAACCTGCGAAGTTCGCCGGGTTATCAAAAGCGGACCTCATTCTGATTACCCACATTCACCCCGACCACATGGATCCGGCTTTCATCGCCGGAATCAGCAAGGCCGGAACCGACATCCTCGCGCCGCCCGCCGTCGTGGCAACGGTCAAGACTGCCAAGCCAATTGCGAATGGTGAAACCAAAACGTGGCAGGGCTGGACCATTGAGGCAATCCCCGCATATAACCTGACGCGCGGCCCAGCCCCAGGCAAATTCTTCCATGACAAGGGACGCGGCAACGGATACGTTCTCACCTACGGCGGCGTGCGCTTTTATTTCTCCGGTGACACGGAAGGAGTCCCGGAAATGCGCGCCCTGAAGAACATCAACGTGGCGTTCGTCTGCATGAATCTGCCTTACACCATGCCTCCGGACGAAGCGGCGGATGCGGTGAAGGCATTCCATCCGAAAATCGTGATTCCCTACCACTACCGCGGCTCCGATCTCGCCATGTTTCAAAAGCGGCTGGAAGGAACCGGGATCGAAGTCCGCTTGCTCGACTGGTATCCGCAATAGGCAGATCCCCGGACGCCGCCACTGAGCATTGGCCGTCTATTGGGCTGCTCTTGCATGGTGCGCCGGGCAGTCAATGTCTAAGGAAGAACGAGAAACATGAGGGCTTTGGGAGTGAGATCTCTAACCGTTGGAGCATTGGCAGTCTTCAGCTTGGCCCTGTTTCTCTCGGCCGCGGCACCTCTGCCTCAGCCGCAAGCCACTCAAGCGGCCGTCTCCGAAATTGTCCTGACGCTCGACCCGGCACAATCAAGAGTGCATTGGACAGTGGACAGCACTTGGCACAGGGTACACGGCACGTTCGCCCTGAAGAGCGGAACCGTACATTTCGATCCGGAAACCGGGAAAGCTGGCGGAGAGATTGTCGTCTTCGCACCCAGCGGTCAAAGTGGGAACAGTTCACGCGACAGGCGCATGCACAAAGAGATTTTGGAAACGGCAAAATATCCCGACGTGATCTTCCGCCCGACGCGAGTGGAGGGCAAAGTAGACCAGTCTGGGGGATCGGACGTGAAGTTAGGCGGCGTTTTTTCCATTCATGGCGCGGACCATGACCTCACCGCGCTGGTTCACGCCGAGTTGACGGGAGATCGCTGGAGGGGAACCAGCAAATTCGAAGTGCCGTATGTGAAGTGGGGGATCAAAGACCCGAGCAATTTCCTCTTGAAAGTGAAGCCCGTGGTAAATGTGGAATTGGAAATGTCCGGGGAAATCAAGGCAGCGAAATAGATTCCTGAGCCTCTGCTCAATCGGCCGGCTGGAAAATGGAAAACGTTTTCTGCGACTGGGATATGGACCATGTCGCTTCAAAGCTATCCGGGAACCAACTTAATCAGAGTTTCCCAAGTTTGGCGCGAAGAGCTTGCGAATGCCCGAACTCTCTCGTACATGCTCTGTGTAATTAACGGTTCAGGATGATGTTCACGATCCGAGCCAAAGTAAGGGAACGAGACCGACGGCAGCAAGAGCCGCCATGAGCGAGAGACTCTGCACGCCTGTCTTACGGTCGGCCAGGCTGTAGGCGTAAATCCCTTTCACGAGGTTGTTGCTGGCGGCGGCGATTACAACTGCGGCCGCCGCAACTTTCAGAGGTGTGAGTGTACCCGCTGCCTGGGTCATCCCCATGATAAACGGATCTACGTCGGTAACACCCATGATGGCGGCTAGAGTATTCACTCCCGCTCTTCCAAGATAAGTGACGGCCAACTGGGTAGCTATCATCATTGCCAGAAACAACCCGGCGAAAAGAAATGCTGCGAGCAGTTCGAGTGGATTGTTGGGTTCGAACTCCCGCTGTACTGCCTGAGCACTGGGATCCGCCCGGCGCGTCCAGAGCCAACCGATGCCGACCGCCAGACCGGCCAGTGCCAGGAAGGGGAGCGCCAGCAAAGACAGCAGTTGCCGGTTGAAAAGGGCCAGAAGCGCGACCAAGCGCAAGTACATCACGCCGGAGGCGATCAAGATGCCCCCGGCGAAGAGGTGGGGATGCGGTTCACGAGCGGCTCGGCGCGCCATCACGACCGTAGTGACGGTCGATGAATACGCCCCGCCCAGCAACGCTGCCAGCACGACCCCGCCCCGTTCCTTCGTCAACTTCTGCAGAACGTAACTGCCGTACGAGATCGTGCTGACCGCAACCACGACGAGCCAGGTCTTGAAAGGGTTAATGTGGAATCGGCTGAATTCCTGATGCGGCAGTACGGGCAGGATGACGCCGGTCAAAAGCAGAAACTTAGCGAAAGTGAGAATCTCTTGCGGAGCGATGCGAACGGCAAGCTTCTCAAGCACTGCTTTAAGATCGAGTAACAGCAGGCTGGCAACGCTCAGCGTGGTAGCAATCCAGAAGTGTCCGTAACAAACGAGCGCTCCCACCAGGAATGTCGTGAGACCGGACATTTCTGATGTAACACCCGCGGCTTTAGCAGAGGAAAGCTTGTGCCAGTAAGACAAAAGCAAGAATCCGGCGACTACCAGAAAGCCAACCGTCAGCTGCAGCAGTTGTGCGCCCGAGATAAGAGCAATGGAATAACCAATCAGGCCAATGAGCGGGAATGTGCGCACTCCTCCGAAGGAGTAAGAGCCCACTGCCACCTTGTGCTCTTCCCGCTCCAGTCCTATCAGGAAAGATAAAAACAAGACTAGAACAATCTTTAGAGCCTCGGGGGGCAGCCGCTGGTAGAGTTCCACTAGAGCTGCACCTCCGATTGGATTCCTCTCTGGAGGGCCTTGGCGGGTAGTTGGACTCTGGTGCGGCTGGTAGGGCCACAGTCATCCATCATTCGGTCTCCGAGTAACCTGCTGAGCAGCTTACATTCTGTCACAACACCGCGGATACCAGAAAGCTGAAAAAACCTCATCTCGGCCAGATTGTCAACTTTCTTCAAAGCCGCGGCCGTCATAGGGCAATCCTATTTCATGGGCGGCACATACGGAATATAGTGGGCAAACAACCAGCACAGGAAGAACACGACCGGTACGTGAACGATCAACTGCAGCACTCCATATCCCACAATGTCCCTGGCCTTCAATTTCAATATGCCCAGCAGAGGCAGCATCCAGAAGGGATTGATCAGATTGGGTAGCGCTTCCGACGCGTTGTAGATCTGCACCACCCAGCCCAGATGCACCTGGTGCAGATTCGCGGCCTGCAGCACATACGGCGCTTCGATGACCCACTTGCTGCCGCCGGAGGGTATGAAAATGCCGAGCGCGGCCGAATACATCGCCACCAGCAGGGGATAGGTGTTGTGGGTGCTGATGGAGGCGAAAAGTTTTGCCAGCGCATCTGCGATCCCCGTTCCTACAATCATTCCGAAGATCACGGCGTAAAACGGGAACTGGATCAGCACGCCGCCAGTGGCGGGAATGCACTCCGTTACGGCACGCATGAAGCGCTTCGGGCGCCAGTGCAATAAAAGGCCAACCGTGATGAACATGAGGTTGTAAGTATTAAGGTCCAGCGCTGCCAGTGCGCCTTGCGGCGAGGTGCGGAACACGTCAACCAGATACCAGCACAACAGCGCGACGACCAAAATTGTGAGCAGCGGACTGTATTCCAGCCACTCGCCGGGCTTGCTCTTGGCCTCCAGGCTGGAGCGAATCGGCTCATATTGGATGCCGTAGGATTCAGCGGTTCTGGCGTTCTCCGGCGACGGCGTGGACAAGTAGGCGATCAGCACCGATAGCACGATCAGGATTACCGTCGTCGCGATGCTCTGCCACAAGAAGAGAGTTTGGGTGAGCGGGATCAGACCACTAATGCTGAACAGTGACGGCGGAATGGCGGACTTGGTTGCCATCAGCATGGCGGCGGAAGAAGACAGCCCCATCGCCCAGACGGCTCCCAGCCCAAGATAGGCAGCAGCACCAGCAGCGCGGTAGTCCATTCCCTTGACGCGATGAGCCAGTTCGCGAACAAAGAGTCCACTGAAAATCAGGCTCAAGCCCCAGGAGATCAGCGAGGTCAGCATGGAGAACAACGCCACCAGAGCGATAGCTCCTCGCGGCGTCTTTGGAATTCCGGCTAAGGCTCGAATTGCGCGATACACGATCGGAGTCGAAGCAACGACATATCCACCGATGATGATCATCACCATCTGCATGGTGAAAGGGACCAGGGACCAGAAGTTCTTCCCACCCTGGATGGCGAGTTTGGTGGGACTTTGACGAAGCAAAAGGCCGACGACAAAAACCACCACGATTCCCAGCAGCGCAAAAATCAGCGGGTCCGGAAACCACCGCTCACTCCAGTTGGCGAGCCCCAGGCCAAAGCGGACAAGGGGTTGTTCCTGAACTGCAGCGTGTTTATCTCGTGGCATGTGCATACTCGATCCTTTCGGTTCGGCAACGACATTCTGCGAAGTGAAAGGTTCTCACCGTCGCGGAAGACAGCCGGGCTTGCCGGTCCTTTGCCGGTTTATGCCCGACATTGTAGCGCGTCTTTCGCGAAACGGAAGTTGTTGCGCCGGATTCCGCGATGGGTGTAGGATGCCTTCGATTGGGCCTGGCAGCATCGGCCACTACTGCTCGAACTGGAGCGAATCATGAATACCCTCCCGGTATTGGTGGGTGCGTTGTGCGTGTACGCCCTTGCCTACCGTTACTACAGCGCGTTCATTGCCGCGAAGGCTCTGGCGCTCGACGATCGCCGCATCACTCCGGGGCACACTTACGCGGACGGGCATAACTATGTCGCTTCGCCACGATGGGTGCTCTTCGGACATCACTTCGCGGCCATCGCGGGAGCAGGGCCGCTGGTGGGGCCGACTCTGGCGGCGCAGTTCGGGTTTGCGCCGGGCTTCCTTTGGCTGCTGATCGGCGCCGTCCTGGCCGGGTGTGTACAGGACTTCACCGTGCTGGTGGCTTCCATACGTCACCGCGGCCGCTCGTTAGCGGATGTTGCCCGCACCGAAATCAGTCCCTTTGCCGGCCTCGTGGCGATGATCGCCGTGCTCTTTATTCTTCTGGTCACGCTCGCCGGCCTCGGCATCGTAGTGGTCAATGCGCTTTCGAATAGCCCGTGGGGCGTCTTCACCATCGGCATGACCATCCCGATCGCCATCATCATGGGATTGTGGATGTTCAAGAGCCATGCCGGAAAGATTATGGTCACCGGCCCCAGTATCTTTGGTGTCGTCCTTTTGTTCGCCAGCGTTATCGCGGGGCACTGGGTGGCTCAGAGCGGAGCTGCAGCGGCGCTTACTTTCACCCCCCATCAGATCACGATCCTCATGGCCATCTACGGTCTGGTGGCTTCGGTTCTTCCCGTATGGCTGCTACTGGAACCGCGCGACTACCTCTCGACCTACGTTAAGCTGGGGACGATTGCCGTCCTGATCGTCGGCGTCTTCATAGTTCATCCCAACATCCAATTTCCGAACTTCACCCAGTTCGTTCATGGTGGCGGACCGATCATCAAAGGAACGCTGTACCCATTTCTCTTCGTGACCATTGCTTGCGGTGCGATCTCGGGCTTTCACTCGCTGGTGTCCTCCGGCACCACGCCCAAGATGCTCGATAAAGAAAGTGACGCTCGCTTCATAGGATATGGCGCCATGATCGCGGAGTCGCTGGTAGGTGTGCTGGCTTTAATTGCGGCCTGCTCCATGTATCCGGGCGACTACTTTGCCATCAACACCACGCCGCAGGTCTTCAGTCATCTGGGCCTGACCACGGTCAATCTGGATATGTTCTCCCGCGAAGTCGGAGAGAAACTGGCGGGGCGGACGGGAGGGGCGGTCTCGCTGGCTGTTGGCATGGCACAAATCTTCCGCGGCTTGCCCGGGATGGCTCGTCTGATGGGTTACTGGTATCACTACGCCATCATGTTTGAAGCCCTTTTCATTCTGACTACGGTGGACACGGGAACACGCGTGGCCCGCTACGTCCTGCAGGAACTCATGGGCAAAGTGCACAAGCCCTTCGGCAACAGTGCCTGGCTCCCCGGAAATCTGATCACCAGCTCCGTGGTGGTTCTGGGCTGGGGATACCTGATCTACACGGGAAATATTTCCACGATATGGCCGTTGTTCGGAACCGGGAACCAGTTGCTGGCGACCATCGCGCTGGCGGTGACGACTACCTTCCTCATTAACATGGGGAAGCAGAAGTATGCCTGGATTACGGGAGTTCCGATGTGCTTCGTAGGCGTCACTACGATTACGGCAGGAGTGCTGGCGATCAAGAACATTTTCTGGCCATTGACCGCCAAGCCCGGTCAGGTATTTACCGGCTACCTGGATTCAGTCCTTATGACCATCTTTATCGTGGGCGTAGTTCTCGTCGTATTCAGTGCGGTGCGACGTTGGATCGCGGTGCTGAACGGCGCTCCCGCGCCCCAGGAGGCCTTTGGTCCTCCACTCACCGCTGCCGGAGAAGTTAAGATGGGTTGCTGCTAGCTCTCAGGGAGCGCAATCCGCCGCATCCGGGCGACAGCCTGACGCTCCCTCCAGTACGATCACTTTCGCTTTTCTCTTTTCCACACGTACGCTCAGCTGTTGAACCACATTAAAAGTGTCCCCATGAAACCACATTAGAAATGTCCCCTTTTAGAGTTTCTCCGACAGGAGGGACGGAGATTGGGGAGAACAGAATTCAGCAGCCAGGAGCTGAGTCGGGTTGAAGTGATCGCTGGATGCGTGGGGTCGGGCTATGGCAAAGACAACGGAGGCGCAAGCCGTATCGGCAGCGGTGGGAACGCAAGGCGCACTTCGGCGAGTTGGTGCAGTTGGACGGGGGCTTTCATGAATGGCTGGAAGAGCGTGGGCCGCGGGGCTGTCTAATGCACATGGTCGACGTGAAACCTTAGGGTGAGTCCAGAAAACCGCAGGCTGCTTGTAGTACAGGTTCTCACCCGTTCGCCTTGATCATCTGCTCCGCATGCTTGCGCGAAGTCTCGGTCAGTTTCGCCCCGGACAGCATGCGCGCCACTTCTTCGGTGCGCTCGTCGCCAGTGATCTGGCGGACGGTGGCCTTCGCGCGGCCTCCGGCTTCGCGCTTCTCGATCAGGTAGTGGTGATCGGCAAAGGTGGCGATCTGCGGCAGGTGGGTGACGCAGAGCACCTGATTGCCTTTGGAGAGAGCCTTCAACTTCTTCCCCACGGCCTCGGCGGCGCGGCCTCCGATGCCGCTATCAATCTCGTCGAAGACCAATGTGCGTTGCGCGGCCGCCGACTTCTTTTTCCCCGCCGGATTGGTCCCCGCTTCGACGCTCGCCTTTAACGCCAGCATGACGCGCGAAAGCTCGCCGCCCGAGGCGATCTGCTCCAGCGGGCGCATGGTCTCGCCGACATTGGTCGTAATACGATAGATCACCTGGTTGATGCCGGAAGACGTCCAATGCGCTTCGCCCTA
>Ga0116106_1001715_pt1 | contig 10568 bp, 11 predicted proteins | sample June2015DPH_6_50_FD_89717 | JGI IMG/M metagenome (GOLD analysis project Ga0116106, IMG submission 89717) | Peatland microbial communities from SPRUCE experiment site at the Marcell Experimental Forest, Minnesota, USA - June2015DPH_6_40 | ecosystem: Environmental > Terrestrial > Soil > Wetlands >...
CCGGGGGCGCCCGGATTTGCGGTGGGGGTTGCGGCGGCCTGAGCGGTGGTCGGTTCCCAGGCGTGTGGCGGTTTCCTCCACTAGTGCCGGGCCTGGGCGGGTCTGGCCGGGGTGGTAGCGGAAGATGCCGCGGTCGTCGGCTTGCTCGCCGGTGAGCAGGCCGAGGCAGTGCCAGCGTTTGATGCTGCTGGGGTGGGCGTGAAGGTCGGCGGCGATCTGTTCGAGACTGAGCAGGCCCCGGTCGCATAGCCGCCGGTCGTGGCTGGGCATGTGGTGGTAGTTCGCCAGCTTGGCGACGCGGTCGCCGTCCCAGGGGTGTCCCTCGCCGCTGGTGTGGCCCGCGGCATTGAGCTGCCCGGCGATCTGGGCGTAGGTGCAGCTGTCGAGAAGGTGATCGATCAGTTCGGTGAGCTGGGCGGGTGTCGCGCGGAGCTGCCAGGCGTTCTTCGGGACGGGCAGGCGAAGGACGTGGTGGCGGCCGGCGGGAAAGCGGATCGCGGCGGTGATGGTGTCCTGGCCGCGGGTGAGGGTGACGTCGGTGATCAGGAGGCGGATCAGTCGTTTGCGTTCGCGCATCGGGGTTGTGGGGTCGTTCCATAGGGCGGGCAGGTCGACGGCGAGCGCGCGGATCTTGTCGCGCTGCTGCTGGTCGAGGGCGGTGGCGGTGGCGGTGGCCTTGCGGTAGTCGTCGCGGGCGGCGGCCAGAGCGCGCAGGGCGGTGTTCCAGTCGGCTTCCAGGGCGTCGGCGACGAGCCGGTTGGCGGCGTCGACGGCGAGGTAGCGGTGCCGGGCGGCGTCGGCGGCGTGTTCGGCGCGCTGGACGTGGGCCTGGCGGAGCTGGTCTGCGCGTTCGGCCTGGGCGATCAGCTCGTCGCTGACGGCGAGGGTGACCTCGATGGCCGCTGGGGTCAGGGAGGTCAGGATCAGGTCGCTGACGGCGGAGTTGATCTGCCCCGAGCTTTCCGGACAGCGTATTTATGGTCAATTCACGCTGCGGACTGCCGTTCCAGGTATTCGTTGCGGACTTGCTGCGGGGTCCGGTACTGAAGTCCGGAGTGCCGACGTTTTGAATTGTACCAGAATTCGATGTACCTCACAACGTCGCGGCGCGCGTGCTTGCGGGTCGGATACTGGGTACGATGGCCGAGTCGTTCTTCAGCGCGGCGAAGAACGACTCGGCCATCGCATTGTCGTAACAGATCCCGGTGCGGCCGACGGACTGCCGGAGAATATGCTTCCTCAGCGTCTCAGCGAATTGCCGGGACGTGTAGTTGCTGCCGCGGTCGGAATGAAAAATAGCATTCTCAGCGAGAGAGTGATTACGGGCGGCCATCTCGATCGCCTTCTCGATGAGCGGCGTCTTGTAGTTATCGTCCGTCGCCCAGCCGACCACTTCCTTCGTATAGCAGTCGATAACCGTCGCCAGGTAAAGCCAGCCCTGCCACGTCGGAATGCAGGTTATGTCGCCGACCATTTTCTCGCCCGGCGCGTCAGCGGTGAAATCCCGCTTTACGAGGTCGGGGATGTCGTGCTCCTGCCCGTCGCCCTCGGTGAGGCTGACCCGCCACGGCCGCGGCTGGCAGGGCTCCAGCCCCAGCTCACGCATCAGCGACCGCACCAGCTCCGGCCCGGCCGGCACCCCCCAGGCCACCAGGTCCGCGTGGACGCGGCGGTACCCGTACGTGTCATCAGAATCATCGAATGACTTCTTGACATACAGCGCGAGTATCCCGCGTCTTTTCGCCGTCGCCGATTCCGGCGCGTGCCGCCATTCATAAAAGCCGGAACGTGACACCTTCATCCAGATGCACATTTTCACGATCGACGGCACGTACTGTTCGTCCGATTCCTGGTAAGCGGCGTACTCCACGTCGATGAACTCGAACTTGTCGCTCACCGATGATCCCTGGCAAAGTACGCTGCGGCTTTTTTCAGGAACTCGTTTTCCATCTTCAGTTCCCGGGTTTCTCGTTCGAGCTCGCGCAGGCGCGCGCGTTCGCTGACGGTTAGCGGCGGTTCCTCGCCGGCATGTTCACGGCGGTAGGCGCTCACCCAGTTACCGAGGGTACCTTCGTTGATACCGAGCTCCTTAGCCACTCGGGCAATCGGGCGCGACGTCTCGATCACCATCTTCACGGCTTCATCCTTGAATTCCGGTGAGAAGCTCTTCTTCGGTCGAGGCAATTACTTCACCTTTCCAGACGCCCATCCTATTGGATGGACTGTCCGGAAGCTTCGGGGCACCCCAAGTCGATGATGTCGCCGGTCAGGTGCTGGCAGATTGGCTGCGCGGTGCGGATGCCGTCGTTCTGGCAGACGTAGTCGGGGATCTGGGTGCCGTGGCGGGTGTGGTAGCGGATGGTCATCCGCCGTCCGCACCGGCCGCAGACGACCAGGCCTTGCAGCAGTGCGGTGCCTTCGCGGGGCGGGCCGGCGGCGCGGTCGTCGCCGCGGGCGGCGGCGTTGGCGGTGAGGACGGCGAGGTTGGCCTCGTGCTGGGCCCAGGTGAGGTACCCGGGGTGGTGGTCTTTGATCAGGACCGTCCATTCGGCGATGGGCTTGACGGTGGTGTGGTGGTGTCCGTCCAGGCCGGTGGTGTGGCGTGCCCGTCCGTAGGCGTAGGCGCCGGCGTAGGCGGGGTTGTGCAAGGTCTTGATGACCCGGTCGTGGGTGAGCGGCTGGAAGAACAGCTCACCGTGGCGGGGTCCGCGATGGTGGCGGGCGGGGAAGGTCAGCTGCTGTTCGCGGAACGCCCTGACGACACCGAACGCCGATCCGGTGGCGGTGAAGGTGTCGAACAGCAGCCGCACGGCGTGGCGCACTTCGGCGTCGGGGTCCAGGATCACCTGGCCGTGGTGGTCGTGGACCAGGCCGATCGGGAGGGCGAGCGCGAGCTCGCCGCGGCGGGCCTTGGCCAGGATCCCGCCGCGCATCCGCGCGCGCAGGAAATGCAATTCGAATTCCGAGATCTGGCCTTTCATCCCCAGCAAGACGCGGTCGTTGAAGATGGCCGGGTCATACAGGCCGTCCTCGTCGCAGGTGAGGGTGTCGGCGTGGGCGCAGATCTTGACGAGCTGCTGCCAGTCGGCGGAGTCGCGGGCCAGCCGGGAGCATTCCAGGCCCAGGACGATGCCGGCGCGGCCCAGGGAGACCTCGGCGACCAGGTGCTGGAACCCGGCCCGGTCGGCGGCGCTGGCGCCGGAGTGGCCCTGATCGATGTCGATGACGTGGATTTTGTCCTCGGGCCAGCCGAGCGCGACCGCGCGGTTTTTCAGGTCGTATTGCCGCCCGGTCGACTCGGTGTTGTTGAGCACCTGGTAGAGGGTGGACTGGCGTATGTAGAGGTAGGCGTCGCGGCGCAGCCGCGCGGGGGTCACTTTGGCGGTGTCGTCGCCGTTCATGGGCGGGCCTTCCTGCTGATGGGCGTGGGTGGTTAACGGCGGGCATGGTGGAGCGCCATCTGCGCGAGCACCGCGACGATCTCCGCGGTGAGCGGCAGCGACGTGCAGGCCGGCGAGCGGGCATCACCTCCGTTCGTGCTCGTATCGGGCGGGACAGGGTCGGGGGCGGGCAAGGACGGGCCGGCCTGCGGCATCGCTGCTGCCTGGTGGTCGCCAGCGCCGGGATCGGCGGCGGGCCCCTGGGCCAGCCAGGACGCCATTCCCCGGGCGGCCAGCACCGGCAGCTGATACCGCCAGCCGCCGCCCGCGCCGGCCAGCGCGATCGCGCGCAGGGCCTCATAGCGCTCGATTGCCGGATCTGCGCCCGGCGGCCCGGGCTGCGGCGCCGCGCCGCGGCTGTCAGCCGCGGCGGCCGCTTTTGGGCGCCGCCGGCCCGGGGGTCTCGGCCCCGGGGCCGGTGAGCCGCCGCTCCAGCGCACGGCGCACCGAGCGGGGATGCACCTGGATACCGAACCGCTGCGCGGCCCGCGCGGCCAGCTCGCCGAAGGTCAGCCCGGGATCCTGCTCGAGCAGGCCCTGCAGGTGGTCCAGCACCGGCCCGGTGAGCTTGTGCCCCCCTTTGGGGCCCGGCTTGCCCGGGATCAGCGCGGCCAGCCCGCCGGCGGCCAGTGCCGCCCGGGCGTTGTAGACGCTCTGGCGCGCGAACCCGAACGCCCCGGCGGCCGCGGACACCGGCACGCCCTCCACCTCGACCTGCCGCACCATCTCGTACTTCACCTGCAGCAGATCGGCGGGATCGAAGAAACCGCCAGCGGCGAACGCCGGGTCGGTCACCTTCTGCGGATCGCTGTTCAGCGTCCGTGACGCCGCCAGCGCGGCCTCCTTGGCGTCGTCCCGCCTGGCCATGCCGCCTCCCGCAACCGGATCTCGTCCATGTAATTACATCACATAGATCACGCAGGAAGAGCAGGACCGGGCGCACTGATATCAAGAAAGCCAGCTTGACACCCAGAAGTTCTTGCGGAGAACCGCCTGATCGCTGACTGCCTGATCGTGCTCCGGACATAATCCGCTGGGCACTCATGACATAATCCCGTGGACAGCTGCCAGGCACGCGCTGACCAGATCAGCCAACTGCACCAGATCCTCAGCGCGGAACGCCGCCCGGCCCGCAGCGACCACCACGAACGGATCAGGCGCCACCAGATCAGTCCATGCCGCCGGCGCGCTCACCAGCTCTCCAGCGGCATCGAGGAAGTAGACCAGATCCGACTGCCACGCCTGCAGCCGCTTGACGAACTCGAACGACTGCCCGAACAGCGGATGGAACCGGTGCGTCACCCGCACCCGGCCCGCGGGCGCCCGATCACCCAGACCATTCGCAATTGACGGCCCGCTTGAACAACCCGGCAGAGCGCGAGATAGGGATGTCCAAGCTGCGGATCAAGGTATCGGGATGCATGCGGTCAATCACCGGAGCCGAAGCCTTCTGCGCCATCCGCTCCTACCTGGCGACCGCCGCCAAGCACGGCATCGGCATGCTCGACGCGCTCACCACAGCAGCGACCGGATCGCCCTGGATTCCCGGCAGCACATAACACCCCGACGCCGGAACCTATCCAGTTACGATGCAACTAAGCGGCAGGATGTCGAGAGGAACGGGGAGCTTTCCAGTAGCCTGAAGAACACCGATTTCTCGCTGGAGCGGACGATGCGCCGCGCGGGCTACTCGGCCGGGACGATCGCGGCGGCGATGAACACCGGGCGCGCCGACCGGATATTCAGCTCCGCCCGGGCCCGGTGCCAAAGCATCCAGGACAAGGGAGTCGTGGCTGCTATCGTCGGGCTGGCGGATACGCGGAGCCTGGGCGCGAATTTTGTCACGCTGGACGATGCGCTGGCTGACTACCTCGGCCGCAAGCGGGATGCCGAGTCAGTAGAGTTCTTCACCAGGCACTGGGAGCCCTACTACCGTGCGGTCGAGGAGTATCTCATCGGGCAGTCGCCGGGTCTCGACCTGCAAATGACCGTCGAAGACATTTACCATGAGACGGTCTTTACTGATGTCTTCGGCCCGGAGCCTTCTCGGCAGCTGAAGGAACGCTACGCGTTCCGCTGAGCTCCTTATCGGCCGGCCAGCGTATCGAGCCGTCGCTCCTGCTGATGGTCCGCCACGGCGGCCGGGCGTCAGCCGGCCGGGGCGCCCAGCCAGGGAGCACCCCGACCAGCCTCCCGGGATAGGCTCTGGCAGTCGGCCCGAGGCGGCGGGCAGCCAGCCCGAGGCGCGGCGGGCAGCCAGCCCGAGGCGCGGCGGGCAGCCAGCCCGAGGCGCGGCGGGCAGCCAGCCCGAGGTGATCCTGAGGCGCCCGCGCGAGCCGGCGGAGGATCGGACGCGCGGGTGCGCCAGAATTGGAGCCCAGGTGCAGCCAGCTCAGTGGCAGGGACTCTGATGACGCAGGCCGGAGAGGGCGCGGAAGGTCCGGTCAGCCGCCGGGAGCCGGGCGGGCATGCCGACGGGCTCTCGGCAGGCTGGGATTACGCGCCCGCGCCGGAGTCGCGCGACATCGTGTCCATCGCGCCCGAGTACGGGCTGTTCGTGGCCGGCGAGTTCGCCCCGGCGGCTGGCGGCCGCACGTTCAGCACGGTGAATCCCGCGACCGAGGAAACGCTCAGCCGAGTCGCGGCGGCTGGCCCGGCCGATGTCGACCGGGCGGTCGCAGCTGCCAGGGCAGCCTACGACCAGGTGTGGGGGCCCATGCCGGGGGCGGAGCGGGCCAAGTACCTGTACCGGATCGCGCGGGCGCTGCAGGAGCGGGCCCGCGAGTTTGCCGTGCTGGAGAGCCTCGACAACGGCAAGCCGATCCGGGAGTCGCGGGATGTCGACGTGCCGCTGGCCGCGGCGCACTTCTTCTACTACGCGGGCTGGGCGGACAAGCTCGAGCACGCCGGGTTCGGCCCGGCGCCGCGGCCGCTGGGCGTGGCCGGCCAGGTCATCCCCTGGAACTTCCCGCTGATGATGGCCGCATGGAAGCTCGCGCCGGCGCTCGCCGCCGGCAATACCTGCGTGCTCAAGCCGGCCGAGACGACGCCGCTGACCGCGCTGCTGCTGGCCGAGGTGTGCCACCAGGCCGGGCTGCCGCCCGGCGTGGTCAACGTGCTGACCGGCGCGGGGGACGCCGGGGCCGCGCTGGTGGCTCATCCCGGCATCGACAAGGTGGCATTCACCGGCTCGACCGAGGTAGGCAAGGAGATCGCCCGCTCCGTCGCCGGGACCGGCAAGAAACTGACCCTGGAACTCGGCGGGAAGGCCGCCAACATCGTGTTCGATGACGCCCCCGTTGAGCAGGCCGTTGAGGGAATCGTGAACGGCATCTTCTTCAACCAGGGGCACGTCTGCTGCGCCGGATCGCGGCTGCTCGTCCAGGAGTCGGTGGCCGGCGCCGTGGTGGACCGGCTGCGGCGGCGGCTGGCCAGCCTGCGGCTCGGTGATCCGCTGGATAAGAACACCGACATCGGGGCGGTCAACTCGCCGGAGCAGCTGGACAAGATCACGCGGCTGTCGGCGGCCGGCGAGGCCGAGGGCGCGCGGCGCTGGTCGCCGCCGTGCCGGCTGCCGGACCGCGGCTACTGGTTCGCGCCGACGATCTTCACCGGCGTCAGCCAGTCGCACCGGATCGCCCGGGAGGAGATCTTCGGCCCGGTGCTCTCGGTGCTCACCTTCCGTACCCCGGAGGAGGCGGTGGCGAAAGCCAACAACACGCCCTACGGGCTGTCCGCCGGAGCCTGGACCGAGAAGGGCAGCCGGATCCTCTGGCTGGCGCAGCGGCTGCGGGCCGGCGTGATCTGGGCCAACACCTACAACAGATTCGATCCGGCGAGCCCGTTCGGCGGGTATCAGGAGTCCGGGTTCGGGCGGGAGGGCGGCCGACACGGGCTGGCCGCGTACCTCGATGCCTGACCGCCGCGCCACCAGGGGCCCGTCGGCCAGGGATCCTGCCGAGAACCCCGCCAAGGCGCCATCAGCCAAGGGCCCCGCCAAGGCGCCACGAGCCAAGGGCCTGGCCAAGGCGCCACGAGCCAAGGGCCCGGCCAAGGCGCCACGAGCCAAGGGCCCCGCCAAGGCGCCACGAGCCAAGGACCCCGCCAAGGCGCCATCAGCCAAGGACCCCGCCAAGGCGCCATCAGCCAAGGACCCCGCCACCAAGAGCCCGCCGGCCAAGACCCCGTCCGTGCAAGACCCCGCCGCCAAGGCGACTCCGGTCAGGGATCAGGCCGCCCGGAGATCGCGCGCCGCGCGGACCGCCGAAACGCCGCTCGCCAGCGACCGGGCAGTGCGGGACGCGCCAGCCGGGACCCGGGCAGCCCGGCCGCCGGCAGTCGGCAGCCCGGCCGGCCGCCACGGCCCTGCGGCCAGGCTCGACGTGCGGAAGACCTACAAGCTGTTCGTCGGCGGCGCCTTCCCGCGCTCGGAGTCGGGCCGGTCGTATCCGGTGCGCACCCCGGACGGCACCCTGCTCGGGTACGCCGCGCAGGCGTCGAGGAAGGACGCGCGAGACGCGGTCCGGGCGGCCAGGAGCGCCTTCGCCGGCTGGTCGGGCGCGACCGCCTACAACCGGGGCCAGGTGCTCTACCGGGTAGCGGAGCTGATGGAAGGACGCTTCGCCCAGTTCGCCGCCGACGTGGCCGCCGCCGAGGGCCTGCCGGCCAGCGCGTCCATGATCACGGAGTTTTCTCAGTCAGGTGAACCGAGAAAACTCCGTGATCATGAAAATGGTGCCGGGGCGGACGGCGTGGTCGCGGCGGCGATCGACCGGTGGGTCTGGTACGCCGGCTGGCCGGACAAGATCGCCCAGGTGGCCGGCGGCGCTAACCCGGTGGCCGGGCCCTACTTCAACTTCAGCGTGCCGGAGCCGACCGGCGTCGTCGCGGTCATCGCGCCGCCGGATTCCAGCCTGCTTGGGCTGGTCAGCGTGCTGGCGCCGGTGATCGCGACCGGCAACACCGCGGTCGTGGTCACCAGCGAGCATCGCCCGCTGCCGTCGGTGACCCTCGCCGAGGTGCTGGCCACGTCCGACGTGCCGCCCGGCGTTGTCAACCTGCTGACCGGGCACACGGCCGAACTCGCTCCCGTCCTCGCCGGGCACATGGACGTGAACGCCGTCGACCTGACCGGGGCCCCGCCGGACGGCCGGGCCGAGCTGGAGTGGCTGGCGGCCGGGAACATCAAGCGCGTGCTGCAGGCCGACGACGACTGGGCGGCGCCGCCGGGCACGCGCAGGATGCTCGCGTTCCTGGAGACCAAGACGGTCTGGCATCCGGTCGGCATCTAGCCGGCCGCCAGCCGGCCGGGACCTCAGCCGACGAACAGCGAGATGCTGTCCGCTACGCAGGCTGCCTTGTCCTGCCCGTCGATCTCGACGGTCACCCGCGCGTGCGAGAGCAGGCCGAGGTGCGTCTGCCTGATCTCGGTCAGCGTCGCCCCGGCCCGGATCTGCGAGCCGGTGGGCACCGGGGCGGGGAAGCGGACCCGGTCGAGCCCGTAATTGATCGCCATGGTCAGGTTCTCGATCCGGAAGATCTGCGAGATCAGCACCGGCAGCATGGACAGCGTCAGGTAGCCGTGCGCGATGGTGCCGCCGAACGGCCCCCCGGCGGCCCGTTCCGGGTCGATGTGGATCCACTGGTGGTCGCCGGTCGCGTCGGCGAACGTATCGACCTGCTGCTGGGTCACCTCGTGCCACTCGCTGTAGCCGAGGTGCTCGCCCTTGGCCGCCGCGAACTCGTCCAGGCTGGTGAATGTCCGCACGGTCTGCCTCCCTGAGTACGCGGATTTGTCATGCCAGAACGGATCCTAAAGGTCACCCTGCTTGGTCGCCCAGCGCTAGATGGCGCCGAACAGCCGGTCCCCGGCGTCTCCCAGCCCTGGCACGATATAGCCCTTGTCATTCAGGTGGGTGTCGACCGCGGCCGTCACCACCCGGACGGTGACCGGCAGATCGTCGGGGAATGCCTCGGCTACCCTGGCCAGCCCCTCGGGCGCGGCGAGCAGGCAGATGGCCGTCACCCCGGCTGCGCCGCGGGCCACCAGCATGCTGATCACCGTCTCCAGCGTGCCGCCGGTGGCGAGCATCGGGTCCAGCACGAACGCCTCGCGTCCGGTGAGGTCGGCGGGCAGCCGGGCCGCGTATGTCGACGCGACCAGCGTCTCCTCGTCCCTGGCCAGGCCGACGAACCCGACGTCGGCCCTGGGCAGCAGCCGGGCCATTCCGTCCAGCATGCCGATGCCGGCCCGCAGCACCGGCACGACCAGCGGGACCGGCCGGGCCAGCTTGACGCCTTCTGCCGTCCCGAGCGGCGTGTGCACGGACACTGGCTCGACCGGGATGTGCCGGGTGGCCTCGTAAGCCAGCAGCGTGACGAGCTCGTCAGCGAGCCGGCGGAACGTCGGGCTCTCGGTGTGGATGTCGCGCAGCGCGGTGAGCTTGTGCGCGACGAGCGGGTGATCGGCGACTAGCGTCTGCATGAGGGGTAGTTTGGCAGATCATGGCGCCTGGCCGGCCGCGCACGTCATCGCGGCGCCGGCCGGGCGCGCTGCGGCCAGGCCGGGGGATCCGCGTTGCTGGCTGCCGATCACTCTTCGCGATCATCGGGTTTCGGCTGCGTGTCGTCGTGCCGTGGCTGGTACCAGGTCGCGGTGCAGGTGACACCGCGGCAGCGGACCCAGAGATGGCCGCGGCCGGGATGCCGCAGCGCGCCGGCGCAGTCGCAGGGCATCCAGCCCACGATGACCCGCCCCGGAGCCCAGGGATGCCCGGCCGGGCAGTGCTCCGGATAACGCCACCAAGCGGGCCGCCTGACATCGTCCATCCGGATAGTAGAACACAAGTTCGACCAGCTCGGCGGCAATGGGCCGAGATGCGCGGTGTCCTCCTGACCGCCCGGCGGCCGGCTGCCTGCCTGGCGAACGGAAGTGATCCATGTGACGCACGTTCCTGATGCTTCAGGAGGGTGACGGGCTTGAGCGTCCGCCGAGCCGCCCGGCCAGGTAACCAGCCGGCCCGGTAACCAGCCGGCCCGGTAACCAGCCGGCCCGGTAACCAGCCGGCCCGGTAACCAGCCGGCCCGGTAACCAGCCGGCCCGGTAACCAGCCGGCCCGGTAACCAGCC
>Ga0116106_1001717_pt1 | contig 10557 bp, 12 predicted proteins | sample June2015DPH_6_50_FD_89717 | JGI IMG/M metagenome (GOLD analysis project Ga0116106, IMG submission 89717) | Peatland microbial communities from SPRUCE experiment site at the Marcell Experimental Forest, Minnesota, USA - June2015DPH_6_40 | ecosystem: Environmental > Terrestrial > Soil > Wetlands >...
CAGCCAGGCCTGCGGCTGGTTGATCAAGCCGAGCACGGCCGGCGCCACGCGCTCGACCGACAATCGCGGCAACAGCTCGTCGCGGCTTGCCGGCGCACTCCAGCCGGGCGCGTTCCAATCGTCGTTGATGATGACGACGATGTTGATGAGGGCGCCGCCTTTGACCGGGTAGTGCACGATATGGGCTTCGCGCCCGAGCCACAGATGGATCAGCGGCGCGCGGAAATTTGGCGGCGCTTGCTTTGCCGGCAAGAGCGCCCGCCAGGCGGTACGCCCGGCAAAGCGCGGCGGCTCGTGAAAACCCATGCGCGCGCGTGTGACCGACCACAGCCCGTCGGCGGCGATAACCGCGTCGCCGCGCTCGTGCCAGACGCCGCCGCGGCCCTGCGCCGAGACGGTTATGCCGTTGTCATGGGTGACGAAATCGTCCACCCGCATGCCGAGCCGCAGGTTGATATCGAGGTTTTCGGCGACGGCCGAGCTCAGTGCTGCTTGCAGGTCGCCGCGATGGATCGACCAATACGGCGCGCCATAGCGCTGCTCGGCTGAATAGCCGAGCGGCATGCGCACGATTTCGCGGCCGTTCTTGGCGTTGAGCACGCGCAAGGCCAGCGGCGCGACCACGTGCGGCCGCAGCCGCTCGCCAAGGCCGAGATCGATCAACGTGCGGGTCGCATTGGGTGAGAGCTGGATGCCGGCGCCGGTCTCTTCAAGCCGCTCGGCCTGCTCCAGCACGACCGCGCGAAAACCGTTGCGGGCGAGCGCCAGCGCCGCGGTGAGCCCGGCAATGCCGGCGCCGGCGACGATGACGGTACGGGAGGCGGGCAGGGCACACGCTCCCCGGTGGCTTCAGATTTCCGTGCCGGGCAATGTGCATTCCGCCGGCCGCGCCGCATTCGGCTTGAGCGTCGGATCGTGGCGGTACAGCGTCGAGCAATAGGGGCAAATATATTCGGCGTCGTCGCCCATGTCGCAGAACACATGGGGATGGTCGAACGGCGGCAGCGCGCCGACGCACATGAATTCGCGGGCGCCGATCTCGATCACCGGAACGCCCAGGTCGTTGTGGAAGTGGGGAACGATGCTGTCCGTCATGGTCTCAACGGCTTGGTTTCGGGCGGCACCATAGCGGCCCGCGCTGGCGATTCCTAGCTTTCGATGGCCGCGACGTTTCGTTGTCAAAAAGCCGCAAATAGCGGCCAATGCGGCGCGGCATTGGAAAGGCTATATTCGCGGCATGGGCCCAAAACGATTCATTGCCATGTTGCGCCATCCCGCAATTGCGGCTTTGGGCGCCGTCGTGTTTGCGATCGTCGCGTTTGCGGTCATTCGCGGCGGCGTGGCGGCACAGGCGCGGCTTGCCGTAGATGACCCGGTCCAGATCAGCGACCGGGCGCTCGATCGCGTTTTCGACCAAGACGTCGCGGAGCGTGAAATCCGCGCGGCGCTTGCCACGGGCGACAATGACCTGGCGCAAAGCTTTGTCGAGCTCGCGGCCGATCGTAGTGTCGCGATCAATCCGGCACTGGCCGACGACGTCAAGCAAGCGCAGGTGAAAGCAGGCTCGGTTTCCGGCACGGCGGGACGATTTATACAGGGGCTTTGGACCGGCGAGCCGGTCGATGGTGCAAGCCTTGCCGGCACCGCGGTCGGCGATCTCTTCGTTTTCGGCGATATCCGCGATGCCGCCCGCGAGGGCACGCGCTATCTGACCGGCAAGCCGGCCGATCCATGGATTCTCGGCCTCGCCGGCGTCGGCATCGCGATCACCGCTGCGACATATGTTTCTGCCGGCGTCACTACGCCGGCGCGGGTCGGCCTGACCCTGGTCAAGGCTGCGCGCCGCACCGGCCGCCTCAATCCGGTGCTGGCGGTGCGCATCGCGCGTGAAGCGGTCAAGGTCGAAGAAGCCGGCGGCCTTGTCGAACTGGTCGGCAATGTCGGCCGCGTCGAGACCAAGGCCGGCACGCAAGCGGCATTGGACAGCCTCAAGGTCGCCGAAGGTCCGCAGGACGTGTCTCGCATGGCGCGGCTCGCCGCCGCCAAAGGCACCAAAACCCGCGCCATCATAAAACTGCTCGGCCGCGCCGCCATCGTGCTCACGGCGAGCGCGCTCGATCTCGCGATGTGGCTGTTCTGGGCGGCGTTCATGCTGCTCGGATTTGCCTCGTCGTGCAAAGCCGCGGCCGAGCGCATGACGCTGCGCTATGTTCGCTGGCGCAAGGCACGCCGCGTCTGGCAAGCTGAATTGCAATTGCTGGCAATCACGGCGCGCTGACGCGCACCGGGTAGGACTTGAAACCGCGAAAACGCGCGCGGCCGCTTCTCGTGAAGGCGCCCGCCGGCTCGATCCGGTCAAAACGCTGCAGCAGCCGGCCGATAGCGACCTGCGCCTCCATGCGGGCGAGCGACATGCCGGCGCAGGCGTGGATGCCGGTGCCGAAGGCGAGATGGCGGTTCGGCTCCCGGCGAATATCGAGACAGTTGGGATCGGGAAATTGCGCCGGATCGCGATTGGCGGCGCCGATGCCGATGTGCACGTAGGTTCCGGCTGCCATTTGGACGCCGCCGAGCACCGTATCTTTGGCGGCTCTGCGGTTGCCGAGCTGGTTCGAGCTTTCCATGCGCAAGAATTCTTCGACCGCCGTGTCGATGGCCTGCGGATGCCGGCGCAAGTCGCTCATGGCGTCGGGATGGCGGATGAGGAGATCGACTCCGTTCCCGATTAGGTTGGTCGTCGTCTCGTGCCCGGCATTGAGCAGAAAAATGCAATTATGGATGAGCTCGAGTTTTGAAAGGCGCTCGCCTTTCGCGTCGGCTGCGGCAAGGTCGGTGCCGGCGATGAGCTTTGACAGGATTTCCGCCGGATCGTTGGCGTCGCTGTTCTGCCGGCGCTCGATGATTTCGCTCAAATAATCCTTGAACTCCGCGACGGCGCGGACACCGGTGTCGAATTGCTCGCGGCTCAGCACCGGCTCGAGCGCGCCGAGGATGGCGAGCGACCAGCCGCGCAACGGCTCGCGCTCGCCTTGCGGAATGCCGAGCATGTCGCCGATGAGCTGGATCGGAATCGCGGCGGCGAAATCGGCGATCAGATCGATCTCGCCGCGTTCGGCGGCGACCTCCAGGAGGCGATCGACCAAAACCTCGATCCGCGCCTGCAATTCGCGCAGCGCCCGCGGCGTGAAAGCCGGCGCCAAAAGCTTGCGCACGCGGGTGTGATAGGGCGGATCGTTAAACACCAGGCTCGTGGTGTGGTGCTCGTAGAGCAGGCTGTCGGAAAAATTCGGCCGGAAGTCGAGTTTCTTGTCCGAGCTCCAGGTCGCGGTGTCGCGGTAGACGGCAAGGCAGTCGTCGTAGCGCGTCAGGAAATACGATCCGTCCGGCATCAGGTGAACGGGATCGAATTGGCGGAGCGCCTGGTACGTCGGATAGGGATTTTCAAGAAATTCCGGCGTGAGTTTCCTCACGTCGAAATCAGCCGCGGTTTTACGCGCGGCGGAGTTGGCGAATTGCCTCTCGCCCACGGCGGGCGCCGCCGCTTGCGACGATCAGCCTTTGACCAAGGGGCAAGCCGGATTGGGCGGCCCAAACGCCTGATCGCCGGGGATATGCGCGAGGATCCGGTAATAGTCCCACGGATATTTCGACTCTTCCGGCTTCTTCACCTGCACCAGGATGAGGTCGTGCACCATCAGCCCGTCCTCGCGCAGCTTGCCGTTACGCGAGAAAAAGTCCTCGATCGGCATTTCGCGCATTTTTGCCGCGACTTTCAGCGGATCGTCAGTGCCCGCCGCTTTGATGGCTTTCAGATAATGCATGACCGACGAATAGACGCCGGCCTGCCACATGGTCGGCATGTGGCCCACTTTGGCGAAAAAGCGCTTCGACCATTCGCGGGTCTTGTCGTCCATGTCCCAATAGAACGAGGTGGTCAGCACCAGGCCTTGGGCCGCTTTCAGTCCGAGCGCATCGACGTCCGTGATCAGGACCAGAAGTCCTGCCATCTGCTGGCCGCCGGCGAATAGACCGAACTCGCCGCCGAGTTTTATGGCGTTGACGTTGTCGGGCGGCCCGCTGGCCAGCCCGATGATTTTCGCTTTCGACGCCTGCGCCTGAATGATGAACGACGACAGATCGGGCGTGCGGAATGGATGCCGGACCGCGCCGACCACCGTGCCGCCATTGGCTTTGATCACGTCGGAGGCATCTTTTTCGAGCGAATAGCCGAAGGCGTAATCGGCGGTGAGGAAGAACCAGCTGGTACCGCCGCGCTTGACGACTTCCTGGGCGGTGCCGACGGCGAGCGCGTGGGTGTCGAACACCCATTGCATCGTATAGGGCGAGCAGAATTTGCCGTGGAAATCGGCGGTGCCGGTCGAGTGGGTGATGAAGAGCTTTTTCTTCTCGTTGGCGACGCTCTGCACCGCGAGCCCGACGGCGGAAACCGGCACGTCGACGATCAGGTCGACCTGATCGCGGTCGTACCATTCGCGCGCGATGCCGGCGGCGACATCGGGTTTGAGCTGATGATCGGCGGAAATCACCGTGATCGGCTTGCCCAGCACAGTGCCGCCGAAGTCCGCCACCGCCATTTCGGCTGCCGCCACCGAGCCCGGACCGGTCGGGGTCGAAGCCGAACCCGACATGTCGGTGAGTACGCCGATCTTCACCACGTCGTCGGAAACCTGCGCCTTGGCGGCGCCGCTCATGCAGACCAAAAGCGCGGCCAAGCCGGCAAGCAGAATGCGTTGCATCGTCATCCTCCCGTGAATTTTATCGTTGGCTCTAGCCTAATCCGATCTTCCGGTCATGGCACCAGACTTTCCTGCGTGGCCGGTTGCGCCGTAAGGTCGGGCCATGCCGAGCTTTGACCATGACGGTGTGGAGATCGCCTTCTTCGACGAAGGCGAAGGCGAGCCGATCGTGCTGGTGCACGGCTTTGCCTCCAACAAGGAGGTGAACTGGGTCGCGCCGGGCTGGGTGACGACGCTGAAGCGGGCAGGGCGCAGGGTCATCGCGCTCGACAATCGCGGCCATGGCGCCTCGTCAAAACTCTACGATCCGGCCGCCTATCACAGCGCCATCATGGCCGACGACGTGCGCGCCCTGATCGATCATCTCGGCCTGCCGCGCGCCGACGTCATGGGCTATTCCATGGGCGCACGAAACACGGCATTCCTCGCGCTCGCCAATCCCGAGCATGTGCGTTGCGCCGTGCTCGGCGGCGTCGGCGGTCGCCTCGTTGGCGGCGTCGGGCAGCAGCCGGAGGTGATTGCGCAAGCGCTCGAAGCGCCCTCGCTCGCGGCGGTGAGCGATGCCACGGGCCACGCGTTCCGCGCCTTCGCCGAGCAGACCAAATCCGACTTGCGGGCGCTGGCCGCCTGCATGCGCGGCTCGCGCCAGCCGCTCGAGCGTGACGCGCTGGCCCGCTTGGCCGTGCCGGTTCTGGTCGCTGCCGGCACCAAGGACTCGGTTGCCGGCTCCCCGGAAGAACTCGCAGCCCTCATCCCCGGCGCGCAGGTGCTTTCGATCCCCGACCGCGATCACATGCTGGCGGTTGGCGACCGGGCGTTTAAGGCGGGAGTACTGAAATTCCTCGCCGAACGGCCTTAAAATAAGAAATTACCCAGCCAATGGCCTAGTTTATCGGCCACTGGCCCTGTTTTAGGGCCAATGGCCCAGGGTTTTGCCACCCTTGGCTTTGGCGGAAGCGCTCCCCAATATGATAGAAGGCAGCGTTTTCGCCGTTGAGCGGGAGACGATCCGATGGCGCAGCATCAGGCCAAGCCGGCCCTTGATACCGTCGATCCGGTATGGGCGCGCATCCGCCGCGAGGCGGAAGAGAGCGCGCGGCGCGAGCCGGAGCTCACGACCTTCATCTATTCGACCATTCTGCACCACGACACCCTGGAAACGGCCGTGGTCTACCGGCTGGCCGAGCGGCTCGACCATCCGGCGCTGTCGGGCGAGCTGATCCGGCAGGCCTATGCCGAGGCGCTCAAGGATGTTCCGGCGCTCGCCGAGGCGTTTCGCGCCGATCTCATGGCGACCGTCGACCGCGATCCGGCGACCCACCGGCTGATCGAGCCGGTGCTCTATTACAAGGGTTTTCATGCCATCCAGACGCACCGTCTGATGCACTGGCTTTGGCACAAGGGCCGGCGCGATTTCGCGCTGTATCTGCAAAGCCGCTCGTCTGCGGTGTTCCAGTGCGACATCCATCCCGCGGCAAAGATCGGTCGCGGCATTTTCCTCGATCACGCCACTGGCTTCGTGGTCGGCGAGACCGCGGAAATCGGCGACGATGTCTCCATACTGCACGACGTGACCTTGGGTGGCACCGGCAAGGAATGGGAAGACCGCCATCCCAAAATCCGCTATGGCGTCATGATCGGCGCCGGCGCAAAAATCCTCGGCAATATCGAGGTCGGCCATTGCGCCCGCATCGCCGCCGGCTCGGTGGTGACCAAACCGGTGCCGAACAACGTCACCGTGGCCGGTGTTCCGGCCAAGGTGATCGGCCAAGCCGGTTGCCCGGAGCCGGCGCGCACCATGGACCAGATCTTTCACGACGGGATTTGACGGACAAGATAGAGTTGTTGTGGTGATTGTTGTCAGTGCCGCTGCGTGCTATGCGGCTTTAATTGGAGGCACGCAGTGGACGTTCAAGAAGTCAGAAAGCTCGACGCTTATCTCAAAAAACTGTTCGGCAATTCGCGCATCCGCGTGGTGCCGCAGCCGCGCAAGGACAATCTGGCCGAGGTTTATATCGGCGAGGAGAGGCTGGGCGATCTCAACGTCGACGACGAAGACGAGGATCGGTCCTATAATTTCCGCATGGAAATAGATCTGGGACAGGTGAGCGATATCGATCAGCTCAAGGTCCTCAATAGCTATCTCAAGCGTAAGTTCGACAACGAAGGCATTCGCGTCGTGCCGCGGCCAAAGAAAAGGGATTCGCTCGAAGCGTATCTTGGAGACGAATTCATCGGCGTTTTGTTCGTTGACGACGAGAAGGGACGGCAGAAGTCCTACATTCTCGAAATGCCGATTTTGGATATGGATTTGGTTTGAGCGGCCGCGCCGTCAATTTTTCTGCGGATGCAATTGCGCCATCAGCCGGTCGGCGCCGGCGGCAACGCCGCGCCAATCTTCAAGCCAAGTGCGCGGAAAGCGCAGCGTGATCTCGGCGCTATCGATGAGCCGCTCATGCAGGCAGGTGCCGCGCACCGTGCCGACCTGGCGCGTACAGCGGGCGAAGAACTGCTCGGGGTTGGTCGCGACGTAAACCAGGTCCTCGCCCTCGTACGGCGTGCCGGCGCGGAACGGCACGATGGCGAGGCCGTCGGGGCCGGCGGTTGCCTGCGCTTCGATGTAGCGCGGATAGATGGTGCGCAGCCGCCCGGCGGGCGGCAGCACGGTGCCCAGTCCGGCGATGGTCACGAACAGCCGCTCGGTCGTATCGATCGGTTTCGCCGCCGCATCGCCGTCATTTTCGGCCGCCGGCTGGTCGGCGCCTTTGGCATCCGGCTGCGGCGGCGTCAGTGACGGCCATAGGAAGGCGAGGTCGACCCGCTCGTGGGGTCCCGGATGGCGCTGCACCGCGGCGCGGATCGCCGCCGGCGGCACGTCGAACAGCACATTGGCGACCGTGATCGGTATTGCCGGCGCATCGAGCGGGACCGGTGCGCTCGGCCAAGTCGGCCACAGCATGTACGAGACGACAATCCCCGCCGCGAGCACCAGCGAAGCAAGGCAGGCGAACGGCAGCAGCAGCCTGCCGCGAGCGGTCCGGCGCACATTGCGTTGGCGGAGGACGTGACCCGTCATGATTCGTGGCCCTTTTGGCTATTCGCCATTGAGTACGGTACGCTCGTTAACCCTTCCTTAAGCAAGCCGTGGCGGCCCGCGGCGTCCTCTGCGATGAATTTGGGGCAAGGAGGCCCCGGATGTTCACAGCCATGCCGCAGGCGATCACGCCGGAGGCTATCGAGTCGTTTTTCGCGCTGGCCTGGGGCTTTGCCGCCGCAGGATTCTGCGCCAGCGGCTATCGTCTGTTCGCCAAGCATTTCCCGAGCTTTCGCCAACTCGAAGTCGGCCCGGTTGCGGCGCGCTTCGCCGCCATTCCGCTGCTGATGTTCTCCGCGCCCTACATCATCATGCGCAACACGCTGCGCGGCCGCCGGCTCGAGAAACGCCGCACCGACCTCGTCATGGTGGCGACCGTGATCGCCGGGCTGTGGAGCCTGATGTCCGGAACCGTGGTCGTGCTCGCGCTTCAAGTGCTGCTCCACGTCTAGCGCGTCATTGCCGGACTTGATCCGGCAATCCATGCTGCGCCGCGGATCGCTCGGACGATCTTGCTTGCCGCAGCAATATCAGTCACCCATGCTCAGCATGGATGCGCGGGTCATTTTCGTGAGACGGCGCTTCGCGCCTGTTGCCCGCGCATGACGAATGGGAAAGTCATGATCTACGAGCTCGACGGTCAAAAGCCGGAATTTCCGGAAGCCGGCCGCTATTGGGTCGCGCCGAACGCGACGCTGATCGGCAAGGTGCGATTGCGGCTCGACAGCAGTGTCTGGTTCGGCGCGGTACTGCGCGGCGACAACGAATGGATCGAGCTCGGCGAGCGCTCGCAGATCCAGGACAACGCCACCTTGCACACCGATCCCGGCTTCCCGCTCGTCATCGGGCAAAATTGCGTGATCGGCCACAACGTCATCCTGCACGGCTGCACGGTCGGCGCCAATTCGCTGATCGGCATGGGCGCGATCATGCTCAACGGCGCGCGCATCGGCGAAAACTCCCTGGTCGGCGCCGGCGCACTGGTCACCGAGGGCAAGACGTTTCCGGACAATTCGCTGATCGTCGGCTCGCCGGCGCGCGCCATCCGCACGCTCGACGAGGCTGCGATCAAGTCGATCGCCGGCGCCGCAGACATTTACGTCCGCCGCTTCAAGCAATACGCGAAGGGGCTGAAGGGGATTTGATGACGGTCATCGCGGCCGAGACACCCGAGGGTCTGATCCGGTGGCGCTATCTGCCGTGGGCGCTGGCCGCGATCGCCGCCATGATTGCGGTCATCGTCGCCGGCAATATCTGGCTCCTCGACTTCGTCCATGTATTCTCCAGCCTGTTATGGACCGGCGCCGATCTGTTCATGGGATTTGTGCTCGGCCCGATCCTGCGTCGCGTCGATCTTTCGGTGCGCCGTGAAATCGTCAGGCGGCTGACGCCGCGCACGCTGTTCCTGATGCCGACCGTATCGATCATTTCCGGCACCACCGGCTGGTTTCTTGCCGTCGCCTTGGGCTACACCGCGCTCGATTGGCCGGCCTTTTGGTGGGTAGCCGCGGCGCTGATCCTGGTCACCTTGATGACGATCCAAGGCCTCGGCTTTCTGACGCCGGTCAACGTCTACGTCTGTCTCCAGTTGCAGAAGCCCAAGCCGGATATGACCAAGATCAGTTTTTGGATGCGTTGGTACTTTTACGCGGTCGCCCTGCAGGGACTGATGCAAGTGGCAATCATTGTCGTCATGACGCGGTTTCGCGCCGGCATTTGAGCCGCCGTTTTCCGTGCCTCGAGAGCCCTAAACCTTCGTATCGGGTTTCCTATCTCTTTCGGTCGTGCACTCTAACCTGCGTAGAGTAGAGCGATCGCCGGTGCCCCCCTACGGTTAGCGCAATTGAGTCCGAGCCGCGTGCGGCATCGCGTTGGCGCGCTTTCGTCAACGCATGCGTCGCGAGCCAAGCCGACGAGTTGCGATATGGCGTTTGCTTTACACCTTCGTTCGCACCCTTGGCATCCGATCTCGACGGCGCCTTGCAATCGAGGCGTTGAGCTTCGCGTTCGCGATGGAAGAGCGATCTCGACTCTTGAATTTCCTTGCCAGCAGACCAATGCCGGCGACTGGATCAACTGCGATTTTGGCACGCCGATAAACATTCAACCCGTAGCGTGGCGCGCTTGGCACGGTCATTCGCCGCAGCCGCAGAGCCTACAGGTCAACACCAGAGGCCGGTTGGCCCTGCCGCGTCGCGCTCATCGCGGTGCCAGGTTGCCGTCTTCGGGCGAGGTTAAACGCTTGGATCGGCCTGTCCGCCGGCGGAAAACCCTGGCCACGGTGGCGTACGCGCTGATCGGCATCGTCGTTATCGCAACCGCAGTCGGTTCGCTGACGCGCATAAGCGCATGGGCATTGCCGATCGGCCTAATTCAGCCGGCGCCGGCATCCTCCGTCGCCGTATCGTCCATCGCTGCCGCGAGCCCGCCGCGAACCGAGTACTTTTGTCAGGAATTCGGCTCCGCATTTCTCAATGCCGCATGTACAACACCTCATAAGAGGTTTGCCGCCCGCAGAACCCATCGCGTCGCGACTTTTGTCATTGGCCGTTCGGACGCGCAGCAATAACTGCCGATCCGCCGACAATTGCGCGGCGATCCACATCGGTCAGCAACGTTGTTGCTGAACGGTGTCCTTTGAACTCAATCAAACGCGCACCTGCTGCCGGTTCACATTGTGCTTTGGCTCAGTCATAGCATCCCAGG
>Ga0116106_1001731_pt1 | contig 10518 bp, 14 predicted proteins | sample June2015DPH_6_50_FD_89717 | JGI IMG/M metagenome (GOLD analysis project Ga0116106, IMG submission 89717) | Peatland microbial communities from SPRUCE experiment site at the Marcell Experimental Forest, Minnesota, USA - June2015DPH_6_40 | ecosystem: Environmental > Terrestrial > Soil > Wetlands >...
CCATTCGATGGCGGAACCCTCGATGAGGGAATAGCACGGGATGCTTTCATCGAGACAATTGCCGATCTCGCAGACAATGGCATTAACAACCTAGATGGTTTGAACCTCGAACAAATGCAGACGATTTTTGAACTCTATGCAAGCCATGCCATCGAAAACAGAATCTGCAATGACATCGGCACACATACGGTGACGGTGCCAGCCGACGCGACGCAAGCAGCCACTGTGCAGCGGCAACTGCTGGACTTCATCCGTCGCAGCGTGGCGGATTCTCTGACACAGGCACGCGCCGCTATTGAGACGCTGACGCCTGCCAACATCAGCAGCCTAGTGACCCGAATTTACGAGCAAGCCTTTGGGATTCTGGAGTCGCTTGGCGAAGCAGAGGTGGACAAGGCATGAAGCGGCATCTCATTTTCGGCAGATTCGGCGTCAGCGATCGCGCGAGAATCCCAGTCGCAGAGGGAGAACTAGCCACTCGTTTGCAGTTCGTGGTCACGAGGCGGCGGCTTGAGCACGACATCAGCGATGCTCTAGAGACTCTCGCCAAACTTGGCGTCTATCCTTCCGAGATCGGCATCGATTTGCTGGTTCTAGCGGCGCATGTGCAAGCTGCCGATACGCGAATCTCCCGCGATTCGGAATCGCAGGATGGATGGACACGCGAGATTCGCGTCATCGTTCCGGTCAGCGATCCGGCGACGTGGAACGAATCGGTCCCGCTGCTCGAACGCCTGCTGAATTTTCTCACCGGAGACAGATGGACCGTCGGGTTCCGGCCGCGACCGCAAGGTTTCGAGCAAATCACTCCGCAAAAACCTGCACGGCTGATACCGCCGCCATTTGACAGTCTCAGCCTGTTTTCTGGGGGCCTGGATAGCCTGATTGGAGCAATCGATCTTCTCGAACAGGACAAGACTCCGCTGCTCATTAGCCACGCTGACCCCACCACTAGCAAATCCCAAAAACTTCTCTTTGAACGCTTGAAGGAAAAGTATTCCAAACAGAATTTCGACCACTTACGCCTGTGGATCACTTTCCGGGGTTTCAAAGTTCGAGGCGTGAAGCCTGATACGACGACTCGCAGCCGCTCTTTCTTATTCTTCGCCGCGGGTGTATTCGCTGGCACGGGTCTGGACAAACCGTTTACGCTCACTGTGCCGGAAAATGGCCTAATCGCCCTCAATGTTCCACTCGACCCGTTGCGCTTGGGAGCCTTTAGCACACGAACGACGCATCCGTTTTATATCGCGAGGTGGAATGAGCTTCTCCAAGCCCTCCGAGTCTCCGGCCATATTGAGAATCCGTACTGGGACAAGACAAAGGGCGAAATGGTTGCGAACTGCGAGAATGCCCATCTCCTCGGGGCGTTGGTGCCGCATTCGTTTTCTTGCTCTTCTCCAACAAAAGGGAGATGGCAACACCACTCTCGCGAACATTGCGGATTCTGCTTGCCGTGCCTGATCCGCCGCGCGGCACTGCGCGGTCGCGACGCAACTTCCTACACGCTCGCCAATCTCTCGGCCCGTCCGGTCGATACGAACAAGGCTGAAGGAAAACAAATACGATCTTTCCAGTTTGCAATTCAGAGAATCAGCCAGAACCCGTCATTGGCGCGTCTGCTTATTCACAAACCTGGTCCACTATCGGATGAATCCGCTGCCCGTCAGGCGGCGCTCGCCGACGTATACCGTCGAGGTCTGGGCGAGCTTGACGTCTTGCTTGCGGGCGTCCGAACTACTCGGACCTAACCCAAATGACTTCAGGACTCGTTGATTTCCATTGTCACCTTGATCTGTTCCCGGATATGGAATCCGCGATCAGGGAGGCCGATGCGGCCGGTATTTATACGTTGGCCGTGACCACCACGCCTAAAGCGTGGCCGCGCAATTACGACCTCACTCGTGGAACGCGGTACGTCCGCGCGGCTCTTGGTTTGCATCCGCAGCTCGCGGCTGAGCGAGCGGGAGAAATCTCGCTCTGGGAGAAATATCTGCCTGAGGCGCGCTATGTCGGTGAGGTCGGGCTGGACGCCGGACCGCGATTCTATCGTTCGTTCGATCTTCAAAAAACAATCTTCACGCACATTCTGCAAAAATCCGCGGAATCGGGAAGCAAGATTCTGAGCGTCCATAGCGTCCGCTCAGCCAAAAACGTTCTCGACCTGATAGAACAGTACTTTCCGAGCGAGCGTGGCCGAGTCGTTTTGCACTGGTTCACCGGTTCCAAGTCAGAGGCGCGGCGAGCGGCCGACCTTGGGTGTTGTTTCTCCATCAACGCGGCGATGATGCAAAGTGACCGCGGTCGTGATCTTGTCCTCAGCCTTCCTTCGGACCGCCTCCTAACCGAAACGGACGCACCGTTCACCCAGTCCGAAGGCCGAAAGACAGTCGTGACCGATGTTGGAGCAACGGTCACCGCGCTCGCTGGCCTTAGAAAGGTTGAGGCGGCGGAGATGGCCGCAGCGATCCGGTCGAATCTCCGCGCTTTGCTTTCGGCTGTCGGAATGTCAGACTAAAGTGAGCCAATTGTTAATGGTATGGCGGATTCCAACTCTTGATTGGGCATCCGTCCCCGCCACGATTCGATAACGTAACAGTCGCATTACGAAAAGAGTCTGTCCTGAATCTGCGCTAGTTCCCCAGGCGCCGAGCACTCCGCGTCGTCGTTCGCCACCTGATTGATCCGGGCGCTCACGGGATAGCTCCGCATGAGCCGGGCATCGCAGGGCCTCAGCAGCTCGGACACGCCTTCGACTTTTGTCATCCCCGGATCGAGCCACAGGTCGTATCCGTCCGGGTCGAGGATGACTGGCATGCGGTCGTGGACGGCCGAGGTCACGGCGTTCGGGGCCGTGGTCAAGATCGAGCAGGTCTCGACCCAGTTGCCGCTTGCGTCCTTCCAGCGGTCCCATAAACCTGCGAACGCGAACAACTGCCCCTGATTTACCTCAAAGCAAAATGGCTGCTTGGTTTTCCCGGTCCGCTTCCACTCATAGAAGCCGTCCGCAGGAACCAGGCACCTGCGTGATTTAAGCGCGTCGCGGAACGCGGGCTTCGCGGCCGCCGTCTCCGACCTCGCGTTGATCATCCTGGCAGCGGCGGGCGCGTCCTTCGCCCACGACGGGATGAGGCCCCAGCGCACGAGCGACAGTTCGCGGACGGCCTTCCTCGGGTTCTGGCGGATGACCGGGACGGGCTGGGTCGGCGCGATGTTGTACCGCGGGCCCCAGTCTTCATCGCCTGAGATGGCGTCGAAGTGCTCCTCCACAAGTTGCTTCCGCCGCGACAGCCGGTAGCGCCCGCACATCGGGAGATTATGGCAGATCGGCGGGCTGTGTCGCTCCATTTGCAAGAATGTGTAGTTCGGGGATGATAAAATAGAATTCGTCAGAGAAAATACAAATCTCCGAATTGAAACCGCTGTACCAGCAAGGGCATCCAGAGTTTTGATCCCTTCCTCTTACCTAAGGGCCTGCGCATGATGGATTTTCTAATCCATGATGCGTGGGCCTTTTTGCGGTTGCGGGCGTGTACTCGTTCTCGAAAGGAGGAACGGAGTTATGCAGGTAGCAAGTTTTGATGATGTTTTGGAGTTTCTGAAGGACCTTGATCGGTGGTTGTTATCGCTCGGAATCAAGCCGAAACCTGATCGGTGGCACGGAGCACTCAAGGTTGCCGGGCAGGCGCGGCAGCAGCGGCAGCGGATTGAGCGCGGCGAAAAGCGGGAATTTGTCGACAACTACATTTCCGGGTTGTTTGACGCGACCGAGATTCATGAAATCTTCCGGGCCTTTGGGACCGAGAATACGCCGGCACTGAAGGAGAAGGTGCGGAGGGCCGTCTATGGACCTATCGCCCCGCTGAGCGAGCAGCCTAGCAATAGCACGGCTCGCAATGCGATGTTCGAGCTATCGCTGGCAGCTGACTGGAAGAACGGCGGGGCGCAGGTTGTACTCGGCGAACCTGACATCGAACTCATCCTGGCCTTGACGCGATTTCTCGTCGAGTGCAAGCGGCCGTTCTACGACCACAGCGTTGGCGGCAATATAAAGGAGGCAGCATCACAGCTCGGCGCGGAACTCGACAAGCCGGGCCGACAGAAGGACTACGGCATAGTGGCGATTTCCCTGAGCCGCTCGTTCACTCAGGGCGACCTCGTTTGTTTCGCCGACGAGAGCGAAGGCCGCGACTTCGTTAACGCGACCCTTCAATGGCTGGTTGATGAAAACCGAGAAGCATGGGGAGTAAACGGCTCCGAGGGTTTCCACGAACGCATTGTAGCCGTGATGTTTCACCTTGCCGTTCCTTGGGACATGAACGGCCAGAGGCTCGTCCACACGGCGATGGCAAACTTCGTGAAAGTCGGCAACTGCACAGCTGGATGGGAAACGCTGACGAAAAATCTGCCGTCGATCTATTGACGGATTCCGAGCGGCGCGGGAACTCAAATGAAACGGGCAGTTAGCCTTCAGTTGAACCGTGAGGCACCTTCTTGCGTCCCTGATAGATCATGCAATGCTCAGACAGGATGCCGCTGTAATAGTTTGTGCAGTCATACGCCTGACCCTTGACCAGACCACTGACCTTCATGATTGCCTCCGCTGAGTTGATACGGGATTAAGAACCTCACGCCCGTGCTCATCAAAGCTTGTCCAGGACGGGCAAAGCCTGATGACCTTGCCGTCCTTGAACCTGCGCTTCTTCAGACCGCTGTGAGGGCACTTTGTCATAGTGCCCTCCTCACATCATGTAGTCAGCGTCACAGCCCGTGTGATCCCCGCTGCCGTCACACTCAGGATCACCGCAGAAATACTCGCCGTCAGACGCCGCTATGCACTCAGCACAGATCACGGCGTCACGCTCACGCGGCTTTGCGGCAGTCAGGTCAACATCCTGACCGCACCGCACGCACTCAGCGTGTGTAATCATCTGTTGCTCAGCGGCTTCCCGCTGATAGTCATAAAGCTCAGCCTTCTGCTCAAGTGTCAGTTTCTTCATGCTGCCCTCCTTCTTCCTGCGTGTCTCCCACCCCTTCAACGCTGCGTCACTACGCTTGATGACCTGCTTCAGCCGTTCCTTGCACGCATCACACAGTTCATTTGCGTACAGGGGATTTGCCGCCTTGACATCACACGCACCGCACATCTTCACGCTGTCCATGACTACCTCCGTTCGTATGATGTGGAGCGAAAAAAGAAGTGTGCTTTATTTCTTCCACGGGCACGCAAGAACATCCTGGGAGTGACCGATCCGAGTTACCCAGAGTGTTTTCATCTGCGGTGAGACGAACCTTCACCTCGGAGAAAATCCAACGGAGGGCTTTCCAGAGGCGAATTAGCCCAAAAGCCGCCAACGGAGGGGTGTTTCACGTCAAGTTAGATCGGAGTGACAGAATTTGTCGCCAAATATCGTGACGCCATTCCCCCACGCGATCACATCATATGAATGACGGAGGCGGCAAATGAAGAACGGAATCGTTCAGATGGACACGGCGGCGGCGGATCACCGAGCGTGCGGATACTGTGAATACATTTGGGAGACCTACAACCCGGATTTTATTCTCCTGCCCTGCTTTGACATAGCAACTGTAAAGCACAGCGGCAGGTGGTACTGCGACTTTCACTATGACATCGCCCTTGCGGAAGAAGCGGCGGACAACGGTTAACCTCGGGATTGCGCTTTTTCCAGGCGGCCCTCAGCCGCCTCGAACCATCTGGGGTCTGGTTCCGACCCGACGAAACGCCTACCAGTCCCCAGAGCGGCGACTCCCGCCGTGCCCGAGCCCATACAAAAGTCACCAACGAGGTCGCCGCGATTCGTGTGCTTTTCCGTGAGCGCAACCATAAGGTCTAATGGCTTCAGCGTCGGGTGCCTGTCCTCGCCCCTCCGGGCGCGAGCTATGGGGAAACGGTAGATTCCGTTGTCGTACTTACCGTGGAAGGTGGGCTTCCCGACCTTAACTCCGACGACCGCGAACTCCCTAGCGTTGCTCAGGTAGGTCTTGTGCTGGTTCAGCGGCACGGGGTTGGTCTTGACCCACTCAATCAAGCGGAGTTGCGCAAACCCGGCGGCAGCCATCGCGGTAAAGAGCACCGTGACCTTGATCCAGTCGTAGAAGAAGATTGCGGTGCCACCTTTGACCAGCGTGCGGTATGCAGCGGCCACCGCTTCGGCAAGTGGGAACTCCCGCTTATCCCATTCGCCGAAATCCATTGATACCTTGAGCCTGTCGTAGGATGGATTGTTCCCGTGTTTGAACCCGGTCTCCCGCGAGATGCCGTAAGGCAGGTCGCAGTTCCACAGGTTAACCGTGTTGTCCGCCATCCCAGCCATCAGCGTCAGGCAATCTGTGTTCTCAATACGGCAGTCTTTCTCGGTCTGAAGCAAATCTTCCATTCTTGTTTCCCTCCGAGACCTAATACCTTGTCTGGAAGGAAAAACGGGATTATGCCGCTCCAGATGCATCTCCCGAAAAATCTAATCGAGGGCTCTCCCGACGCGAACTGGCCCGAGGGCGTCCAACGGGACGGCCTTTCATATCAAGTTAGATCGGGGTGACAGAGCTGAACTGGCAGAGGAGGAGGGATTGGAGTCATAGCTCCTCCCGCGCGGCCTCCTTGGACATGTGGTCGTCGTCGAAGTCCTCGTAGCCGGACAGGTCGTCCTCCTCGGGCTCGTCGAAGTCGTCGAAGGTGACGGCATACTTGCGCGGCTTATCCTCGAACACCTCCGTGCCCTTGGGCGCTACGGGGCCGAGGATGGGGCCGTACTCGTGCTCGCGGAACCCTGGGCAGTCGTGGTGCTCCTCCCAGAACAGAATCTCCTTGCACCGCTTGCAGGAGGGTATCTTTCCCCGCCTCTTCTGCCACTGGGAGTAGAGCTCGGGGTAGCACAGCCTGTTGGGCAGAGGCTTCCTCTCGCCCTTGACTATGACGCCCTCGGTCCGGGTTTGCTTTGCTCCAGGAGCACGGGCGGGTTTGGGCGTTTCGTATTCGACGTAAGACGCGGCGGCATCTAGCTCCGGCGAAGCCGGGACGAACTGTTCGCCGTCCTGCGGAGACGAACTGAAAGGCAACCCCCTAGAAACAACCCCCTTCAACGGCATCTCAGCCGTGGAATTTGCGTGAGATGCTAGTTGACGGCTGAGATGCTGGTAGGGTCACGGCTGAGATGCTGGTAGGCGACGGCTGAGATGCTGGTAGGCTTTTTGGCTGGTTCGTTGAGGAGAAAGACCCTTTGTTCTTCCCGTACACTCGCTTGCTGCGCTTGGGGCGGGGCGCGTCCTTGTCCTCGGGGCGCTGGTGCGCCTGGACAACGTCCTCGTCGACGTGGTATTCGCTGTGCGGGGTGCCGTTGCCGTCGCGCCACGTCCTGACTTTGATGACGCCGTCCTCCTCGAACCTGGCAATGTCGCGGACGATCTGGGATTCCGAGCAGCCCACGCGCTTCGCCAGGTAGGCCTGGGACGCGTAGCACCAGCCGATCTGGTCGTCCCTGAACGGGCTGTCCTGCGGGTACTTGGGGTTGTCCTTCGTAGCCTGCATGAAGGCGATCTCCTTCAGGCAAGCCCTGAGACCCCTGCTGAAGTCGTACAGGTCGCTGGTGCCCACCTGGATGTAGTCCGAGGCGGCGACCATGTTCTGCTGCTTGCGGATGGCGTCTAGCCTGTCCTGGAGTTCCTTACGCATTGGTCTGCCCCGCCTGCTTCCCAGTGCTGTATCCGCCCCCGGCGTTCAGCCTCTTCGGCGGCTTAATCTCGTGCCGCCACCTGTGGGTCCCGAGCGCCTCGGCGATCTTGGCGTAGCTGACCCCGTACGCGAGCTCGCACATCGTTATGAGGACGAGTTTGTCTACCCCGAGGATGCCGCCCTGGCGGACGACCGCGTTGACGTTCTTGAACCTCTCCTGTGTCCTTGCGTGCGGATGCTTCTTCTGGCTCAAAATCTCACCTTGTTCTTCCCTCACCTTGTTCGCGCTTGTCGAGGGCGGTCGGTCCGGTTGCGGGACGGGCAAAGGTGAGTAAGCCCGTCCCCCGGTTGAATCTTCTCGCGAAGACCCCGACGTCTATAAATACTGAAGTTTGACGCCCTCTCTGGCTTATCGCTCAGGACGACATCCCCGGCCCCCGCGGCGTTCTGGGCGAGCCGAGCCTCGCCATCTATGGATGGAATCTGAAAGTCGAATCCGTCCACCGACTGGCTGCTGACCTCGCCAAATTTGCAGTGTTTAGGGATTTTCTAGACCTCCTCAGGATCGCCAACTGGTTAGCGAACAGAATTCGCAATCCTTCTCATGGGGGGAGTCATGAGCCAGTACAGGAAGATCAAGGAGGCGACTGCCGAGGTGGTGGGCGTCCGCGTTCTGACGAAATCCAGCACGAAAAAGGCGCACGAGGCCATCCGGGATTTCATCGTCGCGAACCCAGCCATGAGCTACCGGGAGATCGCCGGCCTGCTGGGATGCTCGCGCTGGCTCATCTACAGGGTCGCGGTGGAGTTCGATGTCAGGCGGCCGAGGGGCGCTGGCGTCCCGGCACAGCAGCCAGAAATAGAAAAATCAATCAAGGAGAACCTGTAACGATGGAGAAGAACCTGGCACTGAAGCTCTTCCGCGCCCTGCGCCAAAGCGGGACAGAGGGGCCGCTGACCGACGCCCAAGTCCGCAAGCTGACCGGGCTGGATCAGATGGATATCGACATCGCCGCCGAGCAGTTGGAGGCGGAGGGCATGGTCGTCATCGAGCGCACGTATACGCTCGTGGGGGACTGAAGCGCCAGATGCCTCGCCCAGAGCTGGTTTTGGCGGAGCACCTAATTTGATGTTTTCTAAGCCTCCGTTACGCGACTCGGGCGTTCCTTGCGCCAAATCTCCCCTCGATAATCCCCCAATTCCCTCCAACGCTGGTATTTCGTTACGGGCTACTCGGGTCTCTGCATGACAGAACCGACCGCAACCTCGAAGGACAACTCTCTTGGAACAGCACTTCCACATTTCCGGCTCAGTAACCGACCCCAATGTGGCGGCGATCTCCGCCCTCGCTGGACTGGCGGTGTCTGGGGACCCGTGCCTGCTGGGCGTCTTGCCTTCGGTCAGTGGACAATTCCCTACCAGCAGTAATAAGGTTCATAGCGCGATACCAGACCAGAGACGGAGGAGATATATGTCTCGCAGGTCTGGTCAGAACGGCCGAATCGAGAGGAAACGAAACGCACTCTATGCCCGGTTTTGGTTGGACGTTCCAGGGAAGGCGAAACGCGTCTATAAGAGCGTCCGCATCTGCCCTGTGCACGGGCCGGGGAGCCTCAACAAATTCGAGCAGAAGCGACGATTGAAGGAGATCATCGCCGAGTTCGGAGCAAACTCCGAGGAAGTTTTCCGCGAAGCGGAAGCCGCAAACCTCGGAACAACGTTCAAGGAACAAGCCGAGAGATGGTTCAAGGAAGTGCAGACACGGAAGCGGAGACCAATCAAGCCGCGTACCGCAGATGCGTGGGCGACCTATCTCTCTTACCTCAACGCGCAGATCGGGGAAATACCTCTTGCATCGGTGAACAACCTCGCAGTGAAGGAGCTCATTGCGAAGATGGCCTCCGAAGTGAAAACGGACAAGCCGCGCTTCTGCGCAAAAACGATCGGCAACTATGTCCAGGTCGTGAAGATGGTGGTGGCATCAGCTGTCAATGACAAGGGTGAGGCGATCTATCCGGTGAAGTGGAACCACGACTTCATGGACCTGCCCGAGGTTAAGGACCAGAGGACTCCGACGTTCGCGGCCGAGGAGGTCAGCACGATCATCTCGAAAGCCGAGGGACAGTATCAAGTCCTCTATGCCTTGCTTGCGGGGACTGGTCTTCGGATTGAGGAGGCCTTCGCGCTCCAGGCGGAGGACATTGAGGGTTCTGTGATCCGTGTCCGGCACAGTATGTGGAACGGCAAGCCCTATTCGCCAAAGACAGCAGCTGGGGTCCGCGAGGTGGACATCACGAACTCGCTGGCTGAATTGCTGCACGATCATCTCAACAGTCGTCGCACGGGGTTCGTGTTCAGAACGGCGGCTGGAACGCCAATGGCCCGCTCAAACGTATTGCGGAGGAGCCTACACAAAATCTTGGAAGGGATGGGCCGCGAGAAGTGCGGCTTCCATGCCTTCCGCAGATACCGTGTCACCCACCTTCGCAAGCAACGAGTGCCGGAGGATTTGTTGCGCTTCTGGATCGGCCATGCTGACGGCAGCGTCACCGACGGTTACTCGAAGGTGAAGGAAGATGTTGAGTTCCGCAGATTCACGGCGGAACAGGCGGGACTCGGTTTCCACATGCCCACTGTGGCACCGAAATTGCCAGTTGCACCCATTGCACCCAAAACTGCGGGTGCTGAAATCGCTCTAACTGCTTGAAGGATTTGGTCGGGGAGAGAGGATTTGAACCTCCGACCCCCTGGTCCCGAACCAGGTGCTCTACCAGGCTGAGCCACTCCCCGACGGCGCAACGGGCGGCAACAAGGAAAACATCCACCCG